>WNGF01005405.1_pt1 | contig 17464 bp, 14 predicted proteins | sample 5400641 | NCBI WGS metagenome assembly WNGF01 (sample SAMN13153371, study PRJNA577476) | soil metagenome | isolation source: 80 cm soil or saprolite under grassland replicate 2 | place: USA:California | collected 2016-06-15
ATGTCGAGAGTCCGAAGCAGCGCGGCGTTGCGGTAGGTGTCGACGAGCTCGGGCAGTTCCCGGTCGACCCAGTCGGCCCTGGCGTGTAGCCCTCTGGACCGCAGCGTCGCTACGATCTCGGCCTTGTCGACGTACGTAGGACTCGTCATGTCGTCACCTTCGTCGGGTGGACAAACCGGGAGCGGTCAAAGAACGGGTCGGCGGAACTGTCACGCCACCGGGGGCCCGAGCGACGCATCCCACCCTACGCCCTTCGTACCGGACGCCGACGAGCAAGCCGGGTTGCCGATCTCGCGGCGGAGCGGCCGACCGCCGCCGGGAGTTCGACGCGTGGTGCAAGGCGGTGGACGAGACGCCCTGCCCGGAGTGTCATCGACTTCGGCCGCGTGACGCATCTGTGGGGGCCGGCTGTTCGCGCACTGCGGCTGGTTGTTCGCATTGCAGTGGTCGGGCGCACTGAACCCGTTCTTGTCAGCAGGCTTGGTGCGCCAGCTTGACCTGTCGGCGCGGTTGATCTGGTTGCTGGGGAAGGCTGGCTGGGTCTGCGACGTACGCTGGCCCAAACCGCAACGGTTCGCGGCGCTGCGCCTGCCGCGACCGTCGGCTCACCAGGCGGAGCGCCGGACTTCGCGCGGGAAAGGAACGGCCGTGGCTGACAACATTGAGCTGATCATGCGATTCCACCCGGTGGGCGGCGAGGACGTCTCCCTGTTAAGCGCGGACTTCGGCGGCGAAGCCGAGGCGCTTGAAACGATCGCCCGCGCGCTCGACGAACGGCGCAGCCTGGTTTTGACCCGCGCGCGTTACAACCGCGAGACCGGCGAGAACGGCATGGTCATCAACCTCGCCAACGTGGTGTCCGTGCGGGTGTCGAGGACAGACAGCGACGCATCGGGCCAGTATCTGTAACGGCCGGTTCGATGGGCATCCGAACTGGGCGAAGGGGTGAAGGAGTTGGCCGGGCGGTCGCGGTCGTGCACTGCATGGTCAACCTCGCTGGGGAACGCTCCGCTGTGGGTCGCCCGCCTTGGGACGTCGGGCCCACGAGCGAGGAGAGCACCATGGGTGTTATCGCGTGGACCGTGCCTGGCGCCGTCGCCGTCTCTTTCCCGGACACCACATCGGAACGACCACATGACCGCCGTGAACACGGCCGGACGTAGTGGCGAGGTGGTCGGCGGTCCACACCGCGACCGTCGGGCGGATCCCGGTGGCCGCCCATTCGGCGACCCGCCCGTCGGTCCATACCTGCGGATGCGGCTTGCGGTAGGACGGGATCTCGACGTGGCGGGCCGGGTTGTTGCCGATGACGCGTTCAGGTCGGCGAGCAACGTATCGGCGGAGTGCGGTCGCTGCGCAACGTGTTGCGCGCGGCGTCGACGCCCAACGCGACGCCGGCCGGCGCTGGACCGAGGCCGTCGTGCAGGTCGCGGAGCGGTCGCCGGCGCTCCTCCTCCCGGCCCACCACCAGCCGATCACCAGCCGTACCGGCCGGTCCGGGCCCCAACCGGCCAGCCGGGCGTCGCCGGCCCACCAGGTCTCTGTGCGCCCGTCGCGGAACCGGCGGGTCACCGGCCGCCAGCCACCCGGCCGGCGCCGGGAGCGCCAGCCCAGATCTTCGGCGGCCTCGACCGGGCTGTGCGCCTCCTCGGCCCGTGCCCAGGTCTTCATGTGCGGCTTGAGCGCCAGCACGTACGGCAACCCGGCCCGCTCCAGCGCACCGACCAGGGTGACCGTCTCGCTCGGACCGTAGAAACAGTCGGCCACCACCACGGCAAACCGCACCCCGGCCGCCACCGCCCGCGCCACCAGGTCAACCGCGATCTCCGGCTTGGTCACGAACTCGGGGTCATGGCTGCCGCCGGGCAGCCGACCCGCCGGGGTATACGGGACCACGTGCAGCGGATAGTAGACCCGCTCATCGGCCCACAACGTGGGCACCGCCACGATGCCGTTGTCGGTCTTACCCACCGACCCCAGGTACTGCCGGGCCACATGCGCGGTGGCATGCCCGTCCTTGCGGTCGCCGGAGTCGTCGACCACCAACACCCCACCGGCGTGTGCCGCGGTGGCCGCCTCGGCGGCCAACAGTTCCAGCCGCCGGGCGTTGACCGCCTCGGCGTCCCAGGTCGACTCCGACACAAAGAACTGCAACCGCTGCACCGCTGCACCGCTGACCCCGACCACCGGCTCGGCCCCGGCCAGGGCGGTCAACATCTTGTTGCGCTCCCGGGGGCAGCAGCAGCCCGGTCAGGTACTCCCGAAACCCCCGCCGCTGGGCGAGCGAGGCGAACAAGTCATCAAACCGGGCCGCGTAGCCCTCCAACGGCCCCGCCGCCGGCGGGCAGGCCCGACGCGCAGTCATCACAACCACCCCGAACTGCGCAAACAACACTTAACCGCGGGCACGTACCCAGCCACACGATCAACAAACCACCGTTAGTTGGTGTGCTCAACCGGGTAGGCGCCAGGACTACGGGTCTGATGTCAGATTGGATCTGGCGGCGGCAGGCTTCGGCTGCCAGCGGGTCTGCTGCGCCGGGCGGTACGAGCAGAGGTGGCCAGTGCTGATCGCCTCCGCGAGGGAGATACCGCGGCCTGCCATGGCCGCCGGTGACCAGCGTAGGAGGCCAGCGACGTCCAGGATACTGCGGTAATGAACAACCGCGAGCAACCGCTGGCGGGCGGCCGGATGACCAGCGACATCGTGCGGCGCGGTGACCAGCTCTGCCGCCCGCTCGGCCCGTGGTCTCCCGCGGTGCACGAGTACCTGCGCCACCTGGAGTCGGCCGGATTCACCGGAGCGCCCCGCGTGCTCGGCGTCGAGCCCGGCCGGGAGATCCTTACCTACCTCGACGGGGATGTCGCCGTGGACCCGCAGTGGCAACCCGGCCACGGGCACCGACTACCACCGTATGCCAGGACCGCGCGCGCTGACCGGTGCGGCGCAGTTGCTGCGACGGCTGCACACCGCGGCGGCCGGGTTCGAGCCACCATCACCGACTACCGCTTCCACCCGCATCCACGCCGGGCCGGCCAGATCGTCTCGCACAGCGACCTCGGCCCATGGAACACCGTCTATCGTCAGGGAATCCCGGTAGCGTTCATCGACTGGGACGCCGCCCAGCCGGTCGACCCGATCGATGACCTCGCCGCGGCCGCCTGGACCTTCGTGCCCCTCGTCCCGCCCGATCAGCTTCGGGAACCGGGATTCGATCCCGTGCCCGACCTACCGACCCGGCTACGCCTGTTCGTGGATGCCTACGGGCTCGCCGAATCGGCGGACGATCCTGCCGGCCCTGCAACGCGCCAAGCTCACCGACGTGGAACGCGTCAAGTACTGGCCCATCGGCCCCGCCGACGCGGCCATCTCTCTGGAATACCTCGCCGGGCAACTGCGATGGCTCCAGGACATCTCCGCCGACCTCGCGTCCGGCTTGTAGTACCACTGCGGCCAGCTCGGGGCACCCCCAGCCAACATCCACTCAAGACTGCTGGCATCGCCAGGCCGTCTGCCACCCATTGGCATCGTTGAACGCGTGCCCGCACATGCGCGATGAGCACCGCGATTCGTTCGCTGGGCTGTAGCGTACCGTGATCACCGCTCCGGGTACGGCGCCGTTGGGCGCCTCCTCCGGCGACCAACAGCGCCACCGGCTCTCCCGCACCGGCAACCGGCGCGTCAACCAGGTGCTGCACATCATGGCGGTCGCCACAACCGGCGTGGCCTGTGCCGCTCGTAAAGTCGGTTCGGCTACGCCGCCTGCCGGTATTCGTTGATCAGGCCAGTGAGGATCGGGCGGCGTTGGATTCGGCCGGTGGGCCGGTCAATGGTGGCTTGCGCCGGGTTAGGTGGTCGTTGTGCCAGGGCTTGGTGCGGGCGGTGGTTGTTGTAGTGAGCGGCGTACTTGGTGAGGACGGCGCGTAGGTGGCGTTCGCCGGTGATCAGCATCCGGTCGGTGCACTCGCGGCGGACCGTACCGACCCAGCGTCCAGTTGCAGAGGTGGCACGCGCCCGGCACGCCGACCTCGGTGGTGAGCAGCCGACCGGTGCCGGGCGGTGCGATCTCGCCGGCTCGGCGAGTCCGAACTTGACGAGCGGTACGGGTGCCGGTGGCTACCATCATGGCGATGGATTTCGCCGAGATCACGATAGCGACCGACCGGCTTGTGTTCCCGGCGCTGGCCGCCGGCGACGGGCCGGCCGTCGTCTGCTGGCACGGGTTTCCCGACCATCCGGCCACGTTTGGTCCGCTGGCCGAGCGTTTGGTCGCGGCCGGCCGGCGCGTGGTAGCGCCGTTTCTGCGCGGGCACCACCCGGCGACCGCTGACGCCCTGACCTACGCTGACGGTCTCACGCTGGCTGCCGACGCAGCGGCGGTTGCTGCGGCGCTGTCCGGCGAGGGTGTGGACATGATCGGCCACGACATCGGGGCGGGCATGGTGGGTCGGGTGCTTGCTGCCTGGCCGCAGCTGGTCCGACACGCCGTCACCATCGCGGTGCCGCCGCCGGCGACTCTTGGTGGCATGTTCGGCGATCCGGAGCAGCTGCGGCGGTTCTTTTACGTCTGGCTGTTTCAGGTACCGGACGTGGCGGAGGCCGTGCTGGCTGCCGACCGCAGTCTGGTGGACTACCTGTGGGCCACGTGGTCGCCGGGTCTGACCGACCTTGGTGCGCACCTCGCCCGGGTACACGAGCTGTACGGTGATCCGCGGCTGGCCGGCAACGCGCTGCGGATCTATCGCGCCAACTTCGACCGTAGGTTGCACGACCCGCAGCTGGCCCCGCTGGCGACCACCACTGAAGCACCCGCTGCGCGGCCGATGCTGGTGCTGGCCGGAGCAGACGACGGCTGTATCCCGCCGGCCATGTTCGCCGACGCCCGGCGCGGGCTGGCCGCCGGCTCCCGGGTGGAAGTGGTGCCCGACGCCGGCCATTTCATGCATCTTGAGCAGCCGGATCGGGTGGCGGGACTCGTGCTGGAGTGGTTCCGGGACGGTTCGTAGCCCGACTGCCGGTCGTGCGGCACTCGCTGGCGCCAAAGCGGCATACACCTCGTCACGAGAGGCATCGGCCACGCCCAGGTCGACGGCCAGCGTGATGCCGGTCCACCAACGGCGGTGGCTCCGCGGCGATCATGATGCCTATCTTCCCACCGCACGTTGAAGATGTCGTTGACCATCTTCCGGGCCGAGGTTGGCGAGCTTCGAGCGGATGTCGTCGGCTTGGGGCAGGTTCAGCTCAGTGTATTGGGCGAGAGCCCGCAGCCAGTGTCGGCGGGCCTGGCCACGTCGGCCATCGAGGTGCATCGTAAGAGCAATGCCGTCGTGGGCACGGGCTTGCTCGTACCGATCGCCGATGTCCTCGGCTCGGGTGAGCGCAGACTCGTGATCGGCCTGAGCGCCCCAGTGCTGTCCGGCAGCGTGGGCGGCCCACCCAAGGTCGTTCAGTGCAGCAACTTCGCGACCTCGGTGGCCGATCTGGCATGCGATCGCTAGTGCCTGCCGGTGGTGGTCGAAGGCCTGCTCATAGTCTGCCGTTTGCTCGTGGATCGCGCCCAGGTAGCCCAGCGTGCGCGCCTCGCAGTCACGGTCGCCGATCTCCCGGGCGAGGGCCAGCGCTCGTTGGAGACACTCCAGGGCCTGCCCATGAAGTCGCCGGCGGGTGTACACGACGCCGAGGTTGCCCAGAGCAGTCGCTATGCGGGCGCGGTCGCCGATCTCGACACCGATGTCAAGGGCTCGTTGATGATGAAAGAACGCCCGGTCGTAGTCTCCCTGGCGTTGATAGGTGTCGCCGAGGCTGTCCCAGGTCCAGGCTTCGCCGATGCGATTGCCGGTCCGCCGGGCAATGGCCAGGGCCTGCTCGAAGTGGTCAAAAGCCTCTTCGTACCTGCCCTGCCGCTGAAAGATGCGGCCGAGGTTGTCCAAGGCGCTGGCTTCGAGGGTGTTGTCGCCGATCTCCCGGCTGATAGTGAGCGCCTGCTCAAAGAATCGGACGGCATCTTCGGTCATACCGCGTTGCCAATGGACAAAGCCGATGTTGTGCAGCGCCCTCGCCTCCCCGGCCCGGTTGCTGCCTTTACGGGCGATGGCCAACGCCTGTTGGAACTGGTCGGCCGCCTGCTCATAGCGACCCCACGTCTCGTAGACGCAGCCGAGGTTGGTCAGCGCGGTGACCTCGCTGGCGCGGTCGCCGGCCTGACGCGCTGCTTCGAGGGCGTTGACTTGGACGGTGTGGGCGTCGGCCAGGTAGCCACCGGCGTTGAGGTAGCGCCAAAGGACGGCGGCGAGCTGGGCAGTGTGCCTGGGCCAGCCGCGAAGCGCAGCGATAGCGAGGAGATTTGGCCTTTCGCCGTCCAACCAGGCCTTCGCGCTGATCGGGTCGGTGATGGGGGGAGCCGGGGTGCTCGACGGCGGCGGGTGTGGCGGACGGCGGGCGGTGGGGTAGAGCACTTCGGCGGCGCGTCCGGCTGTGGCCAGGTAGTGGTTCAGGAGGCGGTTGACCGCCGCGTGGCGGTCCAGGTCGCTGTCGTCGCCGACGAGATGTGCGGCGTGGACGCGTGTCAGGTCGTGCATGTTGTACCGTCCGTCGCCGTTGCGCTGGTAGACCAGATGGCCGCTGGCGAGGGTGTCGAGCATCTGCACGGCGTGCTCGAGGGTCGTGCCGGCGAGCGCAGCCACGACGTAGGCGTCGAAGTCTTGGCCGGGGTGCAGCCCGAGCAGTCGGAACGCTCGGGCCGTGTCGGCCGGCAGGTTGCGATAGGACCATGAGAAGACGGCCCGCACTGCGGTGCGCTCATCTCCGTGGGCGTCGAGGACCTCTAGGCGTCGGCGCTCGTCGTTCAGCTCCTCCGTCAACGCTCGGAGGCTGCGCAGCGGCCTGGCCGCGACGAACTCGGCTGCAATGCGCAACGCCAGCGGCAGTCGGGAGCACCGTTCAGCCAGCATCCGTGCCGGAAACGGTTCCGAGTCGACCCGCTCCCCGATCAGCGTGCGCAGCAGCATGACAGCGTCGTCGGTCGGCAGCAGGTCAAGCTCCAGCCGGTATGCCCCGTGCCTCGCCACGAGGCCGGCGAGGCTATCTCGGCTGGTCACCACCACCATGCAGAACGGCGTACCGGGCACCAGCCAGCGGATCTGCTCGACCGACGAGGCGTTGTCGAGGACCACCAGAATGCGCCGTCGAGCCAGCAGGGTCCTGTACTGCGCCGCGCGTTCGTCCAGCTCGCGGGGCATGTCCGACCCGTGAACGCCAAGGGCCCTCAGGGACCCGGCGAGCGCGTCGGCCGGAGGCATAGGCTGGTCGGGGTCGTATCCACGCAGGTCCACATAGAGCTGCCCATCGGGAAACTGATCACGGACCCGGTGGGCCCAGCGGACGGCCAGGGCGGTCTTGCCCACCCCGGCGGTACCCGCGATCGCCGAGATCACCACCGCCCTGGTTCCGTCCTCGGACTCGTCGGGAAGCAGGGCATCCAGCTGGGCCAGTTCGGCGTCGCGCCCGGTGAAGCCGGCCACGTCGCCGGGTAGCTGCCGGGGGACCGGACGTTCGGTTTTGTTGTGGTTCGGCCGCGGCCCGGCCGCCGAGGGCCCGGCGATAACGGCCGGCAGCGATGCGGGTATGAGATTGGGGTCGTCGCGCAGGATGGCCAGGTGCAGCGCATGCAGCTCGGCACCGGGCTCAACGCCAAGGTCTGCCGACAGCCGGCGCCGGTACCGGTCAAAGGCCTGCAGCGCCTCGGCGATCCGGCCGCTGCGGTACAGCGCCAGCAGCAGTTGCGCCTGAAACCGTTCGCGCAGCGGATGCTCCGCCGCCAGGCGCGCCAGCTCATTGACGACCTGATGGTGCTCGCCGAGGATCAGGTCGGCGTCGATGCGCTGCGCCACAGCATCGAGCCGCAGCTCCTCCAGATGCTCGGCCTGAGCCCGCAGCAGGTCCACGTTTCGGAGATCACCGAAGGCCGGGCCTCGCCACATACCCAGCGAGGCGCAGTGTCCGGGCCGCGCCGTGGGCGTCCCCTGCCGCGAGCATGCGGCTTCCCTGCTCCACGCGTTGACTGAAGGTCTCGGAGTCCAGCTCGCCCTCCTTGACCACGAGAGAGTAGCCGCCAGGGTGCCGGACGACACGCTCGGCGCCGAGCCCGCGCCGCAGGTGGTACACGTGAACCCGCAGGTTCTCGGCGGCGGTCCGCGGGGGTCTCGACCACAGGGCATCGATCAGCGCCTCACGGGTGACCTCCCGATTCGCGTGACACAGCAGAACCCCGAGCAGGACCCGCAGCTTGTCAGGTCCGAAGTGGATCGGACGTGGCCCGTCCACGACCTCGACCGCGCCGAGTATCCGAAATTCCACCGCAACCCCGCCGGCTCCGCCATGAGGTCTACTCCTGGCGCAATACGGCGACAATACGCTGGCGCAACGGACCCGGCGCAAGCTCTTTACCAGCTTCGTCACAAGGTCGCCACCGGCCGGTGTGCGGCCGCGTCCGGCTCGCAGCGACGGGACGATCGGCCGACGTCGTGAGGGTTCGCCAGGCCGGCGGCTTGTGGGCCAAGGTGTTGGGGGGACCGCTATGCGCAGCTTTCGCCGTACGAGGACCCGCAGTTGGTGGAGGTATGTCGTCGGGGTGGTGTTGACGCTTGCCGTGACGCTGGCTGACGTTCCTCGATTGGAGCAGCGACGGGCGTCGGCGGCGCAGCCGCGGGAGGTAGATCCGCATCGGGTACCGGTGCTGTCGTCCGGTCGTGCTCCGGATCGGGTGCGTGATCCGGCCCGGCCGCGTGGCGATTTCACGCCGCTGTCCGGTGGGACGATGAGCCACTTCGACCCTGTCCGCTCCAGGCTGGTATCGCGGTCGATGTTCGTGGAGGAGTACGCCAACCCGGACGGGACCCATACCCTACGGCAGTCGACCGTGCCGTTGAACGTCCAGGATGCCACTGGGCAGTGGCATGTGGTGCAGACCGATCTTGAGCCGGACGCCGCGTCGGGCCGCAATCAGGCGAGATGGCATCCATTGAGCCCGTCGCTGGCCGGCCGGGCCGACGATCCGTCGTTGGTCTCGGTGCGGGTCGGGGAGGCGGAGGCGTCGCTCGCGCTGGAGCAGGCCGCGGCGAGCCCGGCGACCACCAGGGGTGCGAGGTCGACGTACGCCGACGCGTTGCCCGACGTGGACCTGGTCTATCAGCTCACGGCGGACTCGGTGAAGGAGACCATTCTGCTTAAGCGCGCACCGGCCGCAGGCCGGGCGGCCTGGCGGTTCCGGCTCAACACGCGCGGGCTCACCCCCGAGGTGACCCGGTCCGGTGTGGTGGAGCTCAGGGATGGGAAGGGTTCGGTCAAGGCGGTCATGCCGCCCGTACAGGTGTGGGACTCGGCACCCGACACCGGGCGCGGGCCGGCGGCGACGGGTGGGCGTTACGAGCTGCAGCGCGTGGGTACGGGCTGGGTATTGACGGTGTCGGTCGGCGAGTCGTGGCTGCGGGACCGGGCCCGGGTGTACCCGGTGCACGTCGATCCAACGTGGACACTCGGGGTGACCGATTCCTACGCGTACAAGTCCGATGGTTACTGGTGCCACTACTGCGGATTGATGATCGGCAACAGCCTGGCGGCCGGTGACACCTACTGGCGTTCGGTGTTTCACATCGACTACACGCCGCTGTTCGGTAGGGCTGTGGTGGGTGCGCGGCTGGACGTCACCCAGGATCCGACCATTCCAGCGCAGTCGTACCGGACCTTGAACGCGGATCTGTATCACGCCACCGCCTTCAACTTCAACGGAGTCGGGACATACCTGGGTTCAGGGCTGGTCGGCGGGGTCGGCAGCGTCGAGGGGAACGGGTTAACGACGTTCCTGCGCGATCAGGTCAACGCTGGTAACCCAAACGCCTACTTCATGCTGGTGGGGTCCGAGCTTGCCGGCACGTGGACGTATAAGAATCTCAGCCAGGCAACGTTGCTCGTGGACACGGGTTCCGCGCCGCCTGCGGCGTCGCTGGTAGGGCCGGCCGACGGCAGCGTGGTCACCTCGTTGACACCGACGTTGTCGGTGAGCCCGGTGTCGAACCCGTCCGGTGATCCGGTGTCGTATTGCTTCAGGGTCGCGACCGGGCCTGACGCCACGTCTGGTGTGGTGGTGGACTCGGGGTGTCTGCCCAGCCCGACGTGGGCGGTACCCGACGGGGTGTTGCAGGACGGTGCCGCCTACACCTGGCGAGCGACCACGTTGAGTGGGATCACGAAGACTACTCCAACGTGGGTCGGGCATTTCCGGGTGGATCAGCGTATCGGGGCGCACGGGCCCTCGCCGACAGATGCGCCTGGACCGGTGACCGTGAACCTGGCCAACGGTGACGTGGAGATGGCGGACGCTGGGCCAGAGTTTGCCGCAGTGGGTGGTAACGCGGGGCTGACCTTCACCTATCACTCTCAGCAGCGCGACAGCACGGGACTGCGGGCTTCCTACTTCAACGACCTGTCGCACAACGGGAACATCAGCCCCTCTCAGACACCGGTGTTGGTCCGCACCGAGCCACAGGTCAACGTGGACTGGGGGATCGACTCGCCGTTCCCGCCGGCGCTGGCCTCGTCATATTTCGTGGTGCGGTGGGAGGGCACGTTCCGCCCGCCGGCTACCGGGACGTACCTGTTCGCCGGGGTACACGCTGGTGCGACGACAGTATGGGTGAACGGCACCCAGGTCTACTCGGCTCCCGGACCGAGTGATGTCAACTGGACCCAGGCGAGCGGGATCGCGCTGACCGGCGGCCAGCCCGTATCCATCAAAGGTCGAGCTGGCCAAGGCAACTGGGCCGGGCCGGATGCGGCTGTTCACCAAGACGACCGACGACACGATGGTGCCGGCGCAGCTGGTGCCGTCGAGCTGGCTGTACACCGAGGACGGGCCGGTGTTGCCGCAGGGCTGGACGTTGTCCGCCGACCTGGACGGTTCGGGTGTGGCCTATGTAACGGCGAAGGTCATGGACCAGAGCCTGGTGCTCACCGACGCGGCGGGCACGAAGCACACCTGGACGAAGCGCAGTACGGGTGGGTACACGCCGCCCGTGGGGGAGCATGGTGTGCTCGGCCTGGACAGCAGCGGCCGGGTCACCCTCACCGAGGACACCGACGTGTACGTGTTCAACTCGGCCGGAGCGCTGGAGACTCAGACCGCAAGCGGTGACGCAATCAGGCCGGCGGCGTTGCGTAACGTCTACGACGGTAACCCTCGGCGGCTGGCGCAGATCACCGACCCGGTGTCCGGGCGGACACACGTGTTGCACTACAACCGGCCGGGCGACGACTGCTACGGAACGGCCACCGTCCCGCCCGGCGCCGACACCGTGGCGCCAGGGCAGATGCTCTGCCGGATCACCTACTGGGACGAGTCGGAGACCCGGCTGTGGTATTGCTCGGCGCAGCTGTGCCGCATCGAGAACCCGGGCGCGGACATCAACGACTTCGGGTACAACACCGCCGGGCTGCTGAACCGCGTCCGTGGCCCTCTTGCCGTGGACTGGGTATCCATCGACCCGGGCACTCGTCAGACCGACGACACGTTGACAAAGATTGACTATGACACGTCGACCAGCAAGCCCAAGGCGGCCAGCGTCACGTTACCGATGCCGGCCCCCGGCCAGGCGGCGTTGCGGCCGGCGCACTCCTATCGCTACGACCCCGCCAACCGGCAGACCTACGTCGACATCGCCGGCTTGACCCCGGCGACCGGGTTCGCCCTCAAGGTCACCTATGATGAGGCGGATCGCCTGCTCACCACCACCAACTCGGCCGGGAACGTCACCTCGCGTACCTGGAGTGTCAAGGACCAGGTCCTGACAGCTACCGATGCGGCCGACCGGGTGTCCAGCACGATCTACGACTACGCCGATCGGCCCACGGACCAGTACGGCCCGGCGCCCAGCTCGTGCTTCACCGGGCAGCTGCCCACGGCCGCGTGTGCGGCCACGGTCAACCATGTCCACACCAACTACGACGAGGGCCTGTCGGGTCTGTCCGCGACCCACTACGACAACCCGGATCTGGCCGGCGCGCCGAAAGACCACGTCACCGGGGTCGGCACCGGCGCCGCCGACGGGCTGCGGCTCAACACCCTGGTCACCCTCGGCGTCACCACCGTCCCCTACACCGACCGGTACCTGCGCCACCAGGACGGGCTTGGCGTGACGTCGGTGGTCAACGGCAGCAGCGACGAGGTGGCCAAGCAGGACGCGGAGTTTTCGCTGCGACCCGGGCTTGCCGACGCGACCTGCTACTCGTTCGAGTCGCGTAACTTCCCCGGTCAGTACCTGCGGCATTCCGACTACCGGATCCGCAACGACGCCAACGACGGCTCGGCGCTCTTCGCCCAGGACGCGACGTTCTGCGCGACGCCCGGGCATACTGCCAATGGCATGTCCTTCGAGTCGAAGAACTTCCCGGGCAGGTTCATCCGCCACATCAACGGCGAAGTGTACATCTCGTCCAACGGCGGCCCGAACCCGTGGGACAACCCGACGCTTTGGGCCGACGACACCACGTGGAAGGTCGCGTCACCATGGTGGCGCAGCTACCTACCACAGCCCGCCGACAACGGCAGCCTGAACGTCAAGTACGGGGGACAGATCGTCGGTCTGGCCGGCAAGTGCCTGGACGTCCAATGGATGGCGACCGCCGACGGGACGCCGATCCAGCTGTACACCTGCAACACCACCGACGCCCAGCGATGGACCCTCAGCGGCGGGACGCTGCGGGCGTTGGGCAAGTGCCTGGACGTGCAGTGGGGCGGCACGAGCAACGGGACGCCGGTGTGGCTGTGGACCTGTAACGGCGGCGGCGCCCAGAACTGGACCCTGCGCTCCGACGGCACCCTGCTCAACCCACAGTCCAACAAGTGCTTGGACGTGACCGGTTGGGCCACCGCGGACGGTACCCCGATGCAGATCTATGACTGCCATGGCGGCACCAACCAGCGCTGGACCCTGCCCGCCAACCAGGGCGCACCCCGGCCTGCCGTGCCGTCGGCCGGCTGGTCGGCGCGGTACACCGGGGAGATCCAGCTCCCGGAAACCGGCGCGTACACCCTCGGCTTCAACGTCGTCGACGGGGTCCGGATGTGGATCGACGACACGCTCGTCGTCGACGGCTGGGCGGATCACCCCGTCGCCGCAAGCGTCTCAGGCACATACACCAACGCGGTCGCCGGCAGCTGGCACCGGGTACGTGTGGACCACTACAACCGCGGCGGCAACGGACTGCTGAACCTCACCTGGATCCGACCCGGCCAGACCTCGCAGACGGTGCCGAGTCAGTACCTGCGCCCCCGCTACGGGCTGACCACCTCGACGACCGTGTCCGAGTCGAACGGCATCCCGGACAAGGTCACCGCGACGAAATACAGCGACAACGGGCTGGACCCGGTGTTCGGCCTGCCCACCAGCACCACCACCGACCCGGCTGGCCTCAACCTCACCCGCACCACCGGATACGAGACACCAGGTACCGGGTACCTTCGCAGGCTCACCGAGACCGCACCGGCTGGCACCGCGACCACCTACACCTACTATGGCGACACCGAGCTACGCGACAACCCCTGCACCACGGCCAACGACCCGGCCAACCAGGCCGGCATGGCCAAGACCAGCGCCGACCCGCCGGCCGCGAACGGCGTTCGCCTCACCACGGAAACGGTCTACGACGCGGCCGGTCGTACCGTCGCCACCCGCACCAACGCCGACCCGTGGACCTGTACCGCCTACGACACTCGTGATCGGGTGACCAGCCGGTCATTCCCTGCGTACGGCTCCGCACCCGCCCGAACCGTCACCTATACCTACGCCGTCGGCGGCGATCCACTGACCAGCAGTGTCACCGACCCAGCCGGCACCGTCACCACCACCGTCGACCTGCTTGGCCGCACCACCAGCTACACCGACGTCACCGGCGCCACCACGATCACCAGCTACGACCAGGTGGGCCGCCCCACCACGGTCACCACCACCGTCGGCGCCCGGACCAGCACCGTCGTCGACACCTACGACACGGTCGGCCGGCTCGCCACGCTCAGCCTGGACGGCCAGCAGGTCGCCGCCCCCACGTACAGCAGTGCCACCGGCGAGCTGGCGACAGTCGCCTACGGCAACAACACCAGCCTGTCGCAGATCGACCGTCACCTCACCGGCGAGACCAAAGGCCTCACCTGGACACTTACCGGCACCACCGTCGTCGACACCCTTACCCGTTCCCGAGCCAACACCGTCGCAGCCGACAGCGTCACTCGCGACGGCGCCACCATAGGCTCGTTCCAATACACCTACGACGCAGCCGGTCGGCTCACCCAGGCCCAGATGCCCCACCACATCCAGCAGTTCGCGTTCGCTGCCACCGGTGGGTGCGGCGCCGACGCGGCCGCTGGCAAGAACACCAACCGCACCACCCTGACTGACACCCTCGACGGCACCACCACAACAACCACCACCTACTGCTACGACAACGCCGACCGGCTCACCGCCACCACCGGCGCCCAGGCGACCAGCTTCCTCTACGACAACCATGGCAACACCACCAACATCGGCGGCTCCACCACCCTCGACTTCGACGGCGCCGACCGGCACGTCAGGACCTCCAACGTCGACCTCGCCGTCACCTACCTCCGCGACGCCACGGACCGGATCGTCCGCCGCACAGTCACTGGCGCACCCGATCCCGACAACGGCACCTGGTGGTACGCCTACAGCGGAGAAGGCGACTCCGCCGACCTCGTGCTCGACGCCAACCGCACCCTCGTGGAACGCCAGCTCCCGCTACCCGGCGGCGTGCTGCTCACCAAGACCTACCCGTCCGGCACCACCAACTGGTCCTACCCCAACATCCACGGCGACATCACCATCACCGCGACCGCCACCGGTACCCCCAACAGCGCCGTCTACCTCTACGACCCCTACGGCCGCGCCATCGACCTAGGTCGTGTTTCATAAGTGCCGGCAGTGATGATCAGGGGCTGTCCGGTGATGGGTTGAGCCATCGGCCGTCCTGGAGCTCGGCCGGAATGTCGTCACCCCAGGGTTCGATCCCGCGAGCTTGTAGCTCTTCGAACCAGCGATCGCGCTGTGAGTCGGGCAGACGACGGCCGCACCACGGACAGAACTTGATCGTGACGACGGACGAGCCGCCGTCGTGAATGACCAGTCCGTACTCCTGGAACCGTGCGGTGAAGACCACCAGGGCGTCCGGGCAGTCGAACGCGTCCTGGTGCTGGTCGCAGCGCCAGTTCAGCTGGTTGGTCATGGCCTGGCAGCAGTGGTTCGTCATCGCCCGTGACTTTCGCCGACGGCACGCTCGCGGGTCGATCGGTGGCACTGACGGTCACGGCGTGTCGGTGATCGATAAACCGCGAGGTCTCCGGTAGATGGTTCTTCGACCAAAAAGACCAACACCCCGGAGACCTCGTGGACACCCTACCGGTGGCCGCGCGGGCGGACCTGACCGACGCGCAGTGGGCGGTGCTGCAGCCGTTGCTGCCCAACGGCCAGAAGCCGGGCCGCCCGCCGAAGTGGACCAAGCGGCAGCTCATCGACGGGATCCGCTGGCGGACCCGGGTGGGCGCGCCGTGGCGGGACGTTCCCGAGCGGTATGGCCCGTGGCAGACCGTCTATGGCCGGTACCGCCGCTGGCAACGCGACGGCACCTGGGCAAGGGTCCTATCCGAGCTACAGGCCGTGGCGGACGCGGCCGGGCTGGTCACCTGGGATGTCAGCGTGGACTCCACCGTCGCCCGGGCGCACCAGCACGCGGCCGGGGCGCGCAAAAGGGGGATCTGCAGAAGGAACCACCCGACGGCGTCGGCGGCGTCGAGCCGGCTGACCACGCGCTGGGCCGGTCGCGGGGTGGCTGGACCACGAAGCTGCACCTGGGCTGCGAGCAGGGCCGCAAGCCGCTGTCAATCCTGCTCACCGCTGGGCAGCGCGGCGACAGCCCACAGTTCACCGCCGTCCTGGAACGCATCCGGGTACCCCGCCCAGGCTGTGGCCGGCCACGCACCCGCCCGGACCGGGTGCTGGGCGACAAGGCGTACAGCTCGAAAGGCAACCGGGCCTACCTTCGCCGCCGCCGGATCCGCTGCGTCATCCCGGTCAAGGACGACCAGGCAGCCAACCGGCGCAAGCTTGGATCCCACGGCGGTCGGCCACCCGCGTTCGACAAGCACACCTACAAGCAGCGCCACGCTGTCGAGTGCGGCATCAACCTGCTCAAGCAGCACCGCGCGGTGGCCACCCGCTTCGACAAACTCGCCGTACGTTACGAAGCCACCGTCCACGTCGCCGCGATCAACATCTGGCTCCGCTGCCTGGAGCAGAACTTATGAAACACGGCCTAGCCGCAATCCGCGCGTGGTCATGCCGAGGACCGTGGGTCTGGTCTTGCTTGGGCGACGACGTGACCGCACTTCACCCTCCTGTCACATCGCACTGCACCAGCTCGTCCTTGCACTAATGCTGTCAGGGAGGGCTTGTGTTCGCCGCTTATGTCACGGTCACCATCATCGCCTCGGTCTTCAACGGCATCGCCGCCGTCACCTACCTGATCGGTCACGAGTATCCGAAGGCCCAGGCGGACATGAAGCGCGTACCACGGTCGTGGGTACCGGTGTTGGGCGTCTTGCTCGCGGCGGGCTCGTTGGGGCTCCTGGCCGGGTTCGCCGTGCCGCTGCTGGGCACACTCGCCGCTGCTGGCCTCGTGCTGTACTTCCTCGGCGCGCTCATCGCGCACCTGCGAGTGGGTTCCCGCCAGCTCGTGGGATGGGCCGTGTTCTTCTCAATCGCGGTGGCCGCGTTGGCCGTGAACCTGGGCTACCACCTGTGATCCGTGCCAGAAACCGGCCGAGTCAGGCCGATGCCGCAGGGAGTGCGGCATCCGCATCTGCCGCGAGTCGCGCGCGTCAGCGGTCCATCCGACTTTGCCGAGATGAGTGCTCAAGGAGATTGCATAGAAGTACGCGTCAGTGGTTGCCTATCCATCGCTCGTGGACCGCGCCGATGGGCGGCGCCTGTCTCGATGAACTCGGCGGCTTCGTAGGGCTACCTGCTACGGCGCACCGTCCAGTCGCGCGGCGGTGGCGTCCCAGTTGGCGTACCGGAGTGAGAATCTTCACCGGGCGGGTCTTACGGGACAGGCGAACAGCTGTACGTACGGTGACCTGGGGCGTTCCCGTAACGGGTTCCCCCTACGCGACGGTCTCGGAGCTAGATGAGTGATTCCATGTCGAGAAGCTCTGACCGGCTCCGCTCACCAGGTGAAGGGCCACGACAGGCGCGGCCCACGACCACCAGGAGACCACCATGCCGAAGTACCTGCTCCTCAAGCACTACCGCGGCGGCCCGGAGCCGCACCGTCCCGTGCCCCCGATGGACCAGTGGGCCCCCGAGGACGTGGAGGCGCACATGGCCTTCCTCAAGCACGTCA
>WNGF01005487.1_pt1 | contig 17455 bp, 11 predicted proteins | sample 5400641 | NCBI WGS metagenome assembly WNGF01 (sample SAMN13153371, study PRJNA577476) | soil metagenome | isolation source: 80 cm soil or saprolite under grassland replicate 2 | place: USA:California | collected 2016-06-15
CGCGGCGCTTCCTTCAACCCTTCGACGACGTCCACGCGGTATTTGAGTTTGCCTTCCATATACCATTTGATCAGATCGGGGATGGCCTCCTGGGCGCGGGGCAGGTAATCGATCACGATGAAGCCTTGCATTTTCGCGCGGCGGACCAGGATGTTGATCAAATTGTACGGGCCGGGGACGGGATCCGTAGCGTTGTATTGCGAAATCATTCCGCAGACGCTGATCCGCGCGCGCTGGTTGATCATCGCCAACACGGCGTCGAGAATTTCTCCGCCGACGTTGTCGAAGTATATGTCTATGCCGTTCGGACAGGTCCGCTTCAACGCCTCGCGGACGTCCTCGGCCTTGTAATTGATCGCGGCGTCGAAGCCCAATTCGTCCACGATCCATTTGCATTTCTCGTCGCTTCCGGCAATGCCGACGACGCGGCATCCTTTGATCTTGCCGATCTGGCCGACGATCGAACCGACCGCGCCGGCGGCGGCCGATACGACTAGCGTTTCGCCCGGCTGCGGATCGGTGATGTCGAGCAGGCCGAAATAGGCCGTCAAGCCGATGGCGCCGAACAGGCCGAGATAAGCCGTCAACGGGATCGCCGGGTTGTTCGGGAGCTTGTTCAAACCCGCTCCGTCGGAAACGGCGTATTCCTGCCAGCCGAGAAGGCCCTGCACATTGTCGCCGACCTGAAAATTCGGATTGCGAGATTCTTCAACGACGCCGGCCGTTCCGCCCAACATCACGCTCCCGAGCGGAATCGGCGCCATGTACGAGCCTTCCTCTCTGACCCATCCGCGATTCGCCGGGTCGAGCGACAGATAGAGGTTGCGGATGAGAACCTGACCGTCCTGCAATTCGGGCACAGGTTCTTCGGCCCACTGAAAATCGGTCTCTTTGATCATCCCTACCGGACGGGCGACCAGTCTCCATTGATGATTGATTCTTTGTGTCATTCGATTTCTCCACCGAAAAGGGTAGGGCAAACTGGCAGTTTGCCTGGTTTTCCCGAAAGGCCGCGCCGCGATTTTCATTCTTTCAGCGCGTCGCAACGCGACATGAAGGCTCCTCGGAAGTCGGCCACGAAGAAACTAATATCGAGGATAGAATAGACGACGCAGTCTTCGATCTTCGATCCTCATAGGTGTTATATTATGACACGTCGCCTCTTTTATCTCCGCGACAAACTGTCACGTCAATCTCTAATGCCCAAACTGGCCGAGGTTCGCTCTACTAGCAGAATCAGGAGTTTGGCGGAACGCGAACGTCTGGCGCCCATTTTGCGAAGGCAATTAGCGTCCTTGATTGACGCTACAAGATATGGATCGAAAGATTTCAAACTGTTCCCACTATTGAAGTCGGATTGCTGGTCCGAACAACCCCTAACAGCGGCGGTCTCTTTCTGGGGGCTGCCGCTGATTGGGGCTGATCATCAATCCAATACGGATACTCATCCATCCTTTCTTGCGGCAGTGTCTTTGGGGGACCTGTCGCTGATCGGCGCAGTCGATGTTCTTCAAACGAGGCCCGAAGAACATCGACTGTTCTGATAAAAGGAGCGATCGACACCGTATTATCGAGTAGCCCCCCCCAGGAAGAGGGTGACAGGTTAAGGCGTGTACCTGTCACCCTCATTTCTATTTATAATGGTTTTTCGCTCCTCGTATGTTGAATCGCCCCCGAATCCATGAAATGAGACTCCTCATCGGTAACTCATTCCGCACAATCATATGGGCGATCGCCATCATCGTCATTTCGACGCTGGCGGCGATGGTAGTGATGTGGCGCGCGCCGGCTTTGAAACTGGCGGCGCGCGACGCGCTAGTCCGCGCCCGCGGGACGGCGGCGCCGCCGGATGAGGTCGTCATCGTGGCGATTGATGAAGCTAGCGTTAAACGGTTCGGGCGGTTCCCCTGGCCACGGCATTTGATGGCGCAGGCTCTCAACAAAATCTCCGATGCGCGCCCGAAAGTGATCGCGATCCACGCGCTCTACAGCGACCCTACGAATGAGGCCGACGACGCGGCTCTCGCGGAAGCCATCAAGCGCGCGGGCAACGTCGTGGCCGCCGCGCAACTGATCGAAACACAGCTCGGCGGCGCCGAATGGCTGCGCCCGCTGCCCGCGATTGAAAAGGCCGCCGCCGCCGTCGGGCACGGCAATGTGCTAACAGATGTCGACGGCGTGGCGCGTTCTCTGACTCTGCGCCAAACCGATGACGAAGGGAACGCGTTTTGGGCGATGGCCGTCGAGGCGATTCGCGTCGGCGACGGCCTGCGCCCGGATGACGCGCGTGACGTGCCCGACGCGGTGAATATCGGCCCTCGCGTCATCCCCGTCGATGCGGACGCGGAGGCCGACGCTTACGCGACGCGCGGGGCGGAAAGTCCGCCGCAGACTTTCCGCGCCAGCCGAATGACGATTGACTATATCGGGCCGGCGGGCTCATTCGCCGGCCGGACAGTGAGTATCGCCGACGTAATTGAAGGCCGCGTCGAACCTGGAAAACTCAACGGCAAATACGTCCTGATCGGCGCGACGGCGGCGGCGATGGGCGACCGCGTGGCTTCGCCGTTCGCGGGGGGAGGCGCCCGGCGCGGCGCGCTGACGCCGGGCGTCGAAGTTTCGGCCAACGCGATCACGACCGTCTTGCGCTCGCGCTTTCACCGGGAGACGCCCGATTGGGTTGCGGCGATGTTCGCGGCGCTCGCCGCCGCCGCCGTGGTCGGCGCGCTGATCATGGCGCAGGGCAGGCGCGAATTTATTAAACAGATCGCCGCGTTCTTAGGGATAACTGCGCTGACCTTCGGCCTATCGTACCTCGCTTTCGCCCGCGGGATGATCACGCCGCCGATAGTTTCCATGATGGCCTCGCTAGTCGTCGCGGCGCCGCTGGCGCTGCTGCTGCGTTCGCTGATGGTCAGCGCGAGCCTCGACGACCGAATCACCGAGATGACGAGGGAGAGCGCGCGACTTTCGCCTTTCGCAATCCATAACAAGGCCGTCGCCGCGAAGCCGGCCTGGTGGCCGCGCGGGATGTCTCGCAAGGCCCGCGCGCTCGCCGCGCTGCAAGAGCGGCTGCTCGCGCGCACGCAATTCGTAGACCGAGCGCTTCAATCGGTCGATGACGGCCTTCTGATCGCTGACGCCGCAGGGCGCATCGCTTTCGCCAACCCGCGCGCCGCGAAAATCCTCGGACTCGGCCAGCGCTTGCTGCTCGGCAGCAATTTGTTCGACCGGTTGAGCGAAATCGAATACGGCGCGGACAAGCCCGCCCTCGACCGGGCCAGCCCCCTGTCGCGATTGCTCCACGATTGCATCGCGATTGAGCGGGAAATTGTTGTCGGGACGGCGGAGCCGCGATATTATACGCTGCGAATGGCGGCGGTCAGCGATGATTCGAGCGGATCCGGCGCTCCGCTGGGCATCGTCGCCACACTTTCTGATGTCACCAAACAGCGCGAGTTGCAGCGGATGCAGAACGACGTGATGCGCCTCGTGACGCACGAGATGAAGACGCCGTTGACCGCCATCAAGGGGATGAACGAAGTGATGATGAAGTTCGACCCCGGCGCGGAGAAACGGCGCGAGATGAGCGCCGCGATCAACGAGGCGACCGAGCGGATGACGCGGATGATTGACGATTATCTGGACCTGACGCGCCTTGAATCGGGCGCGCGCGAGCCTCGGCTGGATTGGCGCAAGGTCGAATCGATGATTGAACAGAACCTGCTGCTGCTCGACCCGGTCGCGGCCTGGCGGGGCGTCACGCTCGTCCGCAAGTTTGCGCCCGACTTGCCGCCGATTTTCGCCGACGCCGATCTGCTGGCGCGCGCGCTGACGAACCTCGTCGCCAACGCGATTAAATACAGCCCCGCTGACACCAAGGTGGTGGTCTCGGCCTGGGCCGGAGAAGACAACCTCTTCATCGTTGTCGCCGATCAGGGATACGGAATTCCGCCGGAACACCAGGCGAGCGTTTTCGAGAAATTTTTCCGCGTTCCGCGCGTGGAAGACGCCGAGACGCCGGGAACAGGATTAGGACTGGCGCTCGTCCGCGAGATAGCCGAATTGCACGGCGGGCGCGTGACGCTCGAAAGCGAGGTTGGGGCCGGCTCGATTTTTACGCTGCGATTGCCATTGAATCGGAAACCAATCTGAGTCCGATTTACGTAATGATCTACGTAATGTTAAATCAGAGCAGCCAATAGTGGGGCGGACTTAAATAGTTGTTGTAAAATAAATGCGATAATAAGTGTGGCGCGATTCGTTTAATCGCGCCGCCCTCCGCCGAAGCCGCACGATTAAACAAATCGCGCCACGCCATCAGCGGAGCGAAGTTGCGCCCTTTTTTCAAAGGCTGTTAGTCTGTCCATGTTATGATGTGTGGGCGGACAGTCTTTAGTCTGTCCCACTCTAATCGCGCCCCCGTAGACAAACATTCAAACACCACAATGACGCAACCTCCCCAGATATTGGTCGCCGACGACGATCGTTTGATCCGCCTGACCTTGGAGGCCGGACTGTCGATGTACGGTTTTCGCGTCTCGCTCGCCCGGAGCGGGCGTGAGGCGCTCGAGGCCGCCCTGGAAAAGAGATTCGACGGCATCATAAGCGACGTCTATATGCCGGACGGCGACGGGCTGATGGTGTTGCGCGAGCTGCGCTCTTCACAACCGGAGACGCCGATCATCCTGATGACCGCCGTGGGATCGGTCAATCTGGCGGTGCGCGCGATAGAAGACGGCGCGACCGATTTCATCGCCAAGCCGTTCGAGGTCGAGGCCCTGGCCGATCTGTTGCGCCGGCATTTGAAAGCCCGCGTCGAAACCGACGCGCGCCCACATTCTCCTCCGGGGGAAGAATCCGGCGCCTCGCCGCCGGAGGCCTGGGAGCCCGTAGCAAATGAGGATGGTTTTTCGGGGTTGATCGGCCGCAGCCCAGCGATGGTCAAGACCTATAAACTAATCGCGCACGCGGCGCGGATGGACGCCACCGTCCTTGTCACCGGCGAATCCGGCGCCGGAAAGGAGCTGGCGGCCCGCGCCATTCATGACTTCAGCGCGCGGCGCGACAAGCCCTTCATCGCGATCAACTGTTCCGGGCTGACCGACACGCTGCTGGAGGCCGAACTGTTCGGCCACGCGAAAGGCGCCTTCACGGGCGCGGCCGGAGAGCGCACGGGGCTCTTCGAGGCCGCCGACGGCGGGACGCTGTTCCTGGACGAGCTGGCTTCGACGAGCGCCGCGTTTCAGGCCAGCCTGCTGCGCGTGTTGCAATCGGGCGAGGTGCGGCGTGTCGGCTCCACGCTAATCCGGCGCGTGAACGTCCGCGTCCTCGGCGCGACCAACATGCCGCTGCGCGAGCTGGCCGAAAGAGGGGGCTTCCGCTCCGACCTCTATTACCGCTTGAGCGTCCTGACCGTCGACCTGCCGCCGCTCAGAGAGCGGATGGGAGACGTGGAACTGCTCGCGCAACACTTCCTTCGGAAACTGGGCGGCGGGACTGCTCCCGCCTATTTGACCCGCGAAGCTCTCGACGCCCTTTGCAACTATCACTTCCCCGGCAACGTGCGTGAACTGGAAAATGCGCTGACCAGGGCCGTCGCCCTTGCCTCAAACGGCCCCGTCACGCTAGATTGTTTGCCGCCTCACATTGCCGAAATCAATCAAGAACAGGCCCCTTCGACTGAAGACACCATGCGGAGCCTGGCGAGCGACTGGCCTTCCCTGGACGAATTACAGCGCCGCTACCTGGCGCTGGCGCTGGAGAAGAATCACGGCAACCGCCAACGCACAGCCGATCTGCTTGGAATCACGCGCCGCACGATTCAACGCCTGATCGCGCGTTACAACCTGAACGCGTTGAACGAAGCGGAAAGCCTTGATGGCGATGACGCCTTTGAGCAGTGAAAATCCCCGGGGCGTCAGTAATGGGACTTATAGGACTTATGGGACTTAATATGACTTATAGGACTTATGAGTCCTATAAGTCATATTAAGTCCCATAAGTCCTAATTCATGAGCCTCCTACAGATTTCCGGAGGACAGTGAGACAATGATTTTGCGTGCAGATTCCATATCGCTCTGGCTCCGGATTCGCTGGTCGTGTCTCCTGTTCCTACTCGCTGCTTCAATTCAATTGACAGGCGCGACGGCGCTGGCGCAGGCCCTGGACGCGCGGGTCGCGAGCGTCCAGGGGACGGCTCTGCGGCGCAACAACCAACGCGCCTTCATCCTCGCCCGCGGGGACTTGCTGAACCCCGGCGACGAGATCGATACGCGCGGCGGCGGTCGCGTCGTCATCGAGTTGACTGACGGCAGCGTGGTCGTAGTTAAACCGAATTCGCGCATCGTCATGAGCGATTATCGCGCCGCCCCGTCACTGCGCGAGATGTTTCGAATCCTAGTCGGGCGCGTGCGCGTCAAGATCGCTCATTACGGCGGTAAGCCGAATCCGTACCGCGTCAACAGTCCGACGGCGTCGATTCTGGTGCGCGGCACCGAGTTCGACGTCGCCGTCGAGCCTTCAGGCGACACCACCGTAGTGGTTTACGAGGGCCTGGTCGAGGTACGGAGCCTCAGCGATCCGCGCCGGAGCACGCTCCTTTCCAAGGGAGGGGGCGCGCTGGTGAAGGCGAATGAAGACATCCAACTCTTCACTCCCGGCTCCGGAAACAGACTTGACGAAAAGGGCGCCAGAAATGACGACGCCGACGAAAAGGGCGCCAGAAATGACGACGCCGACAACGCCAACGCCAACATGGACGCCGACACAGACGACAAGGCCGGTGTCAAGGCAAACGCCAACGCCAACGTCAGTGTCAAGACAAACACAAACGCCAACGCCAACCCCCGCGCTACTGTCAACCCTGGCGCCAATGCCAGCCCCGGCGGCAATTCCAAGGCCAACGCCAACCCCCGCGCTAATGACAGCCCCGGCGCCAACGGCAATGCCAACGGCAATGCCAAGGCCAACGGCAAGGCCAACGGCAAGGCCAACGGCAATGCCAAGGCCAAGCGCGATGACGTTGGGGGCGGAGTCGAGGCGGCGGTAAAGTCCGCGGCGAGTCGCCCTGACGAGGGCGGCCTACAGCGCGACGACGTGACCGCCGATGCGGCTACGAGCGTCAGGACATACCTGGCCAACGACTACGAACGATATATCGACAGCATGGCGGGGCTGAGCTGGTCGCTTCCGCTTCGGCGCTTCGGCGCTCTCGCGGACTCTCATTTCGACAGCCTTGATAACCCGGCCTATTCGACCGAGATCACTTCGATCGAAGGAAGGGTCTGGCTGATCCCGTCTTTTAACAAGGCGCTGGGCGGCGATCTGCGAAGCGGCTCAGCCGACTTTCCCTTATCCGGCAATTTGATAAGCCCATTCGATTCCGGTCTCCTGGCGGTGGGCGATTTCTTCATCCCATTGGAGCGCGTGCGGATGGTGATTGGCGGGGCGGTCGCCGTCTCCACCGACCGGTCGCAATCTTTAACCGTGGATCCGGCCCCCGCCTCTCTGATTCGCTTCTTTCCTAAAAGCGGCCGCATCTCGCGCCACGTCGCCGTCTCGAACGAGACCATTGCGATCACGGGTTCGCTGATGGCGGCGCGGCGGTTCGGCGCTGATGGCCGCACGAGCGTCGGCGTCGGAATGGAGTGGGTCAGCGTCGGCGCCGACTTGCGCGGCCAGACCTCGCTGGTAAACGGCGCCCGAACGCTCGCGAGTGAAGATCTCAAAACGGAATCACAAATAAACCGGCTCCGCTTCCGGCTCGGCATGACGCGCGAATTTGACGGCGGACACAAGCTCGGCCTGCTCTACAGTCACGAACTGGCGAACGCCGACGACCGCGACCGTTCGAGGCTCTTCAACGGTCTGCCGCTCGGCCTCGATTCGACGCGTCAGGAGGGGCGGTCTTCAGAGGTCTCTTTCAGATTGCGCGGGCCGTTCACTCGCCGCCTGTTTTACGGTCTCGAAGGCTCGTTGCTCTGGGGCGAGAGCGACGGACAGATTCGGCGCGCGGTCATCGCGGACTCGACCACGCGGGCCAACGTAAGTAGCGCCGTCGCGAGCTTCGGCCTGGGATTCTTTTTGCGGCGAACGACCGTCTTGAGCGGGGACTTCGCCTTCGGCCTCTCGCGCGTCCGCGAGGAGCGCCTCGAAGACCCGACCGGGGATCCGGTCGAGGACAGGCGCGAGCGCGAGCGCTACATATCTGCGCACGTGGGATTGCAGACAGACGTCTGGCGCCAGTTGTTCGCCAGCGCGTCGGCGCTGGTCATCGGGGAGGCGAACACGACCGATCTCAGCCTCTATCCCGATCTCTTCGGACGGCGATTGACGAGTCTCGGCTTGGCCGAACCGGGCGGACGCTCGCTCCAAAACTCGACGAACCTCTTCTCGGATTTCGGGGTCGGCAGGCGGTTGAGGCCGAATTTGGTGGCCGAGTATATCTTCTCGATCAATACCGGTCTGGGGCCTCCGCGACATATTTTCCTGTTGCGCTACACTTTCAGGCGCGAAAAATGAGATTTGCCGTAAACGGGTAATTTTACTTTTTACAATTGACTTCGAGCGCCCTCATTGTGTTTAATGACTGCCATCAAGTGGTGTGTATTTTCTGGCGGGATCTTTGCGATGACTTTGTCTTGGACGCGGGCATGCTCCGGGACCTGAGGAGATCGTCGCATGGCTCTTGAATGAGTGTTGCGCCATCATCATCGCGGAAAATCCAGCGACGCTGTTCATATTCGCCAAGCCCCATATCCCTCACAGTATGTGTCCCAACTGATATTTCGCCCATTTTTCATGGGAATACATATATAGAATACTGATCGCGAAAGCGTTTGGGCTAATGCTTATGCTGTCTGACAAAATCAACAGATTGCCGATAAGTCGCGTAGACTCCCCTCCTATAAACTCGTTCGACGAACAGAGCGCCGTGATCTTAATAAACAAGCAGGGCAATATCTTGTCGTTCGAGCATTCCAGGCGCAATTCAGGCGCCGTGACAAACCGAGATCGATCCGAGAACTCAACCGCTCAACCGAGCAAACCAATCGCTTACAACCTCAATAACGTTCCGGCGGAAACGGAAAGACGGCGGGAGGAGCTAGCCGCCCTGGCTCGCGCCGCAGAGGCCAGAGCGAAGGAGGCGGAAGAGAAGTGTGAGCAGGCTGAGGGCAAGTTGGAACAGGAGTTGAAGGAGCGGATGCTGGCCGAGCAGCGACTCAGGGAATTGGAAGAGAATCGCCTGCGAAAACAGCAGACGGCGATACCAATCGAGGCTCCACAGCATCGCACGGCGGCATGGGCGCAGCCGGGTACGGAAGCCCGCATGAAAGAAGCCGAGGCGCGGGCTAAAGGAATCGAGTCGTGGGCCAAAGAAGCTGAAACCGAAATCCAAAGCCTCAGGACCAGGCTGATGGAGGCCGAGCAGAGGAGGGCTAAGGCCGAGGCCATTGCGCAAGCCGCAGTCGATAAAGCGCGTGAATTAGGATCGCAAGCCGAGACCGCCAGGGCCGCGTTGGCGGAGATGAATCGGAAGTTGGCCGAGGCGGAGGCCGCCGCGCGGATCGCCGAGGAGAAAGCCCGCACAATCGAATCAATTATTGTCGAAGCGGAAGCTGCCGGGCGCCAGGCCACGGAAAGATATCAAAACGTCGAGGCCGAATTGCAGTACGAAGCTAAGCAGAGGGCGGCGGCCGAACAGAAACTCAAAGAGTTTGAGGACGAATTAGGTTCCTATCTCGAACTAGACTGGTCGAAGGACGAACCTGACCTGAGCCGGGCCGTCGTCGTGCGGCAAAACGCCGAGGCCGATGAGGCCGCGGCGCAATTCCGTGCGCAGGTCGAGGCCGAACGGAGGGCGCGGAGGGAGGCGGAGGAGGCGCGGGCCGCACTCGAATTCAAAATGCGAGAAATGGATAAGGCGCTTCGCATCGCCGAAGAGAACAACCGCCAGATCGCGGCGCTTAATTTGGCGAAATCCGTCGATGAAGATCAGACCTACACTGCTAAGAAACGAAAAGGATCCAAATACGAACTCAGGTTCATCGGCTACGGCATGGCGATCGCCCTGCTGCTGGTCACATTGATTGGGCTGGTCGCGACGGTTTTCTTGCAGATGTGAAAGATGAAAACTCTTGACGCATTTGAGAACACAAAAGACCATTCTGGTCATCGTTTTGACGCTATTGCTTTCGGCCGCCGGGGCGTTCGCGCAGGAGCAGATTTCCCCGGAGAAGATGAAAGAACTGCGTAAATTCGACCCAGCAGACATAGTTCCCGAAGCGCGTGAGGGCGAGCCTAGAGAGAAAGAGGATGGGAGAAGGAGAGCGCAGTCCAAGCGAAACGCCGGAACTTCCGCTTCACAGGCGCCGATGTCGGCTGCCGTAGACCCTACTTTTCCCAACCCTACGGTGGCGCCAGCCGCCAAAGCGCCTACGGCGCCTAGGACGGGGCCTTCGCTGGCGCCTAGGGGCGCGGTTGTTTTCACACAATCGGCAGTGACAAAGACTCAGCCATCGGAGCCTGCGGCGTCGGGCGCTCCCGCGCTTCCGGCGGCTGAAAACCGATCCGCCCGCTCCTTGAGGTTGTCATTGCCCCTCATCTTTTTCCTACTCAGCCTGACATTGCTTGCTCTGGTCGTCGTCACAGTTAAATTGAAAAAGGATCTGAGTAAGCTCTGAAGTAGTAACTCATTTCATCAGGGGAATCTTCGAAGCGGAACTCAAGAAGTCGGGTTTAAAAAACAGAATATGATCAGACAAAGGGGAGTCGTCAGATCGTTGACCTACAAAAACGAAATATTATTATTGAGCCGATTGCGGTTCTAAAACCAATATATCAACCATGTTCTCTTCAAAGATCAGGTCAGGCGCCGAGTGCGCGCCTAAAGTCTTAACACTGCTCCTCTCAGTTAGTCTCCTGCTTTGCGTTTTGTGCGCAATGACGCTGGGACAGGCGTCGCCATCAAATCCTCCCGGCTCTTCCGGCGAACTCTACGGCGGCATCGAGCTTAGCAATGAGGGGGTCAAGGTGATCGCGCTGCAGGTCACTCAAACTGATGACGAACCTACCATCAAGAGTATTTATTCAGAAATGATTCGTCTCAGGCTGGGACGGGCGTACGACGGGGAATTCCAGCCGCAAGCGTCGACGGACGCCGCCCAGGCTGTCTCGACGGCGCTCTCGCGATTGCGGCAACAATATAAAGTGCCGCCCGATCGAATCTACTTTATCGGCGCCAGCGGATTGGGCGCCGATCATCCCAAGGATCTGGAAAGTGTCATTCACAACGCGACCGGCTTGACGTTGAATTTTCTGGACGCCGTGACAGAGGTCCAACTGAGCGTCGCCGGTACGATCCCGCGGACCTGGAAGGTCGCCGGCGCCTCGACCGATAACCGAAACACGTCCGCGCTGATCCACATCGGCAACGCCAGCACGCAAGCCGGCTATGAGATGCTCAAATACTCGTCGTCCGATTCGCCGTCATTCGATTTCGTCGCAATGAGCATCCCTCAGGGCGTGATTAGTTACGCAAATGAGGTCAGCAAGGCCGTGGGACTCGACAGCAGTTTGTTCACCTTCACTAGACAGGTCAAAACTACCAGCGCCTCGTCCTTTCGCCAGGCGCTGCGCAAAGAGCTGGAGAGTAAGCCCAATCTGATGCATCGCAAACGCGTTTTCCTGACGGGCAACCTGGCTTGGGCCGTGGCGACGATGCTCTATCCGGAGGACAGACAGCCTCTCGTCTCCATTACATACGACGACATCATGCAGTTTGCGGAGAGGATCGCGCGCGACCCGAAAGAACTGGCCTTACGAAATCTCACGTTCATCCGTGACCGGAAACTGCGTAAGGAAGTCGAACAGGAGTTCGAGGCGATAAGAGCCACATTCAAACCCCAGGAACTGATCGCCGGCGCGGAGATGCTCAAGGTCGCGGCGCAGGAACTCAAGTGGCAGGACAAGAAGATCTTATTTGCGAGGCTCGGGCATTTAGGTTGCATTTTGAGTTATACCCGGTTGAAAATCATCAAATAAATATTCCTGGGGGCGCTCCCATAGGGCCGGAAGAAATCTGCGGAGCATCAGATGCAAGAAGACGCTATAAACGTATTTTGCCTTTCACATGGCTTTAGCTTCCCGGTGTTAGGATCGAATCGGGTAGTCATATGTAAGGAAAATCATGTCTTAAGCTATAATTTCCCGAACTCGGGCAGGTGGTTTTTTTGTTGCCTGTGCCAGAAATATTGGGTCGCGCCCAAGGGGGAGGACTGGCAAGACGCTTTCTCCAAACAATGCCCATCCTGCAACCTGATCAAAAAGGCTCGTTATTATTCATGCGACCAGTGTAACGTCACAATGATCGACTCCCTGGGCGCGATCAACCGCAAGGGGGCGCACATCACGCCTTGGGGGACGCCGCATCCGAACTGTCCCGGTTGTCATCAGCTTCCTAAGTCTGCCCCTCAATCACACGCATGTCCGGAGCTAAACGGGTTGCTTACCACGGCCCGCGCTGAATGCCCTTTCTGTGAAGGGCAAGAGATGGCCGAGGGCGCGGTTGAGGGAGGAGAATTGAGAGGCGAAACCGAAGCGTCGCGAGGCGGAATCGCGGATGAATTCGCCGACCCTTCATCTCTCGCCCTGGATGAGCTTGAAAGAAGGGCTTCCGAGATCAGGGCGCTCGAAGCCGAGGCCGAAGCGCGCGAAACCAAAGCTCAGGAGAGATTGCGACAAGTCGAGGCCAGATTACGGCAGGAGATGTTACGGCGCTCAGAGGTCGAGCGGAAATCCGAGGAGATTGAAGATGAGCTGAGGCGACAGCAGGAAATCGAACAGGGCCGCACCGAGCTTGCGAGAGCGGCATCGGAGACCGCCGCGCGATTCGAGGAGGAGAAGAAAGCGCGCATCGCGGCCGAACAGTCGAAAGCAGAAGCCGAAGCGAAACTGCGTGGGATGGATGTCAGGGCCTCCGAAGTTGAAGAGCGACTCCGGCAGGCCGAAGCCGGATTACAACAAGAGTCCTCGAAGCGGTCTCTGGCCGAAGAGAGGGCCAATGAACTAGAGATTCGATTCGCCGCCGAAAGCGCAAAGGTCATGGCCGAAGCTGAGGCGAAAATCCAGGGAATAGGAGCTGAGGCGCGGCGAATTGAAGAGAATTACACGGCCGAAATCGACTGGATCAGGGCCGAGCTGGAAAGGGTGATGGCGGAGACTGTGCAGGCCGAGGAGAATCACAGGGCCGAGCTGGAAAGGGTGATGGCGGAGACTGTGCAGACCGAGGAGAATCACAGGGCCGAGCTGGAAAGGGTGATGGCCTCGATGAAGCAGGCCGAGGAGAATCACAGGGCAGAAATCGCCAGAATCACGGCTGAGGCCGAGGCCCGAGCGCAGCAATCCGAGGCGAATACCCGCCGGCAATACCAAATCAAAGTCGAAGAGGCGATAGCAAACGCTCAGGCCGCAATGTTCAATCTCGAGGAAACGCAGAAAAAATTGGACCAGACCGAAGCCAGGCGCCACGAGATGGAAACCAAAGCGCGCCAGGCCGTAAACCTTTGCCGCCGCTTATATCTGATCTCGAAACTGAGTTTTACCTCCGCCGAACAGATCATCGCAGAAACTCTCGACGCGGGCGATGAAAATGAAAAAGACGCCTTGGTAATACCCCTCGAGCTCGCGACAACCCCAGACTCGGACGACTTCTCTTCCGAGACGCCGGCGTCAGGCGCAAATGGTTCGCTGGATTACGAAGATTACCAGTTTTCCGACAGGATGAGGGCCTTGTTCGAGGCTGCGGCGCACGTGAACGCCCCCAACGACAAGAGCGACAGAGTGGGCAGTGGGGAGTAGGGATTGCGGATTGCGGATTGCGGATTGCGGATTGCGGATTATTGATTCCGAATCTGCTGCCTGGAACCGCAGGTTGCGAAGCTGCGATTGAAATCTTCTGCAATCTGCAATCCGCAATCCGCAATCCGCAATCCGCAATCCCTATTTTCCACTCCCCACTCCCTGTGATAATGTGAACGAGAATTCAGGACTCTACCTTTTGGAGGGTACCATTAAATATGTTTTCTCAATCCCTTAAACACGCTTCTTCCACTCCTTCTCTCAACACATCAACACGCCAAGTCGATCTATCCCAACGGTCGTTTCGGTCGGTTTCGGATTTCCGGAAAGCGAAGCGCGACGGCCGGAAGATTTCGATGCTCAGCGTCTACGACGCGGTCTTCGCCAGGCTGGCAGTCGATGCCGGCGTGAACACTCTCCTCGTAGGGGACAGTGTGGCGATGGCGCTCTACGGGTTCGAGAGCACGATTCACGCCACGGTCGAGATGATCGCGTCCCATGTGGGGGCCGTTCGCAGGGCATGTCCGGGCGCTTTTATCGTCGCCGATCTCCCCTTCGGCTCGTACCGCAGAGGGTTGAAGACCGCCATGAAGGCCGTCGAGGCGATGGCTCGCGCCGGGGCGAGCGCAGTAAAGCTCGAAGGGGTCGTGGGCAATGAAAAGATCGTCTCTCACGTCATCGAATCGGGCATCCCCGTCATGGGCCACATCGGGCTGACGCCGCAATCCGTGCTCGCGCTTGGAGGGTATAAAGTGCAGGGAGGGACGGAGGAGGGGGCGGCCAGGCTCATCGAAGACGCCAAAGAACTTGAAGACCTCGGAGCCTTTTCTCTCGTCTTGGAATGCGTGAGCCGCAGCCTGGGTTCCCGCATTTCCTCCAGTCTATCCATACCGGTTATCGGGATCGGCGCCGGCGCGGAAGTCGACGGCCAGGTGCTAGTAGCGTCTGATCTCTTAGGCCTGTCGCCGGGTCGCTCTCCACGTTTTGTCCGCAGATACCTTGACGGCGCCGCGCTGGTGTCGAAAGCCTTCGAGGAATTCTGCCGTCAAGTCGGCGAAGCGCAATACCCGAGCGAGTCGGAGAGCTACGATTGATCCGGCACGGTACCGGGAGCGGTAGCGACCGGGCGCCATTGACCCGGTCGCTACCGCTCCCGGTACCGTGCCGCTTGCCTTCCCGTATATGCTTATGATGGAGCAGGAATCACAATCCGGGATCCCATTGAATCATCCGAGGCGGGCTTCTCTTCTGACCAGGGCCATGCTCACCGAAGGGGCGCGTCAAGGAATTACGTCTCTTGACGGCCTCATAGCCCACGGAAGAGGCGAGGCGTTCGACTATCTCCTCGGGGAAAAAACACACGATTTCGCGGCGCGGGCGATCGAGGCGGCGGCGGCCCTTTTTCTCGTCGCCCGGCGTCCCGTGATTTCAGTGAACGGGAATGCGGCGGCTCTGGTCTCGCGAGAATTGGCTGCGCTCTCGAAGGTTCTCGGTTCTCCGCTCGAAGTGAATCTCTTTCATGCCAGCCGGGAGCGCGAAGACCGAATACGCGACCACCTTCTCTCACACGGCGCCGCTCAGGTCCTTTTGTCGCAGCGGGAATTCGTTCTTCCTTACCTCGAGTCCAATCGTCGCTTCGTGAACGGTCAAGGAATTTACCTAGCCGACGTGGTCTTTGTTCCTCTCGAAGACGGCGACCGATGTGAGGCGCTCATTCGATCCGGACGAAAAGTCGTCACAATCGATTTAAACCCTTTATCCAGAACCGCGCGGAAGGCTTCGATCACTATCGTCGATAATATTATCCGCGCGGCGCCGCTCCTTGTAGATCGGGTTACGGCGCTCGCCTCGGAACCGCGCTCGACCCTTGAGCGTTTAGTGGAGAATTATGATAACGGCCTGGCGCTTCGCGAAGCCGAGGCGGCTTTAAGAAGTGGGGCGGACTTTAGTCCGCCCGGCTCATGGGCGGACTAAAGTCCGCCCCACTTCTTCGGAGGAATGTCCTGATGATTCTTTGCCTGGACGTGGGAAACACTCAAATCTTCGGCGGCGTCTTTAAAGACCACAAGCTCGTCAGCACGTTTCGGAAGAGTTCGACGAATGTGTCCTCCTCCGACGAATTCGGTCTCTTCCTGCGCGCAGTCCTCCGTGAAAGCGGTTACGATCCTTCGGAGACGCGACAGGTGGCGATCTGTTCCGTCGTGCCGAACCTGGTTCATCCACTCCGCGCGGGGTGCCTCAAGTATTTCGGCGGCGAGCCGTTTCTCCTCCAACCGGGGGTGAAGACTGGACTCAAGATCAATATCAGAAACCCGATCGGGCAATCACAGCGGGCCTCAGAATCTCGATGGAAGCCCTCGAATCGAAGACCGCCCGCTTGCCCGCAGTCGAAATCCTCAAACCCCCTTCCGTCGTTGGGCGCTCGACTGTAGAGAGCATTCAATCAGGGCTTTTCTTCGGCGCCGCCGGCTCGATCCGCGAGATCACGCTGCGGATGAAGGACGAATGTTTTCCCGGGCAAGCGGTGATGGTGATAGGCACCGGCGGGTTCAGCAGATTGTTTGAAGGGGAAGGTCTCTTTGATAAACTCATTCCGGATCTCGTTCTACATGGACTTTACATCGTTCTGCAAATGAATGGAGGGTTCGCTGGCGCGAATTCGTGACTGGAAAGGAATGAGAGACATGTCCGCTCGTCTCCTCAAGGAGCGAACCGGCGAGGACGTAGACGCCTGGAACCGGCGCATCAAGAAGGAGCGCTTTAACGATGAGAACGCCCTCCGCGCCTGGCTGACAGACCAGGGCGTGACCGGCTACGCGCGGTCTCTCCTCGTCATGGAACGATTCGGCTATCCGGATTTCTTCCTCGCTTCCGCCGATGAGCTTGTCGAAGGACAATACGTGGATCGGCCTCATCTACGGCCGATCTTCAATGCCATCATCGACGCCGCGGCGGGGCTTGGCGATGTCACAATCCAGACGCGCAAGACCTATGTCTCGCTCGTCTCGCCTCGCAGAACGTTCGCGCGGGTTCAACCCACGACGAAGAACCGCGTAGATCTCGGCCTCCGCCTCGATGGAGAGAAGCCTGGCGGTCGCCTGCAGCCCTCGAAAATTCACGAGACCATGCGACTCCAGATCAGCTTCACCACGCGCGATGAAGTGGATTCCGAGGCGCTGGATTGGCTACAGCGGGCATATGATCAGAACCGCTGAGAAAATAAAATGAAACCTGAAACGAAGACAGAACCGAACGTGAAGCGGGTCGTGCCGTTTTTCGGAGTGTCGAACATCGAAGAGTCCGTCCGCTATTACGTTGACGGCCTCGGCTTCGAGATGACCAATCAATGGATAGACAAAGGCAAGCTCCGCTGGTGTTGGCTCGAACGCGGGGGCGCGGCGCTGATGTTGCAGGAGTTCTGGAAAGAAGGACATCACGCCAACGTACCCGAAGGGAAATTGGGCGAGGGCGTCTCGATCTGCTTCATCTGTGAAGACGCCCTGGCGCTCTATCGCGAGCTCAGATCACGCGGGATTCAGGCCTCGAGGCCATTTGTGGGAAACGGGATGTGGGTCACTTCGCTCTCAGACCCGGA
>WNGF01006911.1_pt1 | contig 17454 bp, 18 predicted proteins | sample 5400641 | NCBI WGS metagenome assembly WNGF01 (sample SAMN13153371, study PRJNA577476) | soil metagenome | isolation source: 80 cm soil or saprolite under grassland replicate 2 | place: USA:California | collected 2016-06-15
GGCACGCGGCCAAACATCAGGGGCAGCGTGGAGGATGTGCCGGAACCGTTCGCCAATCCGATCGAAGCGTCTGATCCGACATTGTGAAGTATTGGTGCGCCTGGCAGGAATCGAACCTGCGACCCTCGGATTAGAAGTCCGATGCTCTATCCAACTGAGCTACAGGCGCGTCCAATATTCGGAGGCCGTTCGACGAGATTCTACCGTGCTTTGTGCACGTCGAGGATGCGGGTGAGGGGTACGATGTCTCGGGAGGCTGGCCCGACATGCGGCGCTCTTTGCTCATCCAGATCACCTTGATCGCCCTTCTGGCGGTCGGGTCGAGCGCATGGGCGCAAGGCCCACCGCTCCGCGACATTCCGACGAACGTCGTGGAGCCGACGCGCTCGCAGCTGGTCAAGCAGCGCGCCGGGCTCGTCGAGCAGCGCGCCGCTCTCGGCGCCCAGGTTCGCGACCACAACGAGCGCTGCGAGGATGTTCCCGAGGGGTCCGCCACGGAGACGGTGTGCGCGACGTCTCAGCGACGGCTCAACGCCGCCATCGCGGCTTACCGGGCGGCGATCGAGGCGTTCAACAGCGCGGTCGCCTCGGCACCGCGCGCGAATCCGTGACGTCCTCCGGGGAGTTACAAGGCTAGGGCCGAGGAATGACCGGGATCCAGCCGGTCGGGCACTGGGGGACGTAGCGGTAACAGCCGCGGGGACTCTGGCAGTAGTACCAGTAGGAGGCCGGCAGTTTACCCGGATCGGCCCGGGTCGCACCCTCGAGATCGGCGTAACCTCCAGGAGCGGAGGTGACCCCCATGAAGCAACTCGTGCTCGGTGCCTTCCTCATGGCAGCCCTCGCCATGCCTGCTCACGCGCAGGTGCGGGTGGGCGTCAACATCGGGATCAATCTCCCGGGGCCACCGGCCTTCGTGGTCGTCCCGGGAACTCCCGTCTACTACGCGCCTCAGGCTCCTGCCAACGTCTTCTTCTACGCGAATCAGTACTGGGTGTTGGTCAACGGTGCCTGGTATGTCGGCCCAATCTGGAACGGTCCGTGGGCGGTGGTGCCGCCTGCCTACGTTCCGGCGCCGATTCTCTACGTGCCGGTCCGGTATTACCGCGTGCCGCCTCCGGCCTGGCGGGGATGGCGTCGTGAAGCACCGCCGCGGTGGGAATCACACTATGGACGCGACTGGCGCGAGGAGGTGCACGAGCGCAACTGGCGTGAACGCGAGGATCACGCGGTGCGGGCCGGAGGCCGAGGCTGCCCGCCAGGACTCGCCAAGCAAGGGCGCTGCTGACGCCTCCACGGCCGCGCATGACGGGACTGGCTGGCACGTCCAATGGACGTGGGAGATAGGAGGAAGATCATGAACCGACTCCTCGCCGTCGTCCTGGCCGCTGGGGCTCTCGTCTTCGTGTCCGCCGCCCCGAGTCATGCGCGAGCGGCCGCCGGACCGCACGGCCTCGCCGGGGGACAGCCCGCGCCTCACGCCGGCGGCCATGGCGGCTTCCAGGGTCATCCGGCCGCCGCGCCCAGGCAGCAGCCTTTCGTCTTCGGCCGTCAGCATCTCCATCGAGGCTTTCATGGCCGCGCCTTCTTCGGAGTGACGCCGTTCGTCGTGGGCCCCGCTTACTCGTATGGCCCCGCCTACTCGTACGGATGGGCATCGGCACCCGTCGAGGCGTACGAGCCGCCCGTCTATACTGCGCCGCCACCGTCGTACTGGTATTACTGCCAGAGCGCGGGCGGTTACTATCCGGACGTTCCAGCCTGCGCTGAGCCGTGGGTACCCGTCCCGACCCAGTAACGCCCGGCTTCGGCCGCGTGGCGGTCCGTTCTCGCCGAGCACGACATCGAGCAGCTCGTGGACGTCCGCACCATCCCGCGCTCGCGACACAACCCGCAGTTCAATCGCGAGGCGTTTGCCGAGGCTCTCGTCGCTGCCGGCATCGCCTATGTCCACATGCCTGGCCTCGGTGGGCTGCGCCGGCCTCGCCCCGACTCGACGAACACAGGCTGGCGGAACCCGAGCTTCCGCGGCTACGCCGATCACATGGAGACACGGGACTTCGAGCAGAATCTCCTGTCGTTGATCGGCCTGGCGCGGCGGCGCCCCACCGCGATCATGTGCGCCGAGGCCGTGCCGTGGCGTTGCCATCGCTCGCTCATCGCCGACGCGCTGGCGGCGCGTGGTCTTCGCGTGACGCACGTGCTCGGCGCGCGACGCAGCAGCGAGCACGTGCTGACGCCGTGGGCGCGCGTGGACGGCGCCCGTGTCAGGTACGCCGCCCCGGAGAGCACGCCCGACCTCGTCTGATGCCATACTTGCGCTCATGGGACGGGTTACCCGTTGAGCCCCGGCCCCGATCGCCCCGTTGCCAGGTTCACGTCGAGACGGACATGGTGACGTTCGCGCTGCCCCAGGAGGCGTACGCGTTGATCACGGGCGAGACGGGACGCACGATCCACCGCAGTCACGGGCTGACCATCGGCGCCGACGAGTGGCGGGCGCTCCAGCGCGCGACGCTGGAGGCCGGCAAGTACATCGTCATCTGCGAGGAAGGCGCCGCGACGTCGCTGCTGCAGTGGTTCGAAGGCAGCTTCGAGGTCGCGAAGACGAGCCACGGGCTCTTCGGCGAGCCGAGCAGCGTCCTGCACAGCTGCCGCCTCGCGTCGGCCGCCATCCGGGCGGCCCTCGCCTCAAAACCGCCAGCTCACTCCTAGGTAGGGACCCGAGCGCTCCGTGATCGCTTCGTCCAGCCGGGCGTAGGCGAGGCCGATGTTCCCCCGGCGCCACTCTAGCGGCGCCGTGCAACTGTTGCAATGCATGGGTAAGTCATTGGATACATTGACGCGGATCTGGCAGAGGTACACTCAGGGCTGCAGGCTACGGGGATGAGTCTCTTGCTACCGCGTGCCCGATCGCACACACATCGCTGCCCGCGCTGCGGCAACCGCGAAGTGGAGCGCGCGTCCCGACGCGGCGCGCTGGAAGAGATCGTACTGCCTCTCGTCGGCTTCCGACCCTACCGCTGCCTCCGGTGCCTGTGTCGCTTCTATGACCGCCCTCAGAGGAGGCCGCTCGCGGCCTAGGGCGACTGGAGCGTGATCGCTTCCTCGGCGAGCGCGCTGGCGACCTTGGCCTTGCGCACGGCGTCGGCGTGGTCGCGCTTGGTCTTGGCGTTCTCGTGATGGGCCTTGGCCTCGGCGACCATCTTCTTGGCGTCGTCGACGAGCCCGCGCGTGTCCGCGTTGACCTTCGCCTCGGCCTTCTTGATGAGATCCTCGGCCTGCTTGATGACGACCGGACAGTTGAAGGCCCAGACCGCGGGGATCGTGGCAAGCGTCAGGACGGCGATGATGATCAGGATGGCCAGTCGTTTCATGCGCGCGCTCTCCTCGACGGGACTCGAACCTGCAGCCCCCAAAGCCTAACACGCGCCGCATGACGCCCGGCAACCGCCGTCGTCGAGATTCGAGAGCCTGGTACGGGCTGGTATGGTCGGGGTGAGAGGATTTGAACCTCCGGCCCCCTGCTCCCAAAGCAGGTGCGCTACCAGGCTGCGCTACACCCCGAAGTCACCGAAATCTTATCATTCCGCCGTCATGCGCCTGGGGTGAGAAGACCGCCGAAGATATGGCGGCCCAGCTTGAAGCCTTCCTCGATCGTGGTTTCCTCGATCGTGGTTCCGGCGCCCCGCGCCGTCGCGTTCGCATCGCGCCATGCTCGGAGATGTTCTTCCGACCGGAAGAAGTTGATGGTCGTTCAGAGGGAGTCGGCGGCCTTGCATCCGTCCTCTGTGCGTTTCCCGACCCACATCATGACGCCCGACGCTTCCGGTCCGGGGCCGGCCGGTGTGGCGGAAAGCTCGAGCGATGCCCCGCAATGATGGCAGGCGGAGCGGATCTCGATCCCCTGGTCGACCATCGGCGCAATCCCGAGCGCGTCGGTCGCGCAGCACGCGTACCGTTCCCTGCCGTCCGCGAGGCGGACGACGAACGCCGTCGGCGACGCCGAAAATGGGTATGCGAGGTCGACGTGTCCGTCGCGGATGCGGATCAAGTCATCGTCGTCGAGCCGGATGAGCGCCTGGTGGATGGCTTCGGCGGATCCGCCCTGGAAGTCGGCGACGAGCTCTTCGACAGGAATCGGACCGCCCCGGTCCAGGAAGGCCCGAAGAATCCGCCTGGGCAGCGGTGCCTCCCGGGCTGTACGCCGGGCCGGGCCTCTGCCTTCCACGTCGAGGGCGATGAGCTCATCCGCGGTCAAGATCGTCAGGTTCGTCATTCGTGGCCCTCCTTCGGGATCCTCTCATGCGGCTCCGGCCAGAATGCGCCGGGCGAGGGCGGCGGCGCGGGCGCGATGACTCACGCGTGACTTCTCCGCGTCGCTGAGCTCGCCGAACGTCCGGCCGAGCGGCGGGTAGTAGAAGAGCGGATCGTAGCCGAAGCCGCCCGTGCCGCGAGGGGTGCCGGCGATCAGGCCCTCGGCGATCCCCTCGACGACGGTCTCCCGGCTCTCCGTGTCGACGATCGCGATCACGCAGCGAAAGCGTGCGGTCCGCCGATCGTCGGGCACGTCGCGGAGCGCCGCCAGGAGATTCGCACGGCGGCCGGCGTCATCGAGCCCGGGCCCGCCATAGCGCGCCGAGTGCACGCCGGGTGCGCCGCCGAGGGCGTCCACCTCCAGACCGGAGTCGTCGGCGAGCACCCACTCGCCAGTCACGCGCGCCGCGGCGCGGGCTTTCAGGAGCGCGTTGCCGCGGTAGGTCGTCTCCGTTTCCTCGGGCGCTCGGGCGTCGGGATAGTCGGCGAGGGATCGGATTCCGAAGGGAATGTCGCCGAGGAGAGCCGCCAGCTCCTGGGCCTTGCCGGGATTCAGCGTCGCGAGGACGAGCGTTCTAGAGTGTGAAGCTGCGTTCGTCACGCGCGGCCCGCGCCCGGCGCTGGAGGGCGACGAGCCGGCGGATCCCCTGCTCGGCCAGGTCGAGAAGCGCGTCGAGGCGGGCGCGGGGAAACGCCGTCTGCTCCGCGGTCCCCTGGACCTCCACGAACTCGCCGCCGCCGGTCATGACGATGTTCATGTCCACCTCGGCGCTCGAATCCTCGGCATAGTTGAGGTCGAGGACGGGCTGGCCTTTCACGATCCCCACGCTCACCGCGGCGACGCAGTCGCGAAGGACGGCGTTGACGTCGACGCCGGGGATGCGCGCCACCGCATCGGCCAGGGCGATGAACGCGCCGGTGATGGCGGCGGTGCGCGTACCGCCGTCGGCCTGGATGACGTCACAGTCCATCCACACCGTGCGCTCGCCGAGCTTGCGCCGATCGACGATGGCGCGCAGCGCGCGTCCCACGAGACGCTGGATCTCCTGCGACCGGCCGCTCGGGCCCCGGTTGTCGCGCGAGGTGCGCGTGTTCGTCGAGCGGGGCAGCATCGCGTACTCCGCCGTCACCCATCCGAGGGCCTGCCCCTTGAGGAACGGCGGGACCTTGTCGTCGACAGAGGCCGTGCAGATCACCTTGGTGAGGCCGAACTCCACGAGCACGGACCCCTCGGGATGGACGAGGTAATCGCGTGTGACCACGACCGGACGCAGGGCGTCGGGCGCGCGGCCGTCGGGACGTCCGACCTGGGGACGCGGCGCGGGGGCGGCGGTCATCGCGGGCGCTGGGCGGCCTGGTGCCGGCGCTGATCCCAGGCGCGCTTGTACTCGGCGAGCCCGGCCGTGATGGCCCGGGCGATGTCGTCGCGATAGCGTGGCTCGCGCAGCTTGCGCTCCTCCTTCGGGTTGGTCACGAAGCCGATCTCGATGAGAACGGCCGGCATCGCCGCGCCGCCCAGCACGTAGAACCCGGCCTGCTTGACCCCTCGGCTGGGAATCTTCAGTGACTGGGTCATCGAATCTTGCACGATCTCGGCCAGCTGCGACGATTCTTCCTGGAACTGCGACTGCGCCAGATCCCAGAGGATGGTCTTCACCACGTCGCCGCGCCCGCCGGCGGTCGGCTTCTCGAGCTGCACCACGCTGTTCTCGAGCGCGGCCACCTGGCGGGCCGCGTTGTCGGTCGCTTCCGACGAGAGGAAATAGGTCTCGACGCCCTGGGAGGCGACCTCGCGGTGGGCATTGGCGTGGATCGAGACGAAGACGTCGGCCTGGGCCCGGTTGGCGAAGCTCGTCCGGTCGCGCAGGGGCACGAAATGGTCGCCGTCACGCGAGAGCAGCACCTTGATGCCGAGCTGGTCCGACACGAGCCGCGCCACCCGTCGCGTGACGTCGAGGACGAGCTCCTTCTCCATGAGGCCCGTCGGTCCCGTCGCGCCCGGGTCGTGTCCGCCATGGCCCGCGTCCAGCACCATCGCGCGCAACGGGGAGGTCGTGGCTCGGCCTTCCTGTTCCGCGGGGACGGCCGGTCGCATGAAGTCCAGCACGAGCCGGTCCGGATCGGCCAGCGCGTGCGCCCGCAGCTCGCCGGCCGCGCCGTCGAAGATCACGCGCACGACGACGTCGGGCCCGGCGCGCTCGAGCCGCACGGTGTCGACGAAGCCATCGCGGATCTCCATGGCGCGCGGCTCACCGGCCAGGCGGCTCACCCGGATGCGGGATTCCGCCCCGCCGCGTTCCACGCGATAGGACACGGGTCCGGACGTCTCGAGCACGACGCGGGTGAACGACGGATAGGAGCGGAAGCGCACCTCCTCGAGGGCCAGCTCCTCGCCGTCGATCGTCGCCCGGGACAGCAACGCCGTCGAGACGGGCACGGCCCGCACGGCAGGCGCCCGCGGCGGGGCCGGCTCCGGCGGCGCGGAGGTCGCGGACGGCATCCTCGCGAGCTTCGGCAGCACCTGGTCGACGAAGCCCTGGGGCACGAGCCAGACGCCCTTGCGCACGCGAACCGGCGCGTCGAGGACGAGCGGTCTGTCGTCGACGAGAACACGGGCCCAGTTCCGCGTCAGCGTGACGATGTGACCGGGGATGCGGAGATAGGCACGGATGCTGCCGGCCGTGGCGTCCGGCTTCGTCTGTAGGAGCGTCGCCACGCGATCCAGCTCGACGTAGGACCGGCCCTCGTGCATCACGGTCGGCAGCCGTGGACTCCCGGCCGACCAGCCGACGGCTGGCAGGATGACGAGGACGAACGCGACGAACATGAGGCCGGACCACCCGCGACGCACTGGTGCCGATATTCTAGCAATCGCCCGTGTACGTCCGGCCCGTTTAAATCCTCACCCGGCAGGGTGTTGAGCGTGCGGCCGAGGGCGCCATCTTCGAGCCTCTGAAGCGTCAGCTCGGCCGCCGAGCGGCCTCACCTCCTACCGCGGCAGATGGGCCCTTTTCAGCAGCCTGCTAGGCCGGGAAGAACGCGTAGCTGATCCAGACGAGAACGCCCAGCAGGACCGCTCCCACGATCAGGCTCCACACGATCAGCTTCTTCTCCACCGGGAGAAGCGGCTCAGCCTGCATCGTTTTCAGCTCATCGGCTACTCGCGGTTGCTCGGGCATGGCTGTCTCCTTCTCGCGTCGACCGGTTCGCGGGTCACACCATCGGCGGCTTGATCCCGTGGAAGAAGATCCACGAGATGAACAGCCCGATCCAGATGATGAAGCCGAACAGGCACAGCACGTAGACCGCCGCCAGCTTCCCGATGCCCTCCTCCCAGAGCTTCCGGAAGTTCGACATGACGCCGATGGTGAAGAAGGTCAAGACGAAGAAGATGCCCCGGAACGTGTTCGCCTCTCCCATCGCCGCCTTGGCCTTCCCGATCAGGCCGGGCGAGCTCACGCCGATCAACAGGATGATCAGGAACGTGACGACATAGCCGATGACGAACTTCGGGAACCGTTCCCAGATCTGGCCGGCACTCACCTTCTCGCCCGGTCGGCGTTCGATGACCGAGGTCCAAATGATGGCGAGGATGAAGGCCCACACGCCGATGAAGATGTCGATGAACACCTTCACCGTCGCGGTGGTGCCGACCACCCAGCCTTCCTTGTAGTTGATCCCCTGCACAGCCAGGGCTTTCGCCCGGATGAGCGAATCGGTGATGGCGCCGCTGGCGACGGCGGCGCCGTCCGTCTTGACCGCCAGTCCCATCCATCCCCCCGCGACCATCGGCTCGGTGTAGAGGAACCCCGCCGCGAGGAAAGGCAGGATCAGAAGCTCCACCACCGCGAAGACCACGACCAGCGACGAGACCATGATCGGCACGATCGGGCGCGCCCGGATCGCCGCCCCCGTCGCGATCGCCGCGGACACGCCGCAGATCGAGATGCCGGAGGCGAGAGGTGCCGCCCACTCCCGGCTGAACTTGAAGTACTTCCGGGCGATGAAGTAGACGAGCGCCCAGTAGATCAGGTAGGCCTCGATGATCGCGCAGAGGCCCCGGAACATCACGGCCGTCGCCAGCCCCAGCTTCTCGGCGGCGATGACACCGAGGAACCCACCGAGAATCACGATCGCCGTCTTGATGTACAGCTCCGGGCGCGTGGCTTCTCTGATGGCCTCGACCAGTCCGGGGAAGAAGTTTCCGACGATCAATCCCGCGATCAACGCGATGACGAATCCGGCTTCGGCGGTCAGGTTCAAGGACCAGGAGATCCCGAACGCCTTCAGCTGGTTGGGGGTCGCCGCGACGTACGCCCAGCTCCCGATGATCCAGCAGATGTAGCTCGCCCAGAAGATGACGGTGAATCCGCCGATGAACTTCCCGATCCGGACGCGCAACGCCGATGCGCCCACCGTCATGAGGACCAGCAGCAGGACATACGTCATCACGAGGGATCCGATCCCGGAGAGGCCGCTGTAGGCCTTCGAGGCTGGCGCCAGCGCCTTGCCGAGGTCAGTCCAGACGTTGGTGGTGATGACCCAGCCCAGCACGTCCGCGCCGACGAATACGCCCAGGGACAGGACGAAGATGAGTAGCCCGATCCACACCGAGAGCCAGTCTTCGCTGACGCCCTTCGCCGCTCGTTCCGTAGCCATGGTCCCTCCTTCGCCGCTCGGACTCATCAGGACCCATGCGATCGGTCGCCTCTACCCTCTCACCTCCCTCGCAGCGTCGAGGAATTATGGTCCGAGCACCCGCACCCGTGGGCGGGAATCGACCTTGACTCGCTTCAGGGTGCGCAGGTGGTCGGCGACCACGTCCCAGACCGGCGGCCCCTCGGCCTCGCCGATCGAGGCCCATCCCGTCGCCTTGTAGGACCGGCGCGGGTCCAGGGGCTGGCCGGCCACGCGGATGTCGTGGATGCGCCGGCCGATGGGCTTGCTCGGGTCGATCGCATACGTGAGGCCGCCCATCCGGACCATGTCGCCGCCCTGACGGTAGTACGGGTCGGGATGGAAGAGGTTGTCGGCGACGTCCTCCATGATGGCGTGGATCTCGGCGCCGGTCAGCGGCCGCACCCACGTGTTCGGATAGGTCAGCGCCGTGTGGCTGTAGACGTCCTCCAGCGTGATGGCCTGGCCGGGCACGATCGTGATGCCCCAGCGAAACCCCGGCGAGAACGCCACCTCGGCGTCCGCGCGCTTGAGCAACGCGTCCAGGATCAGCTCGTCGAAGGTCCCGTTGAAGTTCCCGCGCCGGTAGAGGAGGGACTCCGACACGGCCAGGCGCTCGCCCAGCTTCGTCTCGTGGGGCGCGCGGATCTCGCCGATGAGCCGCGTCATGTCCGGGTCCTCGGCGACGACGCGCGAGAGCACCGGGAGCAGGCGGTAGCGATGGTCGGCGAGCCGGCCCTTTCTCACGTCGAGGTCGAGACGGCTGAGGAACTTGCCGTGCGAGCCGGAGTTCACGATCGAGGTGCGCCCGACGCGGAGTGGAAGCGGCAGGCCGTCGTGGGTGTGGCCGCCGAGAATCACGTCGAGGCCGGTGACCCGCGAGGCGAGCTTCAGGTCCACGGCCACGCCGTTGTGGCTCAGCAGGACGACGAGGTCGACCTTCTTGGCCCCGCGCAGCTCGTCGGCCAGCGCCTGGATCCGGTCGTCGTGGATCCCGAACGTCAGATCGGGAACGAATCGGCGCGGATGCGCCACCGGCGTGTACGGGAAGGCCTGCCCGATGATGCCCACGCGAACGCCGCCGGCCTCGCGGATCGTGTACGGCCGGAACACCGGCTCGTCCCAGCCCGTCTCGGCCACGTTCTGGGCGAGGAACTCGCCGCGAAACCGACCGGCCCGCTCGCGGTCGCCGAACAGCTCCTTCACCCGGTCGATCCCGTAGGCAAACTCCCAGTGGGCCGTGAACACCTCGACCCCGAGCTGGTTGGTCGCGCGCAGCATGTCCTCGCCGCGGCTCCACAGCGCCGTCGCCGAGCCCTGGAGCGCGTCGCCACCGTCCAGGAGAATCGTCCGGCCGGCGCGCTCGGCCCGGACGCGCTTGACCAGCGTGGCCAGATGCGCGTAGCCGCCCATGCGCCCGTACCGCGCGGCCAGCGTCGTGAAGTCGACGGCGCTGAGCGCGTACGCCGCAGCGGTGCCGGGCGCGATGTGGTACGCGCGCAGGAACTCCAGGCCCGTGAGATACGGGGGCTTGCCCCGCTCGTCGCCGACGCCGAGCAGCGTGTCGGGCTCGCGAAAGTACACCGGCCGCAGCGTGGCGTGCGAGTCGGTGAGGTGCAGGAGCGTGACGTTGCCGAACGACGGAAAGTCGAGGAGCCGCTCCGGGGCCGTGGCGTCGGCCTCGACTTGCCGGGGCCCGAGGCCGGCCGTCGCGCCCACCGCCAGGAGCTTCAGCAGATCGCGCCGGCTAACTTGCACTCAGTGTCTGATCCCGGGGACGCTCAGGGGTTTGCCGACGTCGAAGGACGTCAGGTACAGCTCCAGCTCGGCGTACTCGATGGCGTCGGCCGGCAGCATGTTCGTCCCCAGCGGCGTCATGCACCATTGCATGCGCTTGCGCATGTCCCACACCTGGTTCTGGCTCGTTCGCCAGGTCGGGAAGTGCCGCGTCATTCCCGTCGTGACCTCGGCGAGGAGTCGACCGCCCAGGAACTTGTTGGCGCCCTTCTCCGGCGTGTGGCAGTCGGCGCAGGCGTGGTCGCGCTCGCCCACGCGGCGATGGAACACCGCGCGCCCGCGGCCAAGCGCGGCGCGCGCCGGGGGGCTCTCCGTGTCGATGGCCACGGGCATGCCGTTCGACGCCATCTTCACCAGCATCGTCAGGTTCAGGTTGGCCTCGCTCTCGGACGGCAGCGACGTGCCCGTCGTCTCCGGACCGTGCACGGTCAGGAAGTCCTCGATGCTCATCACGCGCCGGTAGTGCGCCACGAACCTCGGGTAGCGGACGGCCACCCCCTTCATGGCGGCGGCCGCACCGCCGGCATGGCAGTCGGCGCAGGCCTTGCCCGCCGGCCCCTTCGCATTCCACTGGGTCTCCGCGCCCTCGGCCAGGAGCACGGCGGGATTGTTCGTGGGATCGAGGTTGTCGCCGAAGCCCGCGGGCTTGGTGCGGGTCGCGGGATTCCGGTCGGCGTCCTTCTCGAGCGGCAGCGGTCCCTTGAGCGTCTGCAAGAATGCCACGACGTGGACGATCTCCTCCGGGGTGAGGGCGCCGGTCGCCCCCCAAGGCGGCATCGAGGTCTGCGGAAACACGAGCCGCGGGTCGTAGATCTGCTGATAGAGATAGTCGTCGGTGAGCCGACGATCGGCGATCGTGGACAGATCGGGCCCCACGTTGCCGGCCGGCCACACGTCGTCTCCGGGGATCAGGTGGCAGCCCGTGCAGGGACCCTTCGCCCTGGCCAGGAACAGCGCGCGACCCTTCCTGGGATCTCCCGTGACACCCGCCGGCATCGTCGCGCGCTGCACGGGCACCTCGCCACGGGTGTCGGTATAGGCATAGGTCCGGAAGCGGCCGAAATCGGTTTTCGCCCAGCCGGCGTAGCGGAGGGCCTCGCGCTTGCCGTCCGGGAGGGTGCGGATCTCGCCGCGCGCCTCGGGGATCGCGCGCGTCGTCCACGTGGGCACGGAAGCGGGGTCGTTTCCGTCGCTGCCCGTCGTCGCACACCCGGCGGCGATGAGGAGCGTGGCGAGCCACGAGAGCCTCGTCGCGGCGCGCGTCACGAGAACTTGATGTCCGCGGTGCCCTCGTACTTGCCGCCGGTGGTGTCGATGAAGGTCACCTTGAGCTGCCCGGGGTCGTTCGCCTTGAAGGCGAAGGAGAAGAAGGGATTCTCGCTGACGCTCTGGGTGGTGTCGAACGAGACCACGGTCTTGCCGAGATAGGTCACGGTCATCTTGGTGATGTAGTTGTACTTCTTGTCAATGATCTTGCCCTGGGCATCGCGCTCGATCCGCTCCATGGGATGCAACACGAGCGTCCGCACGCGCACGACGTCGCCGGCCTTGATGCTCGAGGGGATCCGTACCCGTACCTTGCCGATGTCCGACATCCCGCTAACCTCCGCAGCCGCCGACGGTGACTTTGACCTCGCGCTTGGCCTGGAGCAAGGACCCGTCGCTCTGCTCGACGATGGCGCGGACGTCGGTCGTCTCGCCGAGCCGGATGTTGGCGCCCACATAGGCCTGGCCCGCCTCGGGAGCCAGGGCCGCGCGCGTGACGATGGGGATGCGGTTCTTGTCGGCCACGATGTAGATGTGCTTCACGTAGTTCGCCGGCGTCATCGGCGAATTCACCTCGACGGACACCGGCACGACCGCGCCATTCTCGGCGATCAAGGGAATGTCGAGCTTGATGAGCCCGCCGCCATCCTTGATGGGCCGGCCGCCGAAGACGCGCTTCAAGCCGGCGTCGACGGTTTCCTGCGTACCCAGCGCCTGTGCCGTCGCCTGGGCCGGCCGCGCGAGAGCGCCCGTGGCCGCGGCCGTGCCCAGCACGCCGAGCGCGCCCAGGACCGACCGGCGCGTCACCCGATGTTCGTCACGCATCCCCTTCCTCCGTGTGCGACCCCGATGACCGCGATCGCAATCTCCTATGCTATCACCCCGGGGCAGAAGGGACAGGGGGCGAGCAGGCTGCGAAAAAAGGCCCAGATGCGAGGCGGCGCCCGACAGCCGCACGCGAGGCGTACTCCTTGTACGTTGAGCGTGCGGCCGAGGGCGCCAACGAAGCAGATGGGCCTTTTTTCGCAGCCTGCTACGAGAGGCTGAGCTTGCCGCTGGCTTCGTTCCACGTCGCCAGGGCGGCCCAGGCGACCATGACGACGACGACGAGCCCGACGGCGCCCGCCCAGCCGAAGAGCGACGGCAGGAACACGGCGGCGCCGAGCTTTTGCTGCAGGCCCGTCTGCGTGAGCACGAGCCGCGTGAGCGAGGCGCCGAGCGCGAACGTGGCGACGGCCATCCAGAGCTTGACCTGGCCCTCGCCCATCCGCCAGATCGAGCCGGCGCCGCAGCCGCCCGCGAGCACCATGCCGATGCCGAAGATCAAGCCGCCGAGCAGCGCGCCCGCGCCGGCGGCGGGGAACACCCACTCGCCCTTGTCCTTGAGGTCCGTGAACTTGAGGATCGCGAAGCCGAGCATGCTGATCACGATTGCCAGCGCCGCGGCGCGCGTGTGCTCGGCGTCGCCGGTCATGAAGGGCTCGCGAAAGGCCCGCACGAGACACAGGCGCGAGCGCTGGAAGACCACACCGAAGACGGCGCCGAAGAGCAGGAAGAGCCCACGCGCGCCGTGCCCCTGGGCGGAGTACAGAAAGGGGATCGCGAGCAGCAGGGCCAGCAGGACCAGGCCGAGCAGCGGCTGGCGGCTCGCGCGCTCGGCCCGGGAGGCGAGAAAGACGCGCGCCGCTCCGCTCGACCAGCGCGGGCGATGCTCCAGCTCCCAGACGAGATATCGCAGCCCGACGTACGCCCCGGCTCCGAGGCCGATCATCATGCCGAACCCCGAGAGCGACAGCGCGCTGATCGCGCTGAAGAAGCCGCCGATGTTGCATCCGAGGGCAAGCATCGCCCCCACGCCGAGCAACGCGCCACCGATGGCGCCCTTGGCCAGCTCGCCGCGGGCGGGCACCCGCAGCGCGAACTCGCGACTCAGGAGCGCCGCCACCAGGGCGCCAGCCGCGACGCCGAGGTTCAGCAGCGATCCCGAGTAGAGCCAGGGGGCGACGAGATCGGAGCGCTTGACGACGCCGAGGCCCATGAGCGCCCAGTCGCCCCAGTTGCGGACCCCGTCCGACGCGGTGAACGGGCGGTCGAAGGCGAAGAGAAAGACGTTGGCGGCGGCCACGAGGATCGCCGCGCCCCACACGGGCCACGGCCGCCCGAACAGGACCCGGAACTGCGCGGCGAAGACGTCGCTCGCCGCCGTCATGGGCGGGCCGACACGAGCGCGCGCGCTTGCGCGATCACGTCACGCAAGGTCGCCTGGGTCGTGGGCTTCCTCAAGATGAAGTCGACGTGCGACGGCTCCATGGCTTTGGGCCCCGAGCCCTCGTCCCATCCGGTGACGAGACCCACGACCGTCGTCGGGTACGACGCCTTGACCGCGCGTGCCACTTCCCACCCGTTCATGCCGAGCATGCCGAGGTCGGTGAGGACGAGATCGACCCGCCCGTCGCCGGCGAGCACCCCCAGCCCCTCCGGGCCGCCGGAGGCCTGCGTCACGCGATGGCCGTCCTCCGCGATCATGTCGGCGATGACGGCCCGCACGTCCGCCTCGTCGTCGATGAGGAGGACGTGCATCGGGGAAACGGCGCCGGCCGGGGCCGGGGCCGACGGACGTCGCGTTCGCTTGGCGACGGGTAATCGGAAGGTGACGGTCGTGCCCGCCCCTTCCTCGGTATCGATCGTCAGCTCCCCTCCGTGCCGCTGGATGATCCCGTAGTTCACGCTCAGCCCGAGACCCGTGCTCTTGACCCCTTTCGTCGTGAAGAACGGCTCCAGCACGCGCCGGCGCACCTCCGGCGACATGCCGATCCCGTCGTCGCGCACGGAGCAATGCACGCCCTCGGCGGTCGCCCACGTCTTGATGGCGATGCCGCCGCCCGAGGGCAGCGCGTCGACGGCGTTGAGGATCAGGTTCACGAGCACTTCACGGATCGACGGCGGATCGGCGGCGACCATCGGCGCGGACCCCAGCTCGAGGATCGTCTCGACGCGCACGCCGCGCGCCGCCAGCTCGTTCTGCCATCGTGGGCGCGTCAGCTCGACGACGTCCTCCACCAGCTCGTTGAGATCGACGGGCGCGATCGTCGGCTCGGGGTGGCCGCGACTGAAGCGCGACAGCCGCTTGACCACTTCGGCGCCATCCAGGGCCGCCTGCTCGGCCGGCCGGAGATCGCGCTGGATCTCGGGCATCTGGGATCGGCGCAGCGTGATCTGGATCCGCCCGAGAATCACCGCCAGGAGATTGTTGAGGTGGTGGGCGGCGCCCGCGGCCAGCTCTCCGACGGCGCGAAGCGTCTCGCCCCGCACGAGCTGACGATGGGCCCGCGACAGCTCGTCGTAGGCGCGCTGGACCCGCTCGAAGAGCTGCGCGTTCTCCAGCACCAGCGCCGCCTGATCGGCGAACGCCTGGAGCAGGTCCACTTCCGCGGAGGTGAAGACGCGGCCGGCCGTGTCCCCGACGGTGAGCGCACCGATCACGCTGCCGCGCGCCCGGAGGGGAACACCGAGATAGGCCCGGGCGCCCGAGGCCAGCACACGCTGCCGGACTTCGTCGGCGAGCAGAATGGAGGCGTCCGCCAGCTCGTCGGGGGACTGGAAGGGGCTTCCCGTGGCGATGACTCGTCCGGAAATGCCATAACCAGACGGCGAGATGTGCCCGGGCTCGGCGTGGCCCACCGAAGCCTCGCGGCTGCCGAGCGCCATGAGAGTGCCATCGGGCTGGAGCAGCCGGAAGCCCGCGGAGCGGACGCGGAGCGCGTCGCGGACGCTCGCGACGATTCGGGCCGCGACGTCGGCGACGTCGAGACTCTCGCTGAGGCCGCGCGCCGCGCGGGCCAGCTCCTCGGCCTCCCGGCGCCGGCGTTCGGCCTCGTCGTAGAGCTGGGCGTTCGCGAGGGCGAGCGCCGCCTGATCGGCAAAGGCCTGCGCGACCAGGACGTCCTCCGCGGTAAAGACACGGCCAGTCGCGTCGCGCAGCGAGAGTGCGCCGATGATCCGATCTCCGATGAGCAGGGGAAGGCCCAGGATCGTCCGATCGGACGAGGCGGCCAGCAAGGCGTGGGCGTCGGGGCCGGTGGGGAAGCGCGGATCTGCGATCGCATCCGCGCTGAAGATCGGTCGACGCTCCTGCACGGCGAAGCCGACGACGTTGGTGCCCTTGGCGAAGACGGCCGGGGGCTCGAGGCGCGCCGCGACGTCTCCGGAGCCGGCGAGGGCGACGAGATTTCCCGTTTCGGGCTCATACGTGAACAGGAGCGCGGCCTTCACCCCCAGCAGCTTGCGCACGCTGTCGACGATCCGCGACACGACGGCATCGAAGTCCAGCGACTGCGAGAGCAAGCGGCCGATCTCGGCCAGGCCTTCCGCGGCCCGCCGCCGGGTCTCGCTCTCGTGATACAGCCGCGTGCGCTCGGCCACGTCGAGCTGGAGCGAGCGTTCGCTGTCCTCGGCGCGCCGGCGCGCCGTGTGCAGCGCTCCGCCGAGCAGGCTGATGAGCGTCATCTCGACGACGAAGGCCACCAGCCGGATGCGATCGGGAGAGCTGGCGATCAAGAACGAGAAGCGAGGCGGAAAGAAGAAGAAGGCGCTGATGAAGGCCGAGGCGATGGTGGCCAGCAAGGCCGGCCCCATGCCGCCGAACCACGCGCTGACCATGACGGCCGCGGAGAACAGCACGAACGGGCTGTAGTTGCCCAGCGCGGGGTCGAGCATGACCTTCGTCGCGGTGGCCAGCGCCACCGCCGCGCAGGCAACGCCATAGCGCAGCAGCGGAGACCGGGCGGTGCTCACTGTCGTCGACACACCCCGCGGCGACCCTATGCCGCCACCCTCAGCACGTCAAGGGCCGAGATGGCGGCGTAGTGTCTCAGTTCGAAACTGTGGCGACCCAATCGCCGCCGATCCACCGGGCGGGTGGGGCCTTGGGAAACCCGATCGGACTGTCTGGCCCACCGCCCGCCTGTCGGTTGCCGGTACGCCTGTCCCGACGTACGACGACGGGTTCCCCAAGGCCCCACCCACCCCGCCCGCCCTCTCCGCGGTGCTCACGGTCGGATCGAGGACTCGAGTGGCGAGGCTCTCGTGTGCGGCCGGAAGAGATTACGGGCCCCCAACCTTCCTACGACACGCGGGCTTGAGGTCGGCCGTGATCGTCGGTATTCCACGCGAGTCCTTCGCTGCACGACTCCGCGGCCCGAGCGCCGCGGGGAGGGCGGGAGAGACGGGTGGGCCTTCGGAAACCCGTCGTCGTACGTCGTGACAGGCGTACCGCTTACCGACATTCAGGCGGACGGCTAGGAGTGTGTCCGAGTAACAGAATTCACGATGAGGGACACCTCAAAATCCTTGGGAATTGCGAGGTCGACCATGGCTGAAACCGTCGATTTCGGCATT
>WNGF01004847.1_pt1 | contig 17428 bp, 17 predicted proteins | sample 5400641 | NCBI WGS metagenome assembly WNGF01 (sample SAMN13153371, study PRJNA577476) | soil metagenome | isolation source: 80 cm soil or saprolite under grassland replicate 2 | place: USA:California | collected 2016-06-15
TCGAGATCATCGTCGTCGACAACGGGGATCTTTCGCCCAGTCAAATGCGCCTGCTCGCGGAAGCCGAATGTCGGCGGATCACATATTCCAGTCCGGTCTTCAATATAGCGAAGAAGTTAAACCTCGGTGCATCCATTGCGAACGGCGAACTGTTGCTGCTAATGAACGATGACATCGAGATTCTTACCCCATCGTGGATCGAGAGATTTCTCGAACACTTCGAGAAGCCGCACGTCGGTGTTGTCGGCGCGAAGCTTCTTTATCCTGACGAACAAACGCAGCACGTGGGTATCGTCCTCAACTTCGGAGAACCAGATCATGTGAGACGCCTGTTTCCCAGAAACGACGCCGGCTATTTTTTTAGCACGTGTGGGGTGCGCAACTACTCCGCGGTGACGGGTGCCTGCATGATGACGCCGACGACCGTCTATCGAGAGGTCGGGGGATTTAGTGAAGAGTTCGCTGTAATCTACAATGACGTCGACTTCTGTATGAAGGTCCAGCGGCAGAGGCGTTGGGTAGTGTATGCACCGCATGTCGAACTAATTCACATGGAATCACAGTCTCGCGTCGCTTCACTCGATCTGGACGAGGGCGCATCGTATCAGAAGAAGTGGGCTGCAGAGATCGTCTTTGACCCGTTCTACAACGAACGGTTTCTTACGGTAGCGCCGTCGACCTTTTTGCCTTGCATCAATCAACGAATGCTATAAACGGAAAAATCGAAAACTCTTCACGGTGAAGTCCCTTGGCAACAGTCGCAGTCGCGTTTTTGGCTCGAGGTGCAGATGATGGATGGGATGCTTCCTGCGCACGCTTTCTTGCGTCGTACCGGCGGTATCGCTCTGGAATCGACCATTTGCTGTACGTCATATTTAAAGGTTTCTCCGACGCCTGTGCGTTGAACGAAGCCGAGAACTTATTCAAGAGTGTGCGTCAGACTCCGGTCTTTCTCGACGACAACAGCTTTGACATCGGCGCCTATATAGAGTGGGCGGATCAAATCAGCGAAGATCTAATCTGTGTCCTGAATACATCTAGCGAAGTATTGGCTGACGATTGGCTTTGGAAACTGGCAAAGAACCTAACGCAACCGAATGTCGGCTTGGTTGGAGCTACAGCCTCGTACGAGTGTCTGGAAGAGTTGAATAATGGCTTTCCGGTATTTCCGAACATTCATATTCGGTCGAATGCTTTCATGATTGATCGAAATTTGTTTCGTCATATTACTGAGGGATTGGTAGTCTCTGAAAAGATTGATACCTTTCGATTCGAAAGTGGAGCACAAAGCTTAACGCGACAGATTATCTCCATGGGTCGAGAGGTTCTCTTGGTAGGTCGCAACGGGCGGGGTTATTCGCCAAAGTGGTGGCCCATGAGCAACACGTTTCGGCAGGGCACGCAGAGCAATCTGTTAGTTGCGGACAATCAATCACGCAACTTTATGGCGATGCCTTGGTCGGAAAAACAAGAGTTTGTTCTCAAAACATGGGGCCGTTTCATCCGCGAAGAGGAGTTGATATCGAGGACGTTGAAGTAGTGATCCTAATTGTAAAGGTGGATCCGAAATCTCGTTTTTCTTAGACGTGGTCAATATGAAAGCAGTTATCTTAGCTGGCGGGCTTGGCACGCGAATTAGTGAAGAATCCTATGTACGTCCAAAACCGATGATCGAGATAGGTGGTAAACCGATCTTGTGGCACATCATGAAGATTTATTCCGCACATGGGGTAAATGATTTCGTAATCTGCTGTGGATACAAGGGTTATGTGATCAAGGAGTATTTCGCTAATTATTTTCTGCATATGTCGGATGTCACCTTTGACATAAAGCATAACAAGATGGAAGTTCACCAGAATAGCGCCGAACCCTGGCGGGTGAGCCTAGTTGATACCGGTGAGGACACCATGACCGGCGGACGTTTAAAAAGAGTGCGCGATTATATTAGAGATGACGATTTTTGTTTTACCTACGGGGATGGCGTCGGGGACGTTAATGTTTCGTCGCTTATAGCCTTCCACAAGGAAGAAGGGCGCCTTGCTACGCTGACCGCTACCCAGGCCCCTGGACGCTTTGGAGCGCTAAATCTAAACGGACATCGGATTATGAACTTCCAGGAAAAACCACAGGGAGATGGCGGGTGGATCAACGGTGGATTCTTTGTTCTTTCTCCCAAGGTAATTGATTATATTGATGGGGACCACGTTACTTGGGAGCGTGAGCCCATGGAGTGCCTTGCCCGCGAAGATCAGATGAACGCTTGGTTTCACAATGGGTTTTGGCAACCCATGGACACTTTGCGCGACAAGAACCACCTTGAGGAACTGTGGGCCTCGGGCAAAGCGCCTTGGAAAGTATGGTAATGAATCACGGCTTTTGGAAAAGCAAGCGGGTTTTTCTTACCGGGCATACCGGGTTCAAGGGCGGCTGGTTGGCGCTTTGGCTGGCTGACATGGGCGCTGAAGTGCATGGCTACGCGCTCAATCCGCCAGCCGAGCCAAATCTTTTTACCGTGGCAAAAGTTGGTAAGGGCCTGGCGAGCAGCGAATTTGCAGACATCCGTGATGCGGATAAACTCTGTCAGGCTATGCGGGCTGTGCGTCCAGAAATTGTGTTTCATTTAGCCGCACAACCCTTGGTGCGCTACTCCTACGCTCAACCCGCAGAAACTTATGCGGTGAATGTGATGGGCACGGTGCATTTGCTCGAGGCCGTACGCTCGACGGCCGGCGTGAAGGCTGTGGTGAATGTCACCACCGACAAATGTTACGAGAATCGTGAATGGGTTTGGCCCTATCGCGAGATTGAAGCAATGGGCGGCTACGACCCTTACTCCAGCAGCAAAGGTTGTTCGGAATTGGTCACGACCGCTTACCGCAGATCATTTTTCGAGCCTGCCGGAATTCATCTCGCTAGTGCTCGGGCTGGTAATGTGATTGGTGGTGGTGATTGGGCGGTGGATAGGCTCATACCGGATTTTCTGTTGGCACTGGATGCTGGCCAAGTGTTGACGATCCGCTCCCCGAGGGCAACCCGACCATGGCAGCATGTGCTGGAGCCACTTTTCGGTTACCTGCTGCTGGCTGAAAAGCTTTATACCGAAGGTCAAGATTTCGCCGAAGCCTGGAACTTTGGTCCAGAAGAAGCCGATGCGCGCACGGTGCAATGGATCGTAGAGTATCTTAGCAGCCTCGTACCCGACTCTGTATGGCAGTGCGACAAAGCGCCGCAACCGCATGAGGCAAACTATCTCAAGTTGGACAGCTCCAAAGCCAAGGTGAAATTGGGCTGGCATTCGCGCTGGAATCTGCAATCGGCTCTTGGCCATACACTGGCTTGGCATCTTGCGTGGAAGCGCGGCGTTGACATGGCTGCAAAAAGCATCGAACAAATCCACGCATACGAGGAGGCATGCAACGTTGCATGAGTGTCCGCTTCGACATTTTGGATATGCCCATAAAAGGTTTGATGCTACTGCAGCGTAAACCTATTGGCGACCACCGCGGCTATCTGGAGCGCATGTTTTGCTCAGAGGAGCTGAAATCGCTCATTCTTGGCAAAAGCCTCGTCCAGATCAATCACACCCTTACCGCCAATCGCGGCACAGTGCGGGGTATGCACTTCCAACATTCACCCCACGCTGAGACCAAGTTGATAAGCTGCCTGCGCGGCGAGGTCTTCGATGTCGCAGTAGATTTGCGCCGAGACTCTCCTAGCTTTCTGCACTGGCATGCTGAAATCTTGAGTGCCGATAACCACAAGACCCTCGTAATTCCGGAAGGCTTCGCCCATGGCTTCCAAACATTATCTAAGGACTGTGAATTGCTGTATTTACATACCGTTGCCTATCGAGCGGAAGCCGAAGGCGGGTTAAACGCATGCGATCCAAAGCTGGCCATCCGCTGGCCTCTGCCCATTACCGAGCGATCGGCGCGCGACACCGCTCATCCCCTTGTGTCGGAAGACTTTGCTGGGGTCGCCGTATGAAATGCAGGCACTGCGGTTCCGAAATCAAACTGCCTCTGGTGGATCTTGGCAGCGCGCCGCCCTCCAACGCGTACCTCACTATGGAAACCCTGCACTCCTCAGAGAATTGGTTTCCCCTCCGTGTGCTAGTGTGCGAATGCTGCTGGCTGGCGCAGACCGAAGACTACACAGAAGCGAATAAATTGTTCGACGCGGAATACGCTTACTTTAGCGGTTTTTCTAGCAGTTGGCTGGCGCACTGCGAGCGCTATGTAGCCGACATGGTGGGGCGTTTTAAATTGAAGACCGACAGCCATGTGATAGAAGTGGCCGCCAACGATGGTTCCCTGCTCCAGTATGTTAAAGCCCGTAATATCCCTTGTACAGGGGTGGAGCCAACGGCCAGCACTGCTGCTGCCGCTCGGGCTAAAGGTATTTCCATTGTCCAAGAATTCTTTGGAGTTCGTCTCGCTGAGGAGCTTGTTTCCCGGGGAAAGGCGGCCGATCTGATTGTTGCCAACAATGTGCTGGCTCATGTGCCGGACATCAACAACTTCGTTGCGGGGTTTACGAGATTACTCAACCCGCAAGGTGTAGCAACATTTGAATTTCCTCATCTCTATAACTTGGTTGAACAGAATCAGTTCGATACAATTTATCACGAGCACTACTCTTATCTTTCTCTTACCGCTGTCGAGCGTATATTTGCGGCCAATGGACTTAATGTGTTCGATGTTGAAGAGATCCCCACTCATGGCGGCAGTCTGCGAGTTTTTGCACAGCACGCGGATACCGGCTCGCATCAGAAGGTTGACCGGCTAAAGACGTTACGCCAGAAGGAAATGCAAGCCGGGATGACCACGGTTGCTTACTACGCAGGCTTTCAGGCTAAAGCCGACCGAGTCAAGAACGACTTGCTACTTTTTCTGCTTAACGCATACGGTTCGCGCAAGTCTGTGGCTGCGTATGGCGCTGCCGCGAAAGGTAACACACTACTCAACTACGCGGGAGTGCGTCCTGATCTACTGCCTTATGTTGTTGATAAGAGTCCAGCGAAACAAGGTAAGTTTCTACCCGGTAGTCGTATTCCTATAACTACGGAGGATCACTTGCGGAAACATCGGGCCGACTTTGTGCTGATACTGCCGTGGAACCTCCGGGATGAGATCGTGAAACAATTGACCTATGTACGGGACTGGGGCGGACACTTTGTCTTAGCGGTACCCGCACTGGAGATACTTGATTGAAACGCATTTTGGTGACCGGTGCGACTGGTTTTGTAGGGCGTCATGTGATGCCATTCCTGCTTGCCAATGAGTGGGACGTTCACGCGGTTTCTTATCGGCGGCAGCTGAAGGAAATGTCAAATGTCACGTGGCACACATGCAATTTACTCGATCGAGTCGAAGCAAGAGAGCTTTTCGCGACGGTTGGTGCCACGCACTTGCTACACTTGGCATGGTACGCGGAACCGGGGAAATTCTGGACTTCGCCAGAGAACTTTCGTTGGGTTAGGGCGACGTTAGAACTGCTCGAATTTTTTCATGCTTTCGGTGGCAAACGAATCGTAGCAGCCGGTACGTGTGCAGAGTATGATTGGAACTTTGGATACTGCCGGGAGGCTGTCACGCCTCTGACCCCTGCAACTCCCTACGGCAAGTGCAAAGATGCTTTACGCAGTTTATTGGAGGCCTACGGCGACGCGAACGGATTGCAGATCGCATGGGGCCGCATTTTTTATCTCTATGGTCCCCATGAGGCCCAAGGTCGTTTATTTTCTTCAATCGCAGTCTCATTGTTGCGTGGGGAAGAGGCGCGCTGCACCCATGGTAACCAGGTGCGTGACTTCTTGCATGTTGAAGATGTCGCAGCGGCGTTTGCATGCCTTGCCGCCTCGGAGACGACCGGGTCATTCAATATAGGCTCGTCTCAGCCGGTAAAAATACGTGAGGTGGCCGAAATCTTGGCTAGGGAAATGGGTAGACCGGAGCTTCTGCGGCTTGGCGTAATGCAACCACAACCTGACGACCCGCCGTTTATTGTTGCCGACAATCGTCGGTTATTGGCTTTGGGATGGAAACAACGCTATTCGCTTTTGCAGGGAATCGTGCAGACAGCGCAGTGGTGGATCCATCGTAAGGATCTGTCCTCCAAAGGAACTAGTGAATCGTAATACATGAAACGCGTCTAAGTGATGGAAACAATCACCTTGAAACGATCTGAACGGCGTGAGTTAAATCGATGGGTTCGCCGAGGTCAAAATAAAGGGAAGCTGTGGCAATCAAGAAAGAAACTTGTCACATTGTGCGAGTAACCACAGAAATACTTTAACATGCCTGACAAACGACGGAGGAAAACAATGTCAGCATCGTCGTTGGGAAGGCTCTTCTCAAGGAGTGTTTAGATTTTCTTCGCTACCGAGCTTTATTCAGAGCGCGAAATCATTTTGGTTGATAATGGGTCGAAGGACCATTTGTCGTTCGGGTGGGGCAAAACTTTTCTCAAAGTAAAGGTTTTTGAACTCTCAGAGTACAAGGTTACGGCCGGGAATTTGGCAAGATTGGATAGGACTGAAGGTGAGTTCATTGCTCTTGTCAGTAACGACACACGCGTAGAATAAGTTTGGCTGTCGGATCTCAGCGAACCGATAGTGAAGGACTCAAACGCAGGCATTTGCGCTTCCAATCTTCTCTTCCGATGGGGAACAGCGCTGGCGATGGGCAACGACCGGTCAGTGAAGTGGAAATATTTTGAACCTCTCGCAGAATTAAACACGAATCAAAGGGTTGTACTTTACTAGTTCACGGTGCCTCTAGTGAGCATTAGGATATTTTCTACGGTGCGAAATACTTGCGCGAGCATGTCGCCAGTGTCCTTCCTCTGGTGATCCGCTAACGCTTAACGTAAACATTGACACAATCTTCAATCCCAAGCGCGATTGTGTAAGTGATGACAGTCGCCCCGGTTTGATTAAACGCTAAACTTGCGTTTCCGAATCGCTCTATGGAGTACGAAATTTGGAATCCATGGGGACGGGAATTGGACTCTGTGGTTTGTTCTACATCCCGTCTGAAAACGACGCGATGTGCCTCCAAAAGGGTTGACTGGCCGCTGACTGTTTTGGTTTTACAGGAAGGGGAATATCTAATGAAAAAAGTACTCTTAACGGGAATTACGGGCCAAGACGGTTCTTACCTCGCAGAGTTCCTATTGAACAAAGGCTACGAAGTCCATGGTATTGTTCGTCGAGTGGCGATCGAGGACCCGGAGCACAGGCTCTGGCGTATCAGGCATATTCTAGACAAACTTACTCTCCATGCTGCGTCGTTGGAAAGCTTTGCCAGTATTTTCAACGTGGTGGACAAAGTGCAGCCAGATGAGATTTATCATTTGGCCGCGCAGAGTTTCGTGAGTTATTCCTTTGAAGATGAATTTTCAACGATCGGTACGAACATCAGCGGTACTCATCACGTGCTGGCTGCCATGAAGGAACGAGCACCGCGCGCAAGGTTTTATTTCGCCGCTTCGAGCGAAATGTATGGAAACGCGAAAGAAACGCCGCAAAACGAAAATACCGCGTTTCATCCTCGATCGCCCTACGGCATCTCCAAGGTGGCCGGTTTCCAGTTGACGGAAAATTATCGCCAAGCCTATAATCTCTACGCCGTGAGCGGCATCTGCTTCAACCATGAGTCGCCCAGGAGGGGTTTTGAATTTGTCTCGAGAAAAATTGTCAACACCGTCGCTCGAATCAAACTCGGATTAACAAAAGAACTGGTGCTCGGTAATCTCGAATCAAAGAGGGATTGGGGTTACGCGGCTGATTATGTCAAGGCCATGTGGCTCATGATGCAACAGAGCGAGCCGGACGACTACGTCATAGCGACCGGAGAAAGCCATTCCGTGGCGGAACTGCTCCAAATCGCATTTGAACACGTGGGGCTTGACCACGAAAAATACACGCACATTGATGAAAAGTTGTATCGGCCGGCGGAAATCTATGAACTAAGAGGGGATGCTGCCAAGGCGAGGAACGAATTAGCCTGGCAGCCTACGGTAACGTTTGACCGCCTGATTCACATGATGGTTGACGCTGAGCTGGAATCTCTGACCCAACCTTCTTCAAAAAAATCCTAAAGCGTGTCCTTGGCAGCTAGGCGTTGCAGAAGTTTTCTTGTACAACTCACGCTCTCGGTTATGGGACGATCTATTTCTTAGTCGTAGAGTGCGAGTGAGGATATGGACAACGTCAAGATCACATTCTTTATGATCGTGACGGATCCTGACATAGTGATTGCTGACTATGCGGTGAGAAGCTACGCCAAAATAAAAGGCGCTAAATTTACTTTATGTGTTTACTCCAATTGGGTCAGTTCTTCTTTGAAGAGACGCTACTTTCCGCGCTGGAGAAAATTTTCTTTCGTCGAGATTGTAGAACCTGAGTGGCACTCCGACGAGACCAAGCCTACGGATTGCCGCCTGGAGGGTCCGTTTGAACGGTGCGATACAATTTGGGATCGAGAGTTAAAAAAAATCGGTACGCCTTATTATGCAACGGTGGACGCGGACTTCGAGATTTTAGACGCCAAGTTTGTGCCAGTTATGCTCGCGCGTTTGGATAGTGAGGCTAATCTTATCGCGATCTCGACGGATTACACCCCGACCGTCGCAGACCACTATGACTCCTATTCTAACGAAGTGATCTGCTTGAACGAGCGCTGGCACACGTGGTTTTGCATTTATAAGCGCGCGGCGCTTCGGTATGAGGTCTCCCATGCAGTTCATGTTGAGGAGCTATCCGGAAAAGTTCGATACAAATCATGGGATACATCGGGCTACCTTCAAAAAGCATTGAAGGAAGACTACGGTTTTGAACTAGATGTTCTCGACCCCAAGTATCAATCCTGCTTTATTCACTACGGCGCGTTTAGCAAAAATCGCGATATACACGAGAGGAATATTGGTTTTTATCGTCGGTTGCAAATTCTTCGCAAGAGAGGATTGATTGGCCGTGATAATTACTTGGTTGGCAAAGTGAATCATTGGGCCAGGAAGTCGGCTAGTTTTCTAGATAGGATTTGTTTTAATCACGTCGATAGATCTAAATATTGGCCTGGTTGGGGACAGGGATGAAACTAAAAGTATTCAGTCTATTCCCAAAAACAGCAGGCGGGTCACTTCGCCAATCGCTCGTTGCTGACGGGGGATGACGGCGCATTTTTCGACTCGGCGGATGGAGGACTGATAGCTCGCTCCTCCTATGAGATAACTTAGAGAACTCGTTTTTCCCCGGTTAGATTTTGCATCCGGCGGCATTGGCTTTCAACACGATAGGTCGCCGATCTGGATCAGGATTGATCGTCGATGTATCTGACGCTAGGCTTGGGGTGCTACTTCGGGACGTTGAAGCGCAACTCATAAGTTTCCTCAATGGGGCCTTACTTTGCTAGAAACTGTGGATTCTTCCAATCCCAGACGCGCTCCGGTGCGTCGTCCACATTAACTGGCCTGATATTCCATAACGCCGTCCGGTACGTCGTCGCGCCCAGCGCGTTAAGGCTCACACTGCATAGGAGCAGTATAGCTCCGAACGTCCACTCTGTTCTCCAGAGAGAAAGCGAATCATCGACTGCTTTGTTATGACGTTCCAATCTTGATTTAACGGACAAAATGCCAAGCAGCGAGAACAAGGGAACTATGCCCGTACTGTACCGTGGACCATAGCAATGACCGCCGTACCACGGAGCGAATCCAGACACGACGATCAAATGAACAACTACAATGCTGAGGCTCATCACGATAAGTCTCGGGTGTGATATTTCACTTCGATAACGAATTAATAGATACGCAACAAAAAACAGGATTGGGACAAAAACTAAGAGGCCGCGCGACGGACTGATCAGATTACCGGCTAGTGCGAGCCAAAACGTATCAAAAGACAGTCTGTTCGCCTGATAGTAATTTGGGAGCATCTGGCCGTAATGATATTCCGAAAAACCGATGAAGGCGGCCAACCATGCCGCTCCAGTCAATGCGTATTTGATAAATGCTGAGCGGTGGTAAAGGAAGATATAGATCGTGATAGCGATGATGGGAATACAGTACGTTGGCCGAACAAAATATAGCCAAGACAAAAAAGTTGCGAGTAGCATGGGACGCACCTGGTAACGTTTACATTCGACTCCGACGAGCATCCAGACCACTAAACCGAGAATAAAAATGCCCCACGTGTCTGACCATAGTGCCCGCGATGCGGTACTCCAAATCTGGGTGCCCAATGCGCTACCGTAAGCAACAAGCAGGCTCCACCAAAACGGAAGCAATAACCGACCCGTGAAAAAAATCACGCTGGAAAGTCCCGCCATCAGCAAAGCAGCGAGACTCGCCTCTATCTTTGCCTCACCCTCCCGGCTATGCGAAGCCTCCTGAGAAGCGGCTGAAATACCAACGATATTCATCAAAGCGACATACGGCACAGAGAGCATCGAGCTCCCAGGAGGAAAGAAATAGTAAATATGACCGTTTACAAGTTCTAATTGATAAATGTCACCGTTTGATATGAATCCGCTTTGCTGTTTCTTCGGAAGTCTAGGGATGCTGTAGTTGTCCAAAGTGAAACTTTGATATTGCAATAAACTCTGACTTAGGAGCATTGAGTATTTGGAATCGGCAAATTGATGAACGGGAGAAAATAGAAATGTTAATAGGACTGTGATAAATAGTATTACTCCACCGGCGACATCACTTTTTAACTTTTTGAGAATCATGTTTTGATTGTGAAACGCAGCCTCAAGTATGTCGTTTTATCGTTGATGTCTCTGCGTAAACGAGGTCGGACAACGTCGCGGAGCCACATGCGGATGGGTTGTACTCGCGATGCGTGGAATTTACCCTTTCGCTATGGGGATTGTAAAGTACTGCAAGCATGGGAGTGCGCAGGTATGGATGAAAAGCAATAACCGCTAAAGCTTAAAAGCTAGATAGTAACGTAGAGAAAAGCATACCCTTGCGCAGCAGCACTCGTGGCTATGACGAAAGAAGCGAATGGTTGATGAAAATCAAAACGCAGCATCAAATACAAATTGAAAAAATCGGGTGCGGACAGGTGAAGCTCACCTTCAAGCGACATCCGGATACCTCCCCATGCTACAAAAGGTTTCAGACGAGTGACCTATTTGAGCAAATATGCCGTTACCTGAAGTTCGGGCAATATTGCTCTTTCGTTGAAAGACCGGGTTGGTTCAGTCAACATGTAGACGAAGTTGAACATACTCACTTCGTTCTGCCACGGCTCAGATTTAGGTGATTCTTTTAAGACGTTCTTTCATCCGTGTGCCGGCAACGACCGGATCAAATCGTTTGAGAACGGTCTCCCTCGCTCGCAGACCTCGCTCCGTAGCCGCGTCTCTGTTTTTGTAAACGTAACGCATATGCTCCGCGGCTTGGTCCAGATCCGGGTCCGCCCAAACATAGCCTTTAGGGTATGGCCCTTCCTGTTCAATACAAGCAAGCCGGTAATTCACAAGAAAACTATTCTCTGCGGTTGTAAAATCCATATTGCCTGAATAGCCAGTGACGATCACCGGCTTCGCCACTCTCATGGCCTCAGCGATCGGAAGCCCGAATCCTTCCGATCGATGGAGTGAGACATAACAATCGCAGGAGTGTACTAGGGCGTCGATTTCTTCCCGAGTATAAACCGCATCAGTAATGAATATGTTTGGTTCTCCATCCGCCGCTAGACGAACGGAGGCAAACGCCTGGGAATGATGGTTTCCGTGTACCGATTTTAGATAAAGCAGAACATTTTCCGTGCCGCCGAACGCGCGTTTGAATGCTTTAATAAGCCCTAGCGGGTTCTTTCTCTCGATCGCGCTATCAAAGTCAAACATGAACAAAAAAACAAATGTGTCCTCGGGAATATGAAAATGCGAACGATTGAGGCCAGGGCCAATGGGAACTCCGGGAGCAAGGGAAAGAGGCATTTTGACAACCGGGATGGGAGAGACTCGTGAGAGGCAGTCTTGAATGAAGTTCGAGCTGGCCCAAAGCTCATTGAAATAGTCAAAGTTCGGATACCAGACTTCTGGAAATTCAGACAGCTCCCAAAACCAGCAGCCGATGTTGTATCGGCCTGCAAAGTACCGATGGCCTTTTTCGATTGCGAACGTCGGAACAATGTCAAAGTTAAGGTGAATCAAATTCACACTGTGCGGATTGTCTTGATCGAATGCCTGAATCTGCGTGTCAAAGTTAGCCGCATTCGGATCCACAATGTTATTGATGACATAAGGAATAGAAGCCGCTTTTAAAGCCCTGACAGACGATCGCACTGCTTCACCGACACCTGTCTCAGACTCAAAGTTCCCAACGACGTTCACACCAAAAGGCCTTTTTCTATCAGGCCACGGATAAACAATGCGATGCGGTATCTTGTCAGTCTGTTTCAGTGAACTGGGAAGATTGTGGAGTAATCTGGAACGAACTCGTTTAAGACCTCTCCAAATGTGATCGTTTCGTCCTAAAAGCTTTTTGAGTGACGGCTTGAGGAGGCTCTCAACAGGTCTAAAAAATCTTATGTAGAACCAAGCGAGCATGCGCTCTGGCATAATATTTCTGAGTTAACCGCAACGGTTCAGAGAAAGCGCGGAGGCAAACAGGCATAAAGCCCGTTGATCCACTTGCTTGCAGCTACTTTTCTGGCCCGGGCCAACACGCATCTGGTCACTCCTCTACCGCGCGTGCCACGCAGAGCACATTCCACGTGTGCTCATCGGGGTCGCGATCAAATTCCGGGAACGCTCCGAGACGAACGGGTGTGAATCCGGTAGATTCCAAGAACAGATTTAGTTCAAGCTGGAAAAAATAGCGGACCGTGTGTTCTTCCTCCGTCTCGTTTAGAAGTCGTTCGTTGTCGAATTTCCAGACGTGGTACCGTACGGTGCAGGTCTGGCGGGTTGTGTCGAGCTCGCTAGACGAAGCCCGCAAGATTTTTCCATGCGATGTCGGAATAATCTTTACGCGCTCAGAGGGGCGTTGGAGAAGCACCGCCGGGCCGTACCACACGTCGAACAAAAGAAGTCCTCCCGGATTCAAATGACGCCGGGCGGCACGAAAAACACCCATAATGTCCGCGTTCTCCAATTGGTAGCCCAACACCGCGAACATCATTAAAACTGCATCGAAGCGCCTCTCGAGGTCTACGCTGCGAATATCCGCCTGGTAAAAAGCGTCGCGCACTGCGGGAAGGGATTGGGCAGCTTTCTTACGGGCCTGCGCCAGCATGGACTCCGACCGGTCTACTCCAATAACCTCGAAGTCCCTCATGGACAGCGGAAGCGCGTGGTTCCCGGTTCCACACCCTAGATCCAAAACGCTTTTGATTCGCCCGTCCTCATACGTCTTGAAAAGCCGCTCGATCAGGTCGCATTCGGCTTCGTAGTCTTTCTCCTGATAGAGTGCATCGTAGCAGTCGGCGTAAATGGATCCGAACGGCTCACTCACGAAAGCACCTCGTGAACCGCTTCGCATACGCGCGTCAACTGCTCCTCGGTTAAAGCCAGACCGGAAGGAAGATAGAGGCCTCGGCGTGCCAGCCGCTCGGCGATAGGATAGTTCTTTTCACCAAACAGCCCGCGCTTGTGGAAGGCAGGCTGTTCGTGCATTCCTAAAAAAAAGGGACGGGTTTCGATTCCCCGCTGCTGTAGGCGTTGCGCGAATCGGCTCGCATCCATGCCGATTTGTTCGGAAAGGACCACGCCGTACATCCAATAAACGTTTCGGGCCCAGGGCTCTTCCGGCGGCAATTCTAAATCGTCAATGTCTTTCAATAAGCGATTATAGGTTTGTCCCATCCAGCGCTTCCTAGCAACAATTTCATCGATTTTTTCTAGCTGTGCCACTCCCAGCGCTGCTTGCAAATTGGTCAGCCGGAAATTGAACCCTAATTCCTCATGATTGAACCGGCGATCCGATTGGAAACATAGATTGCGGAGCGAACGAGCCTTTTCTGCCAGTCCCGAGTCGTTCGTCAGCACCATCCCTCCTTCGCCCGTACTAACGAGCTTGTTGGCGTAGAAGCTGAAACAGCTCAGAGTTCCGAAGCTGCCGCAACGCCGCCAAACGGAATTCGTCGCGTTCCGTTCCGAAAGGTACTCGGCGCCGTGCGCTTCCGCCGCGTCTTCGATGATGGCCAAGCCATGCTTCTCTGCCAACAGTTCCAGTGGGTTCATGTCAACGGGATGGCCATAAATATGCACCGGCATAATTGCCCGTGTTTTCCGGCTGATTTTATCTTTCACCTGCTTGACGTCCATACACCATGTCCGCGGATCGGAATCGACAAGAACTGGCACACCGCCGTTGTAGATCACCGCGAGAGCGCATGAAATAATCGTAAACGTCGGCAGGATCACCTCATCGCCAGGCTTAAGTCCTATGCAGGCGAAAGCCAGCTGCAGTGCGGCCGTGCCATTGCTCACCGCGATCCCATAACGCCTTCCACAGTAATCGGCCCAGCGCTGTTCGAAATCCTCGATGAACTTGCCGGCCGAAGAAATCCAACCCGAGCGCAGACACTCTAGCACGAGCTCTTCTTCACGCTTTCCCAGCAAGGGTTCGTTAACTGGTATCACACCTGTCTCCCAAGTCATGTGCCCGCGCACGCGAAGTCCATCAGACGATCACAAAATTTATTCATTCCATGTACAGGATTAAGCCGTTCTTCATAAAACCGTTGCGATTCCCTGCGGTAAGTCTCATAGTCCCGGCTCATCTCTTCTAGTAACTCTCCCGTGTCTGAGAGCCGGTAATATATTTTTCCACATTTATAACTGGAGAATTCACGCTCAAAGACGGGCAGTGGCCGAGCCAGCATAGGGAGCCCGCACAAGGCATAGTAGGAAATTTTTCCGGATGCGAACCCAAGATGATATAAATTCTTTCCTGTCCACAATTCTCCCGGAACCGGTTTGTACGGCGCCAGCCCAAAATCAGCAGAACTTACGAGAGCGCACATATCTTTCCTACCGACCGGTTCCTCTGAGACGAAAACTTTTCCTGTCTCAGTTAGCCTCTTTAGATAACGTTCCAGTGTGCGTTGAACTTTCGAGCGATTGTGGATTACGAGACAATAGTCATCGGGCCAGTACGACACCATTTCGGCCAGCTCGTCACGCGAGGACCAGCTCTGAAGGTTCCCACAGTATAGGACAATTTGTTTGTTCGGAGGAATTTTCAGAGTCCTTCGCAGATAATCTGATCGCACAATTTCCTGGGGAGGTGGCGCTACAGGGACCACCAAAACTCGATCATAAGGAAAAGAGGTTTCGCGACAAAAGGCTTCAGCTCGCTCATGATCCTGAATCAATACCAACGAGGTCCGCTCGCAGGCGGCTCTCTCCGCGCGGTATAGTAAGTCTTGGTCGATGCCGCCGTCCACATCTTCGCCGAAAAGAATCTCAAATGATATATAAACCAGCGGCTTCTTAGCCCATTGATTAAAATTATCTGCCAGACGAATGCCATGCGGATCGACACCGATAATCACAGAATATTGCTTGGTTCGGCTAAATTTAAAAACAGCGGGATCAAAACAGATTGGATAGTTGGAATTTCCCTCTGCACGTAAAAATCTCCTCGCCATCCGTAGGGGCAGGCGTTTCAGAGACCCGGAGGCGAAGAAGAAGTCAAAAGGCAAGAATTCCACTCGAATCGTATTTCCAAAGGATTCTGGAGTTAGAAACGATTCGGGGGTTGCAAACGCTTCACGTTCACCAGCTAAAACATCGACCCATACTTTGCGCTTCGCGAGTGACTCCAGCAGGAAAGTCATGGTTGGATTGGTATCGAGGCTAGAATATGGGTAGATGATCAATATGCGTGGACGTGAATTGGTCATGGATCGGGATGCGTCCTTGATAAATCGATGGTGTTAGCCATGGCGGGGCTTTGTTACTGGATGCGTTAGCCGTATGGGATTTTAGAAACGCTCTTTCTCGTCGGCGCCGGTATAAGGACCTTGTTTAATTTCCACAAAGACAGTGTCTTCCAACATCCGGAAGCCATGGCCTCCGTCCACCAGCAACAAAATGTCACCTTCCCGCAGTTCCCGCGTCGCAACGGTTTGCTTCACGTTATTGTAAATATCGACCTCGCAACGTCCTTTTTTGATGAGCAGTACCTCTGAAGTCCCTTTGATGCTGCGCTCCAGTGAGCGGTGAAGATGCGGTTTCACCTCGCCGCCCGCAGGGTAAACGACAAATCCCAACTGGTGTGTGAACTCCGGCGGGGTGAGAAAGGTTGTCGCGATCGGAGTTAACTCGCGCCGAATAATGTACGACAGCGGGCGGCCCATCCAGACTATCTCCTCGACAAAATCCATTTATTCCTCCGTTACCTTAGCCATGTTGGGGTGTGTCGGAGCGCTTTTCCATGGGGCGCAGATCATTTAGCCAGTCTTTTTTGAGCACAAAATTCTGAAACTTTTTGTTAAGCGTGACTTTGAGCATGTACTTCAGTTGGGCTTGGGTCCTGGCACTTTCCAGTTGGATGTCGAGCGACTGGACATCTGTACGGTTTTTAACCAGCATCCCGGCTACCCACGATCGGCAGTTTCTCAATATCAATTCACTGACGCGTCTGAGCATCGAGCGAGTGTTCGGCAGCATGCGATGAAAATCCGAATAGAGATCACATACTCCCTGATTTGCCATGCGGAGGCGAAGATATTGGACGGTCATCCGTTCGGGGGGAATGTGATGATACACCAATGCCTCCGGCACATACCCTATAAGCATTTTGTGTTTCCACAGCTTGTAAACTAGACCGGTTTCGCCATCACCGAGCCATACATCGCCAAAGGCTTCTGGGTTAAAGCCGCCCATCTCTAACAATACGTTCGCTCGAATGGCCATGTTGACACCAAAAAATATACCGTCCGGATTCAAACGAAATTCGTTGTAGGGCTCCATCAAGCTAAATATCCCAAATGTTTTCCCCTCGCCCATAAATTCAACTAGCCATTTTGGCGGCGGAGCCTCCCATGAGGCTCGAACCGGCCCACCGGCAGCGACCATTTCTGGGTTGGCGTCAAAAGCCCCGGCATAGGCGCGTAGCCAACCCGGAGCGAATGTGGCGTCATCATCGGTAAAGATCAGGATATCTCCTTTGGCCGCCCAAACTCCGGCATGGCGGGCGTTGTGGAGGCCAAGCCGCTCCTCTCGAATATAATTGATGTTAGATTTCGGCTTCCTGTCCTGCGCCTCTTGCACCACCGCCGGCGTGGCATCGGTGCTGCCGTTATCTACGACGATGATTTCGTAATCGACCGGCGAATAATCCACATTCATAGCGCTATCCAAAGCTCGCTTTAACACGACAGCTCGATTATAGGTGGGAATGATCAAGGAGATCATTGATTCTTTCGGCTCATCACAAGGTGCAAATCAAAATCACTCGCGTT
>WNGF01004848.1_pt1 | contig 17427 bp, 13 predicted proteins | sample 5400641 | NCBI WGS metagenome assembly WNGF01 (sample SAMN13153371, study PRJNA577476) | soil metagenome | isolation source: 80 cm soil or saprolite under grassland replicate 2 | place: USA:California | collected 2016-06-15
AGAAGCGGAAAGCTGCCGTCCGCCTTGATCGAGGGATGCTCGACCGAGCCCGCGATGGCGAAGTCGAGCTGCCCCTGGCCCTTCATGGAGAGCCCCTCGGGGCCGACGAGCTTGCCCAGGGTTCGGCTGAGCGCCCGGAGGGTCAGCTCTGCATACCCGTGCACGGCCGCGTCCAGAGTGAGCTCCTGGCCATGCCCGCCCACCTCGACGTGCACCGCGCGGAACTTCTTCCCCGGCGCGAGCGCCAGCGTCCTCGCCGTCAAGCTCGCCTTCACCCCGGTGGGAGCCTTCGCGTCCGGGACGTTCAGGTGCACCGCCAGGCCGTCCACCCGGCGCGTCTGGTACGCGAGAAGCGGAAAGCTGCCGTCCGCCTTGACCGAGGGATGCTCGACCGAGCCCGCGATGGCGAAGTCCAGCTTCCCCCCGCCCTTCATGGAGAGCCCCTCGGGGCCGACGAGCTTGCCCAGGGTCCGGCTGAGCGCTTGGAGATCTGTGGCCACGAGCTTGCCACTCACGGCCAGTCGCTCCCTGCTTCCTTGCCCTCGCGCCTCGATTCGAACGCCGGGGAGATTGATCAGGAGCTCGGGGAGCTGCAGCTCGCCGTTCTTCGCGGTCGCCAGCACGTGCACCGGACCCATGGTCTCCCCTGCCATCGACGAGCGGGGCACGCTCAGCTCCAGCCGGCCGACCACGTCCTCGAGAGACGTTCCTCCTCCCGACGCCACCAGCCTCAGAGCCATGTCGGACGAGGGACCGCGGTCGATCAGCTCGCTCAGATCCAGGTGGCGAACCGTCACCGTGGTCTGATGACTGGCTCTGGTCGATAGGTCGAATGTCCCGTCCACCCGCGCGGTCGCCGAGGCGGCCTTGGCGTCCAAGCGGAGCGCGAGCTCGTCGCCGTTCCGCCTGGCCTCTGCCGAGAGCGAGGCCACTGCACGGAGCGGGTAGCTCGCAGAGAAGGCCTTGACGATTTCCGGGGGTACCACGAGCGACTCGATGCGGGCGTCCGAGGTGCTCTCGTTCTCCACGTGCGCCATGGCCACGAGCCTCGCAGTCCCGAGCTCGACCCCGAGCCGCGCGTCCTTCCGTTCACCCGCGCCCGCGGCGTGGAGGCTCAAATGAAAGGGGCCCTTGAACGGGGCCGCGACGTTCGCCGCGATCTCCAGCTCCGCTTCGAGCGCGTCTCCCAAGAGCTTCGCCGAGCCATGTGCCCCCAGGTCGTCCAGGTGGACGTGGCGGGACGCATCCGCGGAGCGCTGCACGACGTCGATGATGCCGTGGACGATCTCGAGGCTCTCCACCACGAACCCGAGGCTGCTCTGCTGGCCTTCCTTCTCGAGCTTGGGGGTCGGGTTCCGCTCCGCAATGGCGCGCTGGAGGTTGCTCCCGCCTTCATCCTGGTGAAGGTGAAGTTCCGGCCCGTCCAGCCGGACGAGCGTCACGTCGATGCGCCTCTGGACGAGCGCAATGAGCCGGAGCCGAACCTCGAGCCCGGACACGCTCGCGACGATCGCGCCATCCGGATCGCGGAGCTCCACACCCTCGAGCATCAAATGCCCGCCGCGAAGAGAGAGCTCTTGAACCGTGAGCGTTCCCTCGATGGCGGCGTTCGCCTTCTCGATGACGAGTTTGCGAAGCCGCTCTCCCCCGGGCGGGGTCGCGAGGTACGCGAGTGCGCCCAGGACGAGAACCAGCACGAGCCCGACGAGCGACAGTCCCCCGATCACCAGCCGCCGCAGCCACCTGTGCCGCCGCGGGCTCCGGCTCGGAACGCCGCTCCTCGATGTCGACGCGGCCAACAACGCCCCCTTCCCCGAAAAGGGCTGCCTTCCCATAGCTAAGGGCGCCGTGCCGCGACCGGAACCGGCGGCGAGCACCTGGGGGCCCGTCCGACTGGCGTGGGTGCGTTCGCTCTAGAAGGCCTCTCCGACGGAAATGTGGAGGACGCACGGGCCCTCGGGGGCTCCGGCGCTGGGCCCTCCCTTTCCGAGCCCAAAGCAGCTGGACCGCCCTGGGTAACTGAGCGACGTGCCGGGCGATTGAGTCACCGGCAGAGGGGGCCCGATGTCCAGACGGTAGCCGAAGTCCAGTCGGATCGGGCCGACCGGGGTGCGGTACCGGACCCCAGTGCCGACGGCGACCAGCATCTCGTCACGAAAGGCTTTGGCACGAATGTACTCGCGGGTGACGAAGCCCGTGTCGACGAATACAGCCAGTACGAGCGCGCCGGTGAGACCGTAGCGTGCCTCGAACGAGGACTCGAACAGACCGTTCCCGCCAACGGGCACGGTGTAGCCCGAAGTCGTGGACCCGGGCCGTGGCACGACGAACTCGGGGGAGAGTCTGCGGTTGTTGAAGCCGCGCATGCCGTTTCCACCGGAGAAGAAGCGCGCGACGATGGGGCTGGAGGCGTTGTCCCCGCTGCTGGGAATGAGCGTCCCGACCTTCAACCGGGCAGCGAACGTCAGCTTGTCTCCTTCGAGGAACGACACGTAGCCGCGAACCTCGGGGATGATGCGGAAGTACCCGAAGCTCCCGCCCAGTACTCCGCCGCCCTCCTGGAGCGACAAGGCCGTGTAGTAGCCGCGGTGGGGCTCCTGGCGGTCATCTCGTTCATCCCACTCGACGAGCTCCTCTGCATAGGAGAGTACGCAATTCTCCGGGCACCCGAAGAGCAGCGTCGGTGCGGTGCCGGTCAGCTGCGCGGACCCTGACTCCAGCCGATAGAACTCGAGGTTGTAGGAGGCCGTGATGGAGAGATGGAGCGTCGGCGCGTAGACCACGCCCGATTTCGCGCGGCCTCCGTAGTAGCGATAGGCGGGATCGATCCCCCGCTCCAACGCCAGCTTTGAATCGAGCTTCAGGTCGCGGAAGAAGAACCTGGGCTGCTCGAGCTCCGCGCCGAGGCTACCCACCACGCCTCGCTGACCGCCCGAGGCGGTCGCTGCATAGAAGGTCGGAATCCCCGCGTAGCCGACCACTGCGTCGAGCGTCAGCTTGCGCAGGCCCCCCCGGAAGTCGCGGTCGATGTAGGTCGACTTCGCGCGGACCTCCTGCCGGGTCTGGTCCACCGCGATGCCGCCACCGACGCCGAGCGTGTGGAAGCGCGACTCCTGGGCGTCGACCTGCAATGGAACGGTGAGGGTCCCTGGGTCGGGGTCCCCCGCGTTCACCTTCACGGCTCCGAAGACTCCCATCCTGAAGACGCGCGCCTCCGCGGCGCTCTGCGCCTTCAAGGAGTACCGGTCGCCCGGCGTCGTCTCCGCCGCGGCTTGCTCCGCGACACGCCAAGGCGAGACTCGCGAAGGCGTGCGCTCCTTCACGGACAAGGCGCCGAACCGGTATCGTGGACCATGGTCGATGCTGACCGTGACATCGGCCGCGCGGGTGTCGAGGCCCACCTTGACTTCGCCCTGTACGGTGGCCGTCGCGTAGCCCTCCTCGTGGAGAGTGCGGAGGAGCTTCTGCTTGAGCCCGTCCCAGCGCTCCACCATGAAGATCTGACCGGCCCTGAGCTTGACCTCGTCGAGTAGCGGGTTCCGGTCCTCCTCGGGGAGGTCATCCAGCCCCCGGAGGTCCACCGAGCGGATGCGGGTCGGGTCGCCCTCCTCCACGGTGGCGACGACATCCACCTCCTTTCGCCCGTGGGGCTTCACCTCCGCGCGAGTGATCCTCGCCTGGTAGAAGCCCTGCGCCTGGTAGAACTTCTCGATGCGTCGGAGGTCCGTCTTCCACGCGCTCTCGTCGAAGTACTGCCTTCGCGAGAAGGGGATCCAGCTGTTCTCCGTGGTGAGGATACGCTTCTTGATGTCCCCCTCCTTGACCCTCTTCGCGCCCTCGATACGCACCGAGTGCACCTGGGGCCCCTCTCGCCTTTTCCCCGTGGCGCAGCCCATCGCCATGACCACGGTCACAGCGCAGATGATCCGTCGGCGTCCGAGCACCCCCACAGTCTTGGCGCGCGCGGTCGGTAGGTCATGACTCAATGCAGGACCCAGCCGCCAACCGACAGGGTCCCTTCCGGGATCAAGCGAACCCGTGCGATTCAGGACATGGTGGGACTCAAAGTACTGCGCGGCGATGTGACGCCAGGCGGAACGCGAGGTCTCCTCCCATGACCCTGAACCGTGTGGTCGTAACCGGCCTCGGCGTGGCCAGCTGCCTCGGCTGCGAGGTCGAGGAGTTCTGGAGGCGGCTCGTCGGTGGCGAATCCGGCGTCGTGGCGCTCGCGGACGAGGCGTTCGCTTCGCTGTCCACACGGATCGGCGCTCTCGTCCAGGGATACGAACCAGGTGAGCACTTTGACCGAAAAGAGGTGCGCAGGCTGAGCCGCTCTTCCCAACTCGCCGTGGTCGCGGCGAGCCAAGCCGTGCGTCAGGCGGGGGTATCGGAGGACGGGGTGGACCGAAGGGACGTGGCCGTCCTGATCGGCAGCTCGATCGGCGGCTACAGCGCGAGCGACCACTTCTTCCGCGACTACTACCTGCACGGCTGGCGAGGGCCTCTTGTCATCCCGACCTCGATGAACACCGCTCCCTCGTCCAACGTCTCCATCCGGTTCGGGCTCGGCGGGCCGCTGATCAATGTGGACGGGGCCTGCGCATCGGCCGCCCACAGCATCGGCTATGGTTTCAACCTGATCCGCTCCGGTGCACTCGAGATGGCCGTCGTCGGGGGTGCGGACTCGCCGTTTACGCTCGGGGTCATGGAAGGGTGGTGCGCGCTCCGCGTGCTCTCCGAGAGGAACGATGTGCCGTCCGAAGCGTGCCGGCCGTTCAGCGCCGACAGAGACGGACTCGTCCTTGGCGAGGGCGCGGGCGTCCTCGTTCTAGAGTCGGAAACGTCCGCTCGCCGGCGAGGCCGCGAGATCCTCGCCGAGGTCCTCGGCTACGGCGCGTCGGCCGATTGCCACCACTTGACGCAGCCATCACCCGAAGGCCCGACCCGCGCGATGGAGAAGGCGCTCCTCGGTGCCGGCCTTCCGCCGGCGCAGATCGCGTACATCAACGCGCACGGAACGGGCACCCCGTTGAACGACAAGAACGAGACCGCCGCGATCAAGCGGGTCTTCGGCGAGAGCGCGTATCGTGCGCTCGTCGTCGGGAACAAGGCAGCGCTGGGTCACACGGTGGCCGCCGGAGGGGCGCTCGAGTTGATCGGATGCGTCCTTACCCTACGCGACCGGATGGTGCCGCCGACGCTTAACCACCGGGTGCCGGATCCAGAATGCGATCTCGATTACGTCACCGCCGGCTGCCGCAAGTACGAAGGCGATCTCATCATGAGCAACTCCTTCGCCTTCGGGGGAAGCAACGCGGCCTTGGTCATCGGCCGTCATCGACCATGAGTTTCTTCCAAGCGAGCGGCACGACCTCATCGCAGCCACGACCAGGATTCGAACCTGCGACCTTCGGGTGATGAGCCCGAAGTCGAGCCCATCACTTCGGCTTCTTGAAGAGCGCCTCGAGCGCGTCGCGCGGGTCCTCCTCGCGCACCGGCCCCTCGCCGAACAGCGCATGCATCCGGTCGCGCGCCGCCTTGGAGCTCCCGCGCCGGCGCGTCGCGCCGTCGCCGAGCTGGAACAGATCGCAGGCGTTCGACTGGTCCTTCTCGACGACCTGCTCCGCGTGCGGCTCGCGGCACTGGTGCGCGGCCGACTCGTCGTAGTGCCTGCAGTTGAGGCAGGTGTGGAGGTCCGCGTCGCACTGCGGGCAGGCCGTGCGCCGTCCGATGGGCCCGTCGATTCGCAGCGTCGTCCCGCACCCGTGACAGGTGGTCGCCATGCCGGGGTATCATAGCGGCCTTGGGGGGAGGGGCCACGCCGATGCCCATCCCATTTGGCCGTTTTCTCCTCGTGGAGCGGGTCGCCATCGGCGGCATGGCCGAGGTGTTCGCGGCGGTCGCCCGCGGCGACGCCGCCGGCCGGCTCTTCGCGGTGAAGCGGATCCTCCCCACGCTCGCCGAGGACCGCGAGCTCGTCCAGATGTTCCTCGACGAGGCGCGGCTCGTCGTGCAGCTCGACCACCCCGGCATCGTGCCGGTCCACGAGCTCGGCCGGCAGCCCGGCGGCTACTACATCGCGATGGACTACGTCGCCGGGCGCGACCTGCGCGCGCTCGCCGATCGGTTCCGGCGGCGCGGCGAGCGGCTGCCGATCGAGGTCTCCGCCCACCTCGTCGCTCGCGTCGCCGACGCGCTCGACCACGCCCACCGCAGCCGGGGCGCGGACCGCCGCGAGCTGCGGGTCGTGCACCGCGACGTGTCGCCCGCGAACGTCCTCGTGGGCTTCGACGGTGGCGTCCGGATCATCGACTTCGGCATCGCGCAGGCGGCCCACCGGGCGCCCCCCGGCGCGGACGCCGTCCTGCGCGGCAAGTTCGGCTACATGAGCCCGGAGATGGTGCGCGGCCTGCCCGTGGATCGCCGCTCGGACGTGTTCGCGCTCGGCGTCGTCCTCCACGAGCTGCTCACCGGCGCGCGGCTCTTCCACGCTCCGACGGAGCTCGCCGTGATGGAGAGGGTCCGCGCGGCCCAGGCACCCCCGCCGTCGGCGGCGAACCGGGCCGTTCCGCCCGAGCTCGACCGCGTCGTCCTCCGCGCGCTCTCTCGCGAGCCGGAGGCGCGTCAGGGCTGGGCGAGCGAGCTGCGCGACGCGCTCCTCCCATTCGCGCGCGGAGCGGGCGGCGCGGCCCCGCTCGCGCGGAGCATGGCGGAGTGGTTACCGGAGGAGCTGCGGCGCGAGGCCGAGCGGCGCGCGCGGGCGCTCGCGTCGGTCGCCGCGGGAGTCGCGTAGGCGGCCCTCAGGCGCTACGCGCGGAGCGCCGACTCGACCGCGACGAGCAGCTCGTCCTGCGAGCGCGGGTCCTCCGCGAGATCGGCGGAGAGGACGGCGACCGTCTCGACGTCGAGCCGGATCCGCTCCCACTCCTCGCCCGGAACGGAGACGAACGCCTCGACGATGCGCGGGTCGAACTGCGTGCCCGCGCAGCGCACGATCTCCTCGCGCGCGTCGTCGAACGGGCGGGACTTCCGGTACGGGCGGTCGCTGGTGATGGCATCGAGCGTGTCCACGACGTGGAAGATCCGGGCGCCGACGACGATCTCCTCCGCCTTGAGGCGCGCCGGATACCCGGTCCCGTCCCACTTCTCCTGGTGCTGGAGGACGATGGCGGAGGCGGGGCGCAGGTAGTCGACGCGCTGGAGCAGCGCCCACCCGAGCTCCGGGTGGCGCTTCATCTCCGTCCACTCGTCGGTCGTGAGCGGCCCCGGCTTGAGGAGCACGCGGTCGCGCACGCCGATCTTGCCGATGTCGTGCAGGAGCGCGCCGTGCTCGATGACGGTCAGCTCCGGCTCGGCGATGCCGAGCTGCTGCGCGAGCCGGCGCGCGTACAGCGAGACCCGGCGCGAGTGCCACTGCGTCTCGGCGTCGCGGTAGTCGAGCGCGGCGATGAGCCCCTCGAGCAGCGCCTGCGTGCGCGCGCGGACCATCTCCTCGAGCCGCAGGTTGATCTCGCGGAGCTGCCCGTTCTGCCGCTGGACCTCGTGCGTCAGGCGCTCGTTCTCGCGCCGCAGCCGCGCCGCCTCGGCCGCCTGGTTCACCGTCGCGAGCAGCTCCTGCTGGTGCCAGGGCTTCGCGATGATCCGGAAGACCTCGCCGGAGTTGACCGCCTGGAGGGCGACCCGGAAGTCCTCCGCCGCGGTGCAGAGGATCCGGACCGCGGCGGGGAAGCGGACGCGCGCGTGCTTGAGGAACGTGACGCCGTCCATCCCGGGCATCATGTAGTCGGAGATGATGACGACGGGCGCGTCCTTCTCGATCGCGGCGAGCGCCTCCTCCGGACCGATGTAGCAGCGCGCCTCGAAGCCGGCGGATTCGAGGATCCGCGCGAGCGCCTTCAGGATGAGCTCGTCATCGTCGACGATCAGCACCCGGTCCGTGGGAGCGGGCGGGTCACGGGCGGGATCGGACGAAGCGAGCCGCAAGTCCATCGTCGGACGATGATATCCGCTCGCACGGGGGAGCGCACCCCGCGCCGCACTCCCAGGCTGGGTGACCCAAGCCCCGGAGGGGCGGGTCACCGCTCGGGATGCGCGAGCGGACTAGAAGCTCCCGAGGAATTCCTCGTTCGTGTCGAACTCGGTGAGCTTCTTCAGGAGCCGCTCCATCGCCTCGACGGGCTTCAGGGACGCGAGCGCGCCGCGGAGACGGCGGACCTTCTCGATCTCCTTCGGGGAGAAGAGCTTCTCCTCCTTCCGGGTGCCCGTCGCGCCGATGTCGATCGCGGGGAAGATGCGGCGCTCGGCGAGCTGGCGCGAGAGCACGATCTCCATGTTCCCGGTGCCCTTGAACTCCTCGAAGATCACCTCGTCCATGCGCGACCCGGTGTCGATGAGCGCCGTCGCGATGATGGTGAGCGAGCCGCCCTCCTCCGCCTTGCGGGCGGAGCCGAAGAGGCGCTTCGGCCGCTCGAGCGCGCGAGAGTCCACGCCGCCCGTCAGCGTGCGCCCGGAGGACTCGATCTCCTTGTTGTAGGCCCGCGAGAGGCGGGTGATCGAGTCGAGGAGGATGACGACGTCCTTGCCCGCCTCGACGAGCCGCTTCGACCGCTCGAGGACCATCTCGGCGATCTGGATGTGCTCCTCCGTCGGCCGGTCGTTCGACGAGCCGACCACCTCGCCCTTGATGTTCCGCTTCATGTCGGTGACCTCCTCGGGGCGCTCGTCCACGAGGAGGACCGTGAGGTGCACGTCGGGGCGGTTCGACGTGATCGCCTGGGCGATCCGCTGCAGCATGATCGTCTTGCCGGCCTTCGGCGGCGAGGTGATGAGGCCGCGGGCGCCGAGGCCGATCGGCGAGATGAGGTCGAGGACGCGGCCGATCATCTCGTCCGAGCGCGTCTCCATGACGAGCTTCTCGGTCGGGTCCGTCGCGGTGAGGTTCTGGAAGTGGGTGCGGCGCGCGACGGCGATGGGGTCGGCGCCCTCGAGCGTGTCGATCTTCGCGAGCACACGCTTCATGTTCCGGACCGTCGCCTGGCCCTTCACGGTGAGGCCCGGCTGCAGGTGCATCCGGTCGACGAGCCAGCGCGGGACCTCGACGTCGAAGGGTTGGGGGAGGTAGCTGCGCTTGGGATCGCGCAGGTAGCCGTTCCCCTTTCCCTCGAACTGCAGCACGCCCTCGACCTCCTCGGTCGCCTCGGGCTGTGCCTGCGCGCCCGGCGGCGGCGCGCCGCCTGTGACCGTGCCGGACTGCGCCGGGGGGGCACCCTGGGGCTGACCGTTCGGTCCGACCGCCTGCGGGCCGCCGCCCTGCGGCTGTCCACTGCGGCCGCCGCGACGTCCGCGACGGCGCCGGCGGCGTCGGCCCTGGCCGGGCGCTCCCGGTTGACCGGGCTGGCCGCCGGGCTGACCGGGGTCGCCATCGGCGGCGGGTGACACCTGCGCCTGGGGGGTCTGCGGCGCCCCGCTCACGACCTGAGTCGGGGTCTGTTCGTTTTCACTCATGCTTTGCCTGCTCCGGCCCGGGATACGTGAGTCCCCGCGGCACGACCTGCATCGCGTCTGGGACGGCGTTCGTTCGCGGCCTGCGTGGATGTCGATGGCCCGCGAACCGCCTCCCCCGATCCCGTCGCTGGCGCACCGCGGGTTCGCGGCGTCGAATCTCAGCCAGCAGCCGCTCGATCGGGGGTCCGTCGCCTCGCCGCGTCAAACCTACGTCGCACGCGGTTCGGAGACAACTCATCCATAACAGAAAAGGTCGAGAGGTGCGAGCGCAAGTATCGAAATTTCCCGGAGGGGGGCGGGCGCGAGGGGGACGCGCCCGCGCTCACCGGGCCGCGCCGACCCACTCGATCGGGAGGGCGAGCACCGGTCCCATCTCCGAGAGGACGGCCAGGGCGCGGAGCTCGGGCACCGCCGCGAGCGCGCGCGAGAGCGGCCCCTCCGTCGCCCGCGCGAGCGCGCCGGCGAGGAGCGCCCCCTCGCCGCCGCCCTCCGACCGGCGGACCTCGGCCTCCCCCGGCGCGAGCCGGGCCCGCTCCGCGGCGAGCGCGACGGCGTCGCCGAGAGAGCCGAGCCGATCGACGAGGCCGCGCTCCATCGCCTGCCGACCGGTCCACACGCGGCCGCCCGCGACCGCCTCGACGCGGTCCCGCGGCAGCCTCCGCCCCTCGGCGACCCGGTCGACGAAGATCCCGTAGAAGGCGTCGATCTGCTTCGTGACCGCGCGCCGCTCCTTCTCGTTCCACGGCTTCCCGACCGACTCGAGCTGGGCGAGGTCGCCGCGCGCCCACGCGACGCGCCCGACGCCGAGCTTCGCGAGGAGGCCGGAGAGCTCCGGCTTCAGCACGAAGACGCCGATCGAGCCGGTGAGCGTCGAGGGCTCCGCGACGATCACGTCGGCCCCGGCCGCGGCGAGGTAGCCGCCGCTCGCGGCGAGGTCGCCCATCGAGGCGATCACCGGCTTCCGCGCGCGCGCCCGGACGACCGCGCGCCAGATGAGGTCGGAGGCGAGCCCGTCGCCGCCGGGCGACTCGACGCGCAGGACGATGGCCTTCACCGTGTCGTCCGCGGCCGCGCGCCGGATCTGGGTCGCGATCGTCTCGGCGCCGGCGAGCGCCGAGATGCCCCGGCGGCTGCGCCCGGACACGATCGCGCCCTCGATGCGGATCACCTCGACGACGGGCGGGAGGCCCCAGCGCCGCGCCGCGCGCGTCGGCTCCGGCCGGTAGGGGCCTGCGAGCCGGACCCGCCGCCCCGCGGTCCGCCCGAGCCACTCGCCGACCTCGTCGGGCCAGAGCAGCTCGTCGACGAGGCCGGCGGCCTTCGCGTCCGCCGAGCCGAAGAGCCCCTCGTCCACGAGCGCGCGCACCCGCTCCGGCGGAAGGCGCCGCGCGGCGGCGACGTCGGCGACGAGGCGGCCGTAGAGGTCGTCGAGCAGGGCGTCGTTCGCCTCGCGCGCCGAGGGCGAGGGCCCGTCGCGCACGAGCGGCTCGGGGGCGCTCTTGTACGCCCCGGCCGCGACGACCTCGAACGCGACGCCGGCCCGCGCGAGCGCGTCGCGCAGGTACAGGTTCGAGGTCGCGATCCCGTTCACCTCGAGCGCTCCGCCGGGCGGCACGGCGATGGCGCTCGCCGCCGTCGCGAGCCAGTACTCGCGCGTCGCGCCTCCGGTGAGGTAGGCGAGGACCGGCTTGCGCGCGCGGATCCGGCCGAGCGCTGCGCGCAGCTCCTCGATTCGCCCGGCGCCGAGCGAAAGGTCGCCGATGCGGACCGCCACCGCCGCGGCCTCGCCGTCCTCGGCGAGCGCGGCGAGCCTCTCGAGGAGCAGCCCGTACGGATCCGGCTCGCCGAGGTCGAGGAACGGGATCCGATCCGGCTCGAGCTCGCGCCCGACGTCCACCGTCGGCGCGCGCCGGCCGCTCGAGGGCGCGGGGTAGCGCTCCCGCGAGGCGCGCAGGCCGTACAGCCAGCCCGTGCGCTCGGGGGTCGCGGCCCCGCCGCCGGTGAAGCCGGCGTGGGCCGCGTTCCAGGCGACCGCCACCACCGCGGAGGGATCGCGCGAGAGACCCGGCTCGTCACGGATCGGCACGAGGAGCTGGAGCGCGAGCGCGAGCCCGGCGTGCAGCTCGACGCCCGCGCCGAACGCGAGGTGGGTGGCGTGGAAGTCGTCGCGCGCGCGGTCGTCCGCGAGAAGGTCGGCGGACAGGGTGAACGAGTCCCCGAGGAAGCGGGTCGCGAGGCCGAGGTCGTAGCGGAGCGGCACCCGCGCACCGTCGAGGTGGGCGTCGCGGCCGAGCATCGCCGCGGCGATCGAGACGTGGCGCGAGGGGCGGAGCGTCAGCCCGGCGTCCCACGTCGCGAGCGGCTCGATGACCGGATCGGGAGACGAGAAGCGGTTCCAGCCGACGCCGAGCGACCAGGAGCGCCGGTCGCCGAGGGAGAGTGCGAGGCTGTTCTTCCGGTAGCGGCGCAGGTCCTGCTCGCCCGGCCGGACCCACTCGATCGAGTAGCCGACGCCGAGGGGCCCGAGCCCGGTCGCGCCGTAGACGCCGTCCGCCTTCGACGCGTGGGTGACGTCGCCCTCGCGGAACCACTGGAGCGCCGGCGCGCCCACGAAGCCGACCGCCGAAGGGGTCGCGCCGAGGGCCGCCGCCTCCTCCGCCACCGCGACGCCCGGGACGGGAAGGGCGAGGCCCGCGGGGAGGCCGGCTTGGCGGTCGAGGGCGTTTCGGACTTGCGCCTGGGACGGAGAGGCCGCCGCGAGGAAGAGCAGGGCGAGCGCGAGGCGGCGGTTCACGCAGGGTGGCATGGCGTAGCGGATCCTACGCCTCACTTCGGGGGAACAGGCGGACCGGAGGGGTTCAAATCGGAGGGGACCGAGATGGGTCACCGGCCCCGACTACCGAGAAACCGGTCACGTTCACGGTCACGGTCACGTTCACGGGGAAAACCGGGAAGGGAACACGGGACGCGGCAACGGGGCCGTTTCCGGTTCCCGTCTTCCGTATCCGGTAGTTCCCGTGAACGTGAACGTGCCCGTGACCGTGCCCGGTCTTTCAAAGCACGGCTCGGACTCTTCCGCTCCCCTTCTACTCATTCCCTGCATCTTCCACGGCACGGAGGTGCTGCTCGTCCAGCGGCACGAGATTCCCCTCCCGGTATTGCCGGAACACCTCGAGGATCTGCTCCTTGTGCGGCCGGACCTTGCCGAGCGGGCAGAGCTCCCACTCCTTCACGGGCTCGTCGCAGTACCCCATCCTCTTGTCGCCGCACTTCGGCTGCAGGTACCCGCCGATCTCGGGCACGGCCTTCATCACCTCGCGCCGCATGAGCGCGACCATGTGCCGGATCTCCCACTGCGCGCGCCAGCACAGGCGCAGGTCGGCGATGTGGAGCAGCTCGGTGAAGTTGACCATCACCTGGAAGTTCGTCGGCGTCGCGTTCGGCAGGACGAAGCGCGCGTCCTCGGCCGGGATCCCCTTCGCGAGCGCGTCCTCGTAGACCCGGGTGATCTCGCGCATGAGGCGGTCGTACTCGTCCGCCATCCCCGCGACCTTCTCCCAGGTCTTCGGCATCACGTAGTCGAGCCGCTCCTCCTTGTACCGGACGTAGCGCTGCGACTGCTGCTCGAAGCTGATGCCGATCCGGTGCCGGACGAACTGGTGGCTGAGCGCGCGCGAGACGCCGGAGATCCCGAACCAGAACACCACCTGCTCGAGCGGCGAGGCGTGGCCGGTCTTGAGCCGCTCCTGCACGAAGTCGCGGATCCTCTCGGCCGAGATCCGGCCGTCGCCGATCTCGCCCCAGACCTCGCCCGGCGTCTTGGGCGTGTAGCAGGTGCGGTACGCCCCGTAGAGCTTCTGGAGCGGATCGCGGGCGTAATCGATGAGCGTGACCTCGAGCGGCATTCGTGGGGCTCCCGTGGGGGGAAAGGAATCATATTCGCGCGGTCCGACGCGCGCGAGGAGGAGTCGGCCGCCCGCGCGGCCGCGTGTTAGATCGCAGCCATGGCGACCCCGAAGCCCGCGTCCCTGTCGCGCGTCGAGCACACCCACCTCGTCATGCCCGGCGAGGCGAACAACCTCGGCACCGCCTTCGGCGGCATGATCATGGAGTGGACCGACGTGGCGGGCGCGATGGCGGCGATGCGCCACGCGCGCGGCCCGGTGGTCACGGTCTCGATCGACCAGCTCACCTTCCTCGCGCCGATCCGGATCGGCCACATCGCGCTCCTCTCCGCGCAGGTGAACGCGGTCTTCTCGACGTCGATGGAGGTCGGCGTCGAGGTCTCGTCCGAGGACCCGATGACAGGCGAGCGGCGGAAGTGCTGCGACGCCTTCCTCACCTTCGTCGCGCTCGGGCCGGACAAGCGCCCGGTCGCCGTCCCGCCGCTGCTCGCCGAGACGGAGGAGGAGAAGCGGCGGGAGCGCGACGCGCGGGTCCGCCGCGAGGCCCGGCTCCACCTGCGCAACGCGCTCAAGGGCGGTTAGCCGAAGCGCGCCGAGCCCGCGGTCATCCGCGGAGGGCGAGCGCGACGATGGCGGGCAGCTCGGTCCAGCGGCGCTCCCCCTCGAGCGCGGCGAGGCGCGGCCCGATCCGGTGCTGCGTCCGGTGCGAAGGGAAGTACACCGGCTTCACCGGCTGGATCGGCCGGGCCCACAGGACCGTCTTCTCGACGCCCTCCAGCATGAGGGTGTTGTGGACGAACCCGCGCCCGCTCCGGGCGTCGCGCAGGGGCTGCCCCGGGAACCCGCCCCACGGCGTCGTGCCGAACGCGAACCCGTAGCCCGCGAAGGTGTTCACCGCGACGGTGCCGTACTCGAGCCGCCGGACGGCGCGGCGCAGCGCCAGCCGCAGCGTCCGGTCGGCGAGGGTGGCGAGGGTGGCGTGCGGCGTGAGCACCTGGGCGGACAACGTCCCCCACAGCCGGTCGTTCGCGAACGACACCGCTCGCTCGAGGAACTCGAGCGGATCCTCGGAGCCGACCGAGGTCTCGAAGAGCGCCGGGCAGAACGCCTCCGTGCTGAAGGCGGGATCGTCGCGATCGGCGTCGAGCCCGGGGACGAGCGTCCAGGGCAGCGTCCCCTCCGCGCCGGCGACGGCGCGCACCTCCGGCCGGCCCGCGGCGACCCGCGCCAGCTGCGCGCGCGAGCCGGGGTACCAGTCCCGGCGCGGCGGCGTGGCGCCGAGGACCCGCTCGACGAGGCCGAGGAAGCGGTCGCGGTGCCGCCACCCCCGAGGCAGGACCAGGATCCGCGCTGCGAGGCAGTTGTACGAGCCGTTCTGCGTCATCATCCCCGCGACGCTCTCGGCGTGGAACGCGAGCGTTCGCTGGTCCCACGGTCCGGGCATGACGAGCACCGGCGACATGTCGCCGAGCTCGCTCGTGACCTCCTTCGCGAGGAGCGGCTCGTTCCGGGCGATGCGCGCGGGCCGCTCCGCGCCGGGCGGACCCCACACGATCGCGTCGTGCGTCGCGTTGGAGCCGGTGAGGTGCACCTCGTCCACCCCGGGGTGGCGCGCGAGGTAGCCGCCCTCGTCCTTGCCGCCGTACACGACGGCGAGCGCGCCCCGCGCGACGACGTCGGCGAACGCCTCCTCGAGGATCGGCCCGAGGTACGCGTTCACCGGGTTCATCTTGAGGAGGCAGGCCTTCCCCTCGTTGAAAAGCTTCGTCGCGACGTCGAGGACCGGGATCGAGTTCACGTTCCCGGCGCCGAGGATCAGGCAGACCCGTCCCGCGTGCCCGCCGCCCTTGTGGAAGCTCGCGCGCCGCTCGCGCGCGTCCTGCGGCCCGACGCCCGCGAGGTAGTGGACCTCGCCCCCGACCGTCGGGAACAGGACGTGGTCGAGCGGGGTCGACGGGAAGACGCGCTCGGTCGTGCGGCCGTCCTCGGTCTCGCCCATCCGCCCGACGGGCGTGTTGCCGGTGCGCGCGAGGGCGTCGAGCGATCGCGCGAGCTGGCGGAGGGCCCGGAGCCCGACGACGGCGGCGGCGAGCCACTCGTCCCCCGCCGCCGGCGCGTCGAGGGGCACGCCCTTCGCGGCGCACGCTTCCCGCACCATCCGCGGTGTCAACCGGTGGAGCCCGGCGAGCATCGCGCGCGCGAGGGCGGCGCGCTCGGCGGGCGAGGCGTGGGCCCAGCGCGGTGCGCCCCCGCGGACGCGGGCGACCGCCTCGTCGAGGCGGCGAGGCTCGGTGGGGCTGGGAGCGGCGGTGGGCGTCACGCCTTCGAATGTAGCCGGGTCGACCGCCTGCCGCGCGCCTCCGCGCGGGTCAGGCGACGCGGCCCGGCTCGGCCCGCCGCAGCGTCGCGAGCGTGACCTCGGCGGGCGCGTTGAGCCGCACCCCGATGCCGGACATGCCGACGCCCCGGTTCACGTAGAGCTGCACGTGCCCGATCGCGTAGCGGCCGCGCACGTACGGCTCGCGCAGCGTCGCGAGGAGGAGCGGGGTCAGGATCGGCAGGTTGATCTGCCCGCCGTGCGTGTGGCCGGACAGGCACACGAGCGGACGGTCGAGCGCCGCGAGGCGATTGGCGGTCCGCGGCCCGTGGGCGAGGACGAGCGGGGGCGCGCCCTTGCCGAGGCCGCGCACCGCCGCGGCCACGTCGGCGCGGCCGGTGAGCTGGTCGCCGATGCCGACGACGGTGAGCGGCGCGCCACGCAGGGTGACGCGGGTCCACGCGTTCTCGAGGACCTCGTAGCCATGGCCACGGAGCGCCGCCGCCGCGCCTCGGGGATCGACCCAGACGTCGTGGTTCCCGAGGACCGCCACGGTGGGCGCGGCGAGGCCGCCGAGCTGCTCGCGCATCCCCGCGATCTCCGAGCGGCGGCGGGAGACGTAGTCGCCCGTCAGCACGACGAGATCGGGGGCGAAGGCGTTCGCCTCCTCGATCGCGCCACGGATGACCTCGGGCGAGGTGCGGGGCCCGACGTGGATATCCGAGAGCTGCGCGACGCGCAGCCCGTCGTGGGCGGGATCGAGGCCGGGTACGCGGAACGTGACGTGCTCGGCGCGCGCCACCCTCTCCTCGGCCGCGGCGAACACGGGGAGTGACCCCGCCGCCCCGGCCGCGCCGAAGATCGCCGCACCCCGGAGGAACCGCCGCCGACCGAAGCTCTGCATCCGCCTCCCGCCCGCGCCGCGTTGGCGCCGACCTAGCCTGGAACGTCCGAGCCCGGGCGGCGATTCCACGTGCGGGGGGCCGCCCGGCGCGCCATCCGCCGGGGGAGGGAGGCTCTGCGTGGCCGTGTGCCCCTACCGCCCGAGGAGGGCGGCGGGCGGGACCCCGAGCGCCTTGGCCATCTTCTCGATCGTCTCGAGCGGTGGCGACCGCTGCCCGCGCTCGAGCATCGAGACGTAGGAGACCGAGATCCCGATCCGATCTGCGAGCGCCTTCTGGGAGAGCTTCTTCTTGGAGCGCAGGCGCCGGACGTTACCCGCGAACCTGGTCAGGAGATCCATGGGGATCGCTTAGCAAACGAGGGGGGAAGCGACAGCGTCCTTTTCGGGTATCACCCTGGGCGACATCTACTGTCGGTGAGGAGGCCCGTTATTCGGTGGGTGCCCGCCGTGCGCGCAGCACCTAGGTTTGGTGATTCGGAGGTGGTCGATGGCAGCGAAGAAGAAGGCGATCTGGCGCATGGAGGTCGGGGACGACGCGCCGGACTTCGAGCTCCCGGCGACGGGAGACACTGCGGGGAAGGGCGGGCCGGCGAGGCGGATCCGGCTGTCCGAGTTCCGGGACAAGAAGAACGTCGTGCTCGCGTTCTACCCGGCGGCTTTCACGCCGGTCTGAACCGTGCAGATGCCCTCGTACGAGGAGGATCTCTCCGAGTTCGAGCGGCGTGACGCCCAGGTCCTGGGCATCAGCACGGATCAGGTCCCGACGAACGAGGCGTGGGCGAAGTCGATGGGCGGGC
>WNGF01012874.1_pt1 | contig 17426 bp, 17 predicted proteins | sample 5400641 | NCBI WGS metagenome assembly WNGF01 (sample SAMN13153371, study PRJNA577476) | soil metagenome | isolation source: 80 cm soil or saprolite under grassland replicate 2 | place: USA:California | collected 2016-06-15
CATGGCTTCCGCATCGGAAGCGCCCGGTACGAGGCGTACGAGGGAGTCGCGGCGAACACGATCCTCAAGCAGTTTCCGCCCGCCGGATATCCGATCTCCAACCGCGACGTCGTTTCGCTTACGGTCTCCCGTTCGGCCGAGGCGAATGTTCCGGCTGCCCGATGAGCGTTCGCATCGCGCCGTCTCTGCTCTCGGCGGACTTCGCCCGCCTGGCGGAAGCGCTGGCCGAGGCCGAGGAAGGCGGAGCGGATCTCGTCCACGTGGACGTCATGGACGGCCACTTCGTGCCCAACCTGACGATCGGCCCGCCGGTCGTCAAAGCGTTGAAGCGCGTGACACGTCTTCTCCTCGACGTTCACCTCATGATCGAGAGCCCGGAAAAGACGCTCGAGAATTACCTCGAGGCCGGCGCCGACTGGATTTCCGTCCACGTGGAGGCGACGCGGCACCTCCAGCGCTGCCTGGACATGATCCGCCGCGGCGGGGCGAGAGCGGGTGCGGCACTCAATCCCGGCACACCGGTCTCTGCTCTCGCCGCCTCCTGGGGAGATCTCGATTTCGCCCTGGTCATGTCGGTCAATCCCGGCTGGGGCGGCCAGAAATTTCTGACTTCCTCGGTGGGCAAGGTCCGGCGGGTCAGGGAGCATGTGCTTGCCCAGAGTGGACGAGCGGCGATCGAAGTCGATGGAGGAGTCGATGCATCCAACGCGGCCGAGCTTGTCGAAGCCGGCGCGGAAATTCTGGTGGCGGGAACCGCGATTTATGGTCAAGAGGATCCGGCGGCAGCCATCGAAAAACTGCGGGCCGCCGCCCGGGGAGGAGTTCGAGTTTGAAGAACCGCAGAAACCTGCCGGGGATCATCGCGTTCTGCCTCCTGCTGGCGGCGCTGGTCGGTTGCGCGAGCACGAAGAAACCGGACAAGATCACACGGGAGCTGCTTACTTCGCCCAAGGAAGTGCTCTTCGAAAAAGGAAGGGGATTTCTCGTGAAGAAGAAGTACGAGCAGGGGCGCAAGTACCTGAACTTCGTTTTCGAGACCTATCCCAATGAGAAGGAGGGGCGCCAGTCCCTGCTGCTCGTGGCGGACTCCTACTTCCGCCAGGGCGGGGCGACCGGCTACACCGAAGCCCGTTTTCGGTACCGCGATTACTTGAACCGCTACCCGGGCGCCGCGCAACGCGACTACGCGCGCTATCAATTTGCCGTTTGCTACGACAAGGAGCACGAGAAGCCGGACCGGGATCAGACTTCCACGCGCGAGGCACTCGGGCAGTATCGGGTGCTGCTCCAGGAGTTTCCCGATTCGACCTACGTCAGCGTGGCCAGGGAACGGATCCGCCGCCTGACCGATGAGCAGGCTGACCACGAATTCGGGGTCGGTTACTTCTACATCCGCAAGGGGGCACCGGCCGCCGCGCTTGGGCGGTTCACGGCGATTGAGCAGAGTTTTCCCGAGTACGCCGGCCGGGACAAGCTCTTCTACTACGAAGCCGAAGCCTTGAGGAGGCTCGGACGCGGCGAGGAGGCTTCCCGCTACTACTCGCGGGTGATCGAGGAGTTCCCCGCCAGCCAGTACGCCAAGATGGCGCGCGGAAGGACGGCGAAATTGAGACCGCCGGCCTCCGCATCCGTTGACACGCGGGGCAAGAGCGAGTAATTTTAGGCAGAACGAAGAACAAGCCATAATTTGTAAGGAGCCGCCATGCGTCTCCAATCTCGGATGCTTCTGGTCACGGGTCTCTTTTTTTGGGGAGGCGTCGTGTTCGCGCAGAAGGCACCTTCCCAAACGCCTCCGCCGGCGGTCGGCGGAAAGAAGGCAATCGTCAGCCCACAGCCCCCCGTGGTCACGCGAGCGGAGGAGCCCCAGAAGGCGCCCACAACCGAGACCGCACCCCAACCTGTGGGTTTCGAAAGCGATATCTACTGCTTCGGTTACGTCGGCGATCTGTCCGAGTCGTTTTCCATCCGTGTCACGGGGGCCGAGAACCTCGTGGAGCAGACCGACTTCATCACCGACGATTTCCTGTACGTTTCCGGCGGCGTGGACAAGGGCCTGAAGGCCGGCGACGAATTCTGGATCGTCACGCCTGAGCAGGAGATCTTCCATCCGGTGACGGGGAGGAGCATGGGCCGGCTCTACCAGTACCGTGGACGCGCCGTCGTCCACAGCGTCGAGGCGAGGGCCGGGGCCGTGCGCGTGACGAACGCGTGCACGGACATCCCCATTGGCTCATACCTGAAGCCCTTCGAGCCGGTGCCGATCCCCATGGCTCGCAAATCGCCTCCGGCCATCCTGGGGGATCTCCCTTCAGGGAAACCAAGAGGACGGATCGTCTTCACCCGCGACGGCGTCGTGGCGTTGGGAACCGACAACGTCGTCATCATCGACCTCGGCGCCGCCAGCGGCGTGGCGCCCGGGGATTTCCTGACGATCTTTCGCTACCTGGGAGGCGAGGAGTTCGGCATCCGCCCGATCGGCTCCTACTGGGTCAACCTGCCTCCGGCCGCCGGCATCACCGTCCCACGAACTTATCTCGGCGAGGCGTCGGTCCTGGTCGTGGGGGATCGGTGGGCGATCGCGCGCTTGACCGACGCTTCCCGGCTGATCCAGGTCGGCGACGAAGTCGAGCTGAAGTAGAACCTCGCCAGCCGTGAGGGTCGGTCCCGAACTCCCCTCTCCCTCCAGGAGGTTGAGGTGAAGATGCATCGATCACGACGCCCCAACCTTCCCATGACAGGGGGCCGCGAACGGCTCTCTCCTAAAAAATTTCGGCGGAGGATTCAGATCTCCTGAAACTTTTCTCCACTCCGCTGGCACGAAAAATTCTCTTTTTAATTCGGATCACGATCTTCACGCGCAAAAAAAAAGCGGGCGCAAGATTTTTCTTGCGAGATCTACCCGTGCACGTTTCCGTTTGCTAAGATGCGCACCCATTCAAATCCGATCGAAGGCTCGCGGGGGCAGATGTGAATCTCGACGGACAACTTCAACAGATTATCGATGAGCTTCTCTCGCACGGCATCTCCCTCGACCTGGCAAAGAAAGAATTCGAGAAGAAGTACATCGTGGGCGCGGTGAAACGATCCTCGGGAAATCTCGGGCGCGCTGCCCTGTCACTCGGCATCCACAGAAATACCCTGCGCAACAAGGCGGGGATCCTGAACATTCGCCTTCCTCGCGAGAAGACCCGAGTCTCCCCCGACATCGCCAAGAAGAAGTGACATCGCGCGCGCTGTCGCGCGCGATGTCATCCCGAGCGAAGCGAGGGATCTGCTCCGGTCGTCTCCCTCCGTGCCCTCGGCCCCTGCGGGGCGCGACATCGCGCGCGACGGGGGGTAGATCCTTCGCTGCGCTCAGGATGACAGGGCGCGCGACTTCGCGCGCCCTGTCACTTTGGGCCGGCGTCCTTGTTGGGCGGGGGAGGTTCCTCGCCTTTTATGGCGTCCTTGAAGTTGCGCAGGCCCTGGCCGAAGCCCTTGCCGAGTTGAGGAAGCTTGTTGGCCCCGAAGATGATGATCACAATCAGAAGGATGATCAGCAGTTCGGGAACGCCCAGTGAGCCAAACATCGGTGTTCTCCTTCGGCAAGCTTAACAGAGAGCGGCGAGCCGATTCTCGAAAACCCGCCGGAATTCCCTCGCTTCGGGAGTGTTCCCGAGCAGACGCCCGACGAGCGCGATTTCGGCCGGTAGATAACGGCGGTACGTTTCCCCGCGACCCTGGGCAACCGCCCGGGCAAAGGTCCCGCAGACCTTCCAGGCGCGCTGGAGAAGCACGCGGTCGAGCCTCGATCGGAAGCCCGCGACGTCGAGGCCGCGGGCGCGCGTGAAGCTCCCGATGACCGGGCCGGCGAGATCCTCGGTCATCCACTCGAGCGTCGTGCGCTCCCAGAGCAGGGAGGCAAGGTCGTAGGAATCGGGCCCCGCGCGAAGATCCTGGAAGTCGATGCAACCGACGGAATCTTCAACCGGAAAGAGATTATTGCCGTGGTAGTCCCGGTGGCAGAGCGTTGTCGGGTGCGCCCCGATCTCGCGCGAAAGCGCGTCCGTCCAGGCATCGTGTGCCGCGCGCTCCCCGGGCGAAAGCGGAGCGCGCAGGAACATGTCGAAGACCGCCTCGCGGGCCAGATCGAGCTCGCGGCGGAAGAACGCGGCGTCGAAGCGGGGATTGATGCCGGGGTCGGACATGTCCGCGAGGATCGCGGCGGCCGCTGCGGCGCGTGAAAGCCAGATGGGCCGCTCCGGCGCATGCTCGAGAAGACGCGTGGCCAGGTCGGTTCGTCCCAGATCCTCGACGATGTGGTTCCCCGCCTGGTCGTCGGCGATCAACGAGGGGACGCGAAGGCGCTCCTTGAGCGCGGCGTGCGCCGCCACCCACCGCCGCCGGGAGTCCGTTTCCTCCGCGCAGTAGACGACACCCAGGACCGTCCGGCCGCCGGAAAGTGTCAGGCGCAGGTATCGGCGCCTCCCCACGTCCCCCGGCAGGATCTCGACGGAGACCGGATCGTGGCGCGTGCGCCGCGCCAGCGCCGCGAGGCCGCTGTATTCGGAGGGAATCATGTCGAGAGAATGGGAGTGGACGCAGAGACACGGGGACGTGGAGACACAAAGCGACTACTTCGGTTTCACCGCGTCGCTGCGTCCCGCGTCGTTTCGGTCACGAGAGGCTCTTGGCCTGCGTCAGGAGGACCTTCTTGATGTGGATCGGCTGGTTCGGACGGTCATTCGCGCCGCGCGGAGCCGCCGCGATCTTGTCGGCGACATCCATGCCGGAGACGACCTCGCCGAAGGCCGAATACTGATTGTCGAGGAAGGTCGAGTCCTTTACGACGACGAAGAACTGCGAGGACGCGGAATTGGGGTCCTGCGAGCGCGCCATCGAGAGGACGCCCCTCTTGTGCGAGATGTCGTTGAATTCCGCCTTGAGGCGAACTTCCTTTCCGTCCATGACGTTGCCGCCGGTCCCGTAGGGGTGGATCGGATCCTCGGGCTTCTTGGTGTTGGGATCTCCCCCCTGGATCATGAAACCGGGAATGACGCGATGAAACAGCGTACCGTTGTAGAAGCCGCTCGCGGCCAGGTCCACGAAGTTCTGAACGTGGCCGGCGCGGCCAGCAGGGAAGCGGCGCAAAGCAGCATCAGAAGCAGAGGGACTTTCTTCACAGGGACTCCTTTCCCGGAAAAATTCGCAAAACGATAACACGCCCGCCTAGTCCGAATTCCCGGCCTTCAGGTCGAACCCGAATCCCGGAGCAGAAGCCGGGTAATCGTCTCTCTGGTCCCGGTCGCGAGCGCGCAGCGCGGGATCGGGCGAGCGATCGAGGCCGCATCCGGCCGAGTCGCTCGCCGGTGCGTCGCCAGGCGCAGACCCCGCGCAAGCTCGAGCGACGTGCCCGCGGTAGGATTCCCCCGATGTACGAGTCCCTGGCAAGAGCCGCGCTTGCCGCGGAGGACCCGGAGCGAGTCATCGAGACCGCTCGGCGGATGCGAGCACGCCATCCGAATCTTTCGCGCGAACAGGTTGCCCGCAAGCTGGCATCGCGAGCGGCGCTTTCCTGCGCGGCCGTCGGGGTCTTCGCGTCCGGGCCCGCGGCTCTCGTTCCGGGATTGCCGGTGGCGCTGGATCTTTCCTACCAGGCGCAGTCGCTTCATCGGCTCATCCTGTCGGTGGCCCGCGTTTCGGGGCGCCCCGCAAACGCGCTCGAGCGTCTGGCAGCCGCGGGCGCGAGCGTTCTCCTCGCGGGCGCAACACTCGCGGCGCGGCGCCAGGCGATCGAGGCCGCGCGGCGCCTGCCCGCCAGGCGAGCGCCGATTCCGTCTCTTCTGGCCGCGGCCCTGGCCGGGGGAGCCGCCAGTTACGCCGCCGCGCGGTTGGCGGAGCTCCTCGCCGAGCGCCACTTCTTCCAACAGCGCCGCCGGCGACCCTGGTGACGAAGAGCGCCGACGTCGTCATCGTCGGAGGAGGCATCGTCGGTTGCGCCCTGGCTCGCGAGCTTGCCGGACGCGGAGCGGGGGTGACGGTCATCGAAAGGGGAGAGCCGGGGTCGGAGGCCTCCGGCGCTGCGGCAGGTCTTCTCGCTCCACAAGCGGAAGCTCTTCCCGCCGGCCCGCTCTTCGATCTGGCGCTCGAGAGCCGCGGCCTCTATCCGAAATGGGCCGAGGAGTTGGCAGGGGAGACCGGGATCGACGCCAGATACCGTCGCTCCGGGATCCTGCGCTGCGTTTTCTCCGAGGGCGGCGAGCAATGGGACTGGTACGCCTGGCAGCGGGAGCGGGGACTCTCCGTCGAGCGGTTCAATGGCGAGAGAGTTGCTGCCCTGACGCACGGGAGGGTATCGGAAGAGGTGCGGGAGGCGATCTTCTTCCCCGAGGAAGCCGTCGTGGACAACCCGCGATTGACACGCGCGCTCTGGGTCGCGGCAGAGCGCCGCGGCGTCACGTTCGCGATCGGAAAGACGGCGCGGCGCGTGCTGGTTCGGGACGGGCGCTGCGCCGGCGTTCAGACCGAGGACGGCGTGATCGAGGCGTCCCGGGTCGTCAACGCGGCCGGCGCGTGGGCGGCGTTCGACCCCGAGTTTCCCGTTCCGGTCGAGCCGGTGCGGGGACAGATCGTCGAAGTCCAATCGCCCGCGCCTGACCTCTCGGTCGTCGTCCAATCCGACGACGTCTACGTTGTTCCGCGCGGCGACGCCTGGCTGCTGGGATCGACGGTCGAGCATGTCGGGTTCGAGAAGCGGGTGACCGCGGGAGCGGTCGAGCGGCTCCTCGCGGCGGCCGCGCGCCTGCTGCCTTCGCTCGAATCCGCGGCTTTCTCGCGCGCCTGGTCGGGCTTGCGGCCCGGGACCCCCGATGGACTTCCTGTGCTGGGGCGCGGCCGCCTCCCGGGCCTCTTTTTCGCGACCGGCCACTACCGCAACGGGATCCTGCTGGCACCGGTCACCGCGCTCGCCCTGGCTGACGAGATCGCCGGCCGAAGCTCCCGTGATCTTGCCCCTTTTTCGATCGAGCGATTCTCGCAGCGGCGCTCGCCCCCGCCTGAACCCGGATAATTCACGGACACCCGGCCGGAACACGCGCATGTCGTTGAGAGATGAGCGGTCTTTCGCGTCGAGATGCTGTGACGCCAAGCTACACCTTGTTCCCGCGAGAGATTTTTCGTCGGGACGAGGAGGACCGACGACGGCGATGCCGGGGGCATCGCAGAGGAGGTCAGACGACGTATCCGGCGGAAAAGATCCGCGGGACGGCCGGAGTCGTTCGTGAATTATGCGGGTTAGGTTAGAATCTGTTGAATTCCCGGGCGGGACCGCCGCCTGCGGAGGAACCGAAAGTTCCCGGATATTGTTCGAGCACGGAGGACGATGAGAAGCGCACTGTACTCGGGCTTGCGGAGCGGGGCGGAACTCCTGTGGCGCGCCGCCCGGGCGATTGACCGCCTCTTCCCGGAGCGATCCTTCCAGCCGAAGTGGGCTCCCGCGCCCCTCTTGAAGCAGCGGGAGCGCTCCTTCCCGAAGCTCGGCTTTCCCCGGGAGACGGACTCGCTCTGTCCAGGGTGCGTCAAGGAAGTCCGGTCGAAGATCCTGTCGGGCGAGGTGGACTGGAAGGTCCTGGTCGACGGGAGCCCCGGCGAGATCAAGGCCAGGATCGTCGAGGAAGAGGGCCGGATCCTCATGAAGAAGGAGTGTCCCAAGCATGGGCGCTTCGAGGACGTGATGTCCACCGACCCCGCGTTCTTCAAGCGGCTAGAGACGCTGTACCCGGGGCGCGATTTCGTCATCCCGAAGGATGGGCTCCACAACCACGGGACTTCCTCGATCAAGTACGGACGCGGGGCCGTCCTGACGATCGACCTGACCAACCGCTGCAACATGATGTGCAACCCCTGCTTCATGGACGCCAACCAGGTCGGTTACGTCCACGAGCTCGAGTGGGAAGACGTCAAGAAGCTCTTAGACGACGCCGCCTCGGTCAAGCCGCGCCGCCAGCTCTCGGTTCAGTTCTCCGGCGGCGAGCCGACCCTCTCGCCCCATTTTCTGCCCGCCTTGCGGTACGCGCGCGAGATCGGCTACTTCTCGATCCAGTGCGCGACCAACGGCATCCGGTTCGCGCAGGAGGAGGACTTCGCGAAGGGGGCGGCCGAGGCCGGGTTGCGCTTCGCCTATCTCCAGTTCGACGGCGTCGGCAATGAGAACAACCAGCACCGCAAGGTAGGCAACCTCTTCGACGTGAAACTCAAGGCGATCGAGAACCTTCACCGGCACGGCGTGGACATCACGCTCGTGACGACGGTCATCAACGGCGTGAACGATCACCAGGTCGGCGACATTCTGAGATTCGCGATCGCGAACATCGACAAGATCAACGCGCTCGCCTTCCAGCCCGTCTCCTTCACCGGGCGAGACGAGGACGTCGACGACGAGACCCGCACGAAGCAGCGCTACACGCTGTCGCAGCTGGCGCAGGACGTGAAGACGCAGGCGTCGATCGGCGAGCCGATGCGCGACTGGTATCCCCTCTCCGCGTCCGGGCCGCTCTCGGACCTGAAGGATCTGCTCGGCGGTCTCGAGGCCGAGTGGGGGGCGTTCAAGTGCGGCTGCCACCCCAACTGCGGCATCGGCACGATGATGCTCGTCGACGAGAAGACAAAAGAGACTGTTACGGTGCCGTCGATCCTGAACGTGGACCGGATGCTCGACGACATCAAGCTGATCACCGACTCGGCGCGGAAGAAGACCTGGACGGCGCTCCAGACCGGACTCGCCGTCCTGCGGAATCTGCGCCCGGAGGGGATCCCGGCCGCCCTGTCGCCGTGGAAGGTCCTCCAGATCATGGACGGCCACACGGGTGGCAAGCTCGGCTTCTCGCAGAAGCGGCGCTACGACTGGCGCGTCTTCTTCGTGGGCGGCATGTGGTTCCAGGATCTCTTCAACTACGACTTCCGCCGCACCGAGATGTGCATCATCCCGTACGCCACGCAGATGGGAGAGGTCTCCTTCTGTGCGTACAACACGGGCGTGGGCTGGCGGAAGATCATCGAAGAGATGTTCCAGACCGCGACCACCGCTGAGTGGCACAAGACCCGCGGCCGCCACGAGGTTTTCGCCCGCGGTCGCAACGTCCCACTGACCGGCTCCGCGCCCTCCCTCCCCGGGAGGCTTCCCGTCTACGGTGGCGCCGCGGGAAAATAAACTCTCTTCCCCTCTGTGTCGTTCTGAGGTCGCCGACGCGCCAGCGCCGCTATGGCGACGGCGCGGCCGTAGGCCCGAACTGCTCCGTTCTGACGAAGAAGTGAAAGCAGATCCTTCGCTTCGCTCAGAGCCTGCCCCGAGCGGGAAGGTGCGGCTCAAATCAAGAGAACAGATCCTTCGCTGCGCTCAGGATGACGAGGAAGGAGCGAAGGGATGACAGGATGGGCTAAGCTCGGCGGCCCCAGCGCGGGGCGGGCCTCTTCCCATCCGGCCTTGGACTCTGGAATCTGGGTTTTGGACCATGGGCCGTCGTGGAGGCGGCGTGCGTGATTCGGCGGACCGCCTTTTCCTTCGCCCGGGTTCGCTCCTGCGCCTTGCGGGCGCGGATCGCGGCGATGCGCTCGGCGATCGGCACCTCGAAACGTTCCGGCGGCGCCGCGCGGTAGTTGAATCCCGGCACGATGACGCGCGGCAGGCGTTTGCCGATCGCGCGCTCGATGGCGCGCAGGTCGGTCTCCTCTTCGGGCGAGACGAAGGTGAAGGCGTCGCCGGTCAACTCGGCGCGGGCGGTGCGACCCACGCGGTGGATGTAGTCGTCGGGGACGTTGGGCACGTCGAAGTTTACGACGTGGGACAGCGCCTCGACGTCGATGCCGCGCGCGGCGATGTCGGTGGCGACGAGCACGCGGAAACGCCCGGACTTGAAGCCCGCCAGGGCCGCCGTGCGCTGAGCCTGGGTGCGGTTGCCGTGGATCCGCTCGCAAGACACGCCGCGCTTCGACAACGTTTCGGCCAGGCGGTTGGCGCGGTGCTTCGTGCGGGTGAAAGCGAGCACGTTCTTGATGTCGCCGCGCTTCAAGAGCTCGAGCATCAGAGGTGCCTTGAGGTTCTGCGCGACGGGATAGACCGCCTGCGTGATCCCGACCGCGGGCGCCGCCGCTCTCTCGAGGTTCACGGTGAAGGGGTGCTTCAACATCTCGCGCGTCAGGGACATGATGGGCGGCGGCATCGTCGCGGAGAAGAAGAGCGTCTGCCGTTTGCCCGGAAGGTGCTTCAGGATCCGGCGGATGTCCGGCAGGAAGCCCATGTCGAGCATCCGGTCCGCCTCGTCGAGGACCAGGATCTCCAGCCCGTCGAGCCTGGCATAGGGGAACCGGAAGTGATCGAGCAGACGGCCGGGCGTCGCCACGAGGACGTCCACGCCGGTGCGGAAGGCGTGCTCCTGCGGGACCATGCCCACGCCGCCGAAGATGGACGCGGCGCGCAGCCGGGTGTGAGCGGCGAGCTGGTTGGCGTGATCATCGATCTGAGCGGCGAGCTCCCGCGTCGGGGTGACGATGAGAGCGCGTGTGACGCCGGGCTTCTTTCCCATCAGGCGGTGAAGGATCGGGAGGATGAAAGCGGCGGTCTTGCCGCTGCCCGTCATGGCGCAGGCCAGCACGTCACGCCCCTCCATCGCGGGAGGGATCGTGTCCTTCTGGATAGGCGTGGGACGGGTGAAACCCATCTCCTTGACGCCGCGCGCAAGGTCCGGATGAAGTCCGAAACTGGAAAAAGGCATGGTGACTGTATGTTCTTTCCGCGGCGGTCTGTTTCCAAGAGCGGCCGCTGCATGGGTATTCCGGCTCTTGTCGGGAACGGAGGAATCGCCGGCGAGGCCTACGTTCGTTTTGTCTGGCCCGCTGTCGGGAGCTTCCTGCTCCGCGTTGCCGGACGTCGAGAACTCAGCGTGTCACATCCGCCGGTCAGATGCAACCGGCTGACGCGCACCCACGGGTTGAAGCGGGCCAGGTCTTTCGGTTCAAGGATGCCCTACTGGATGACCCGAGTTGTCTGGTGCGTGACGAGCTTCCAGTCGTCCTTTTGCTTCACCCAAACCCGAGTGGCGCGAACGTCGCCACTGTATGGCTTCCCATTGATTGTCGCCTTCACGAAGTACAGCAAGTTAGTAATTGCGGCGTCTCCATAGATGCGTACTTTCAACTCGCGTACGTCGTACGACTCGAACTTTGTAGTACCAGACTTGAGATTCTCGATCTCTTGGGCCTTCGTGCCCAGCTTGCCGTCCCCGCGGATCGCCACATAATCATCGGCGAAGTATTTCTCAAGAGAACTGGCATCGCCTTTCAAGGCCGCCTCTATAAGCTGCGCTTCAAGCGTCTTGATTTGCTCCTCCGCAGTCACGCCGCCCTTGGCAGTCTGTTCTGTGGCTGTTTCGCCGCCTCTTGCGGGTGTAAAGACGGCCCCCAGAGCCAGCATGACGACGGTGAACACGGCCCTCATGAACTGCGCCCCGAAAGGGCTCGGCGCCACCAAGAGGGCGATGGCTGTGATTGTCGCATAGATGAAGCGTCGCAAACGGACCTCCTTCTGAGTGGCTGCGTGCACCGTAAGCATGTTCTCGGCCTAAACTCAACTACGACCGAGCTGCGGGCACCCACGGCTCTGCGACCCTACTGGATGACCCGATCGGCCCGCTCGAGCACTTGGGCGGGCATAGTGACCCCGATCTCCTTGGCTGTCTTCAGGTTCACGATCAGCTCGTAGCGCGTCACTTTCTCCACCGGGAGATCGCCCGGTTTGGCCCCTTTCAGGATCTTGTCCACGTACGCAGTCATGCGGCGGATGGCCTCGACCTGGCTCGTCCCGTAGCTTAAGAGCCCCCCGGCGGCCACCCTGGATGGAGCAAACAGAGTGGGCAGTCGATCCTTGGCCGCCAGCTCTGCGATCCTGTTCGCGTGAACGCCCAGGACCGGTTCTTCCAACACCAGAAGCGCATCGGCGCGCTCCTGCTTGATCGTGGCGAACGCGCCCTGAAGGTCCGGAGTCGGCCCTGTCACTCTGAGCCTTTGAGGCTGCAGGCCCAGATCTCGCGCCTGCCCCTCGCTTGCCTTCATCAAGGCCTCGGATACGCCTTGATCTCCCAGAATTGCCACGCGCTTCAGCCCCGGGATCACCTCCCTCAAGAGCTCGAGCTGCTTTTTGGCTTGCTGTGGATCAAAGCTCGTCACGCCCGTGAGGTTTCCGCCGGGCCTCTCCAGGCTTGGCACCACGTTGTCTGCGACAGGATCGACCACCACGGCGAAGACGATCGGGATGTCTGTAACTGTTTTTTTGGCCGCGCGAGCCGTCACGGCGCCCGTCACGGCAAGGACATCCACTTTGAGATGGGCGAGCTCGGCAGCGAGTTCAGGCAGCCGCTCGAGCTGACCTTCCGCGAATCGCGACTCGATAACGACATTGCGGCCCTCGACATAGCCGTGCTCGGACAGCCCTTTCTGGAATGCCTCGAAGAGGGGCAGGGAACGACCTTGAGGCGCGAGAAAACCGACCCGCGGCATTTTGGCGGACTGCTGCGCCTGCGCGGGCGCCAGTGCGACTCCCGAAGTCAGGATGACAGCCATGAACATGGTCTTCATAAGGCACTTCCGCTTTTCATCGGTAAACCTGCTGCCCGGACCAAGCCTACATCTGCGCGCTTCGGATGAACCCGACTTTTCGGCTAGCTTTGGCCTTTTCCATTCCACCACTTCGAGAGGCGGCCGCTCGGCAGGTCGGGAGTGGCCGAGGCGCTTTCGGCGTAGTGGGAGGTGTCGTTGAAGAGAGAGAGCCGGGCGTGGGTGGAGTCCTTGAAGTCGAGAATGTTCAGACACGCCGGACTCTGGTCGAGACGGTCTCGGTAGCTGCGGGGATCGAAGCCGAGCAGCGAGCTGACGAGAAGGCGGATCGTCGCCTTGTGGGAAACGAGCAGCGCCCGCCGCTCCGCGTTCTCCTCGACGATCCGGAGGAGAACCGGCAGGGCGCGCGCCGTCACCGCGAGCCCGCTCTCGCCTCCAGAAGGCGCGGACGAGAACGGGTCGGCCTCCCAGCGGGCGTATTCCTCCGGGAAGAGCTTCTCGACCTCGGCACGCTTTCGGCCTTCCCAGTGACCGTGCGAGATCTCCCGCAGGCCGTCGCGCGGCTGAACCTCGAGCCGATGGGGCTCGGCGAGGATGCGGGCAGTCTCCATCGTCCGGCTCATGGGAGAAGCGTAGAAGGCGGCGATCGGCTCCCCGGCAAGCCGCGCCGCGAGGCTCCGCGCCTGCTCGCGGCCTTCCTCCGAGAGAGCCACGTCGGTCTCGCCGGCGAAGGCGTCCTCCGCCGAGAGAACAGTCGCGCCGTGCCGGACGAGGTAGACGCGGGTGGTCATGGCGCGCGTTCGGCGCGCCAGTCCAAGGTCCAAGGTCCAAAGTCCAAAGTAGACATGCCGGAGATCATCCCTTGATGACCCAGCCTTTCCTGGAAAGAAGGTCGTGGAGGCGTTCGCGCTGGTCGCCCTGCAGCTCGATGGAGCCTGGACCGGCTTTTCCGCCGGCACCGCAGGACTTCTTGAGCTCCTTGGTCAGGGTCTCGAGGAAATCGGTGTTGTTTGGGAGACCGTCGATCACCGTGACCTTCTTTCCGGAGCCGGCCTTCTGGACCCACAGCCTGGCTGTGATCTTCGCCGGCACAGGCTCGTCGGCGGCAAGAGACTTCGAGCAGCGGCAGTCATCCGCGGGCCATCCGCACCTGGGACAGAGCCTTCCGGCATTGGTCGAGTAGACGGCGCGCCCCTTCATCTTCCAGACCCTAGCAGGCTGCTGAAAAATGGATGCTGGTGTCGTGGCTGGCCTTTTGCAACTCGCGACGCAAGGAAGACCCCTCCGCAGAGAAGACTTTTCTCTTGAAAGCGTCGCGAGCAAAAGGCCAGCCACCGCAAGCGGTTGCGGCGGCGCAGGGCCGTCTGCGGCGTCGCCGCTCCTCCCCGATGCGCCCCGGCATCGCCTTCGTCGCGGCTCCTTGCATCCGACCCCGCGGCGCTCGCAACGCCCACGTCCGCCAGAGTCACCTTGCCGGTTTGAGCGTCGATCACGATGGTCGCCACGTTCTTCGATGTCTCGGCGTCCTCGTAGTTGAAGTACCACAATGCGCGGCCCCGGCTACCAGCCAGGAGACTCCGGCCGCCGCGGTGGCGCGCGGCGAGCGCGAGCGGCAGGACTTTCCAGAACATCGTCACCTCCAGGAGAGCCACTGTCATTCTGAGGAGCGAAGCAACGAAGAATCGACCCTCCTTCGCCCCCGAGCAGATTCTTCGCTTCGCTCAGAATGACAGAACGGAATTCTACCGCGGCGTGAGCAGCTCGATGAGAGTCCGGCCATAGGCTGCCAGCTTGGCGGGGCCGATCCCGGGCACTTCCGCCAGGGCTTCGAGCGAACGGGGCCGGAGAGAAGCGATCGCCGCGAGTGTGCGGTCGTGGAAGACGACGTATGGCGGGACGGCCCGCTCCGCGGCTTCGCGCCGCCGCCACATCTTCAGCGTCTCGAAGAGAATGTAATCGGTCCCGTCGGTCTCTTCGGAAGCGGAGATCTGGTTGCCTTCGGCCGCGACCGGGCGAGCCGGCTTCGAAGCCTTCGCCCGCCTGCCGCGCGGTATCCTCGCGCGGGGAGGCTCGGGCAGGGTCAGCTCCGCGTCGTGCCGGCGCCCGGACATGACGTCGCGCCCCAGACGTGTCAGCGAGAGCGTGCGGTAGACGTCGTCGGAAGCCCTGAGCAATCCTCCCCCAACAGCGGCCTCCAGCCACCGGCCAATCTTCTTCGGGTCCTCCCGCGAGAGGAGCCCGGTCGTTGAGAGGGACTTCAGGGACTCGGGGAGCTCTTCGATTTCGCCGCGGAGCATGGAGGTGATCTTGCGCTTTCCGAACCTCTCACCGCTGCGCGCAACGCCGGAGAGGATCTTTCTCAGGAAGAGGAGCTCGTCGGCGTCGAGCGCGCGCCGCCGCGCGCAGTTTCCGCAGTTGCCGCAGCGGGACGGAACGTCCACTTCGCCGAAGTATCCCAGCAGAGTGGCGCGCAGGCAGCCTGTGGAGTCGGCGTAGGCGATCATCCGACGCAGCTTCTTGCGGTCGAGCTCGCGCTTTCTCTCGCGCTGCTCCGACTGATCTTCGCGGGGGACCTCGCGGTCCCCCGAACCCCCTGGAGGAGGCGCTCGCTGGCGCCAGAGATCGGACTCGTTGTCCTCCTTTTCGATGAAGAACTCCCGCGTCCGGACGTCCACGTAGTTCCAGAGGAGCGTGGCCTGCGCGGGTCTCCCGTCCCGACCGGCCCGTCCGATCTCCTGGTAATAGGCCTCGAGCGATCCGGGGATCTCGAAGTGCACAACCGCTTCGACGTCGGGCCGGTCGATGCCCATGCCGAAGGCGTTCGTCGCGCAGACGACTCGGATGCGTCCCGCCGCGAAACCATTCTGAACGCGGGACCGCTCGTTCTCGTCGAGACCAGCGTGGTAGGCCTCGGCGTCCGTCCCGGCCGCCCGCAGCGCGTCGGCGGCGCGTTCCGTGCTCTTGCGCGTCGCGGCATAGATCAGGGCCCGCCGGCCCGCTACCAGGTCCGGCAGCAGAGCTCGCTTCTCGAGCTCTCCTGAGACGCGCCGCACGTCGAAGAAGAGGTTGGGACGGTCGAAACCTGCCACGAAGACTTCGGGTTTGACGAGGGCGAGGAGCGTCAGGATGTCGTCCCTCACCTCGGGCGTAGCCGTGGCCGTGAAAGCGATGACGGGCGGACGGCCCTCTCCGCCGTCGGCGCGGCGGCACTTCCCGGCGGCCTCCGCGAGGCGCCGGTAGTCCGGCCGGAAGTCGTGACCCCACTCCGACACGCAGTGCGCCTCGTCCACCGCGAAGAGGGAAAGACGCAAATCGGCGAGATCCCGGAGAAAGGAAGCCGAGGCGAACCGCTCGGGCGCGACGTAGAGCAGGCGCAAGGCTCCGCGCCGGGCGTCGGCCACCGCCGCGCGGCGCTCGGCCGGCGAGGCGAGCGAATGAAGCGCGGCCGCGCGGATACCCTTGCGGTTCAACTCGTCCACCTGGTCCTTCATGAGTGCGATGAGCGGAGAGACGACGAGGGTCAATCCCGGAAGCAGAAGCGCCGGAAGCTGGTAGCCGAGCGATTTGCCGGAGCCCGTCGGCATGACGGCGAGAACGTCGCGCCCCGCGAGCACCGCACGGATCATCTCCTCCTGTCCGGGCCGGAAGGCCTGATGCCCGAAGTGCCGTGCGAGTGCGCGTCTCACGCCCTCTCCTTCCTCCTTCGCTCTTCGAGCTTCGGAGGACAGGTCCGCGAGAGGCTCGTCCGCCGTAGCCGCTCCGTCGCCATAGCGGCTTTCCCGCGTCGGCGACTTGGCGGAGGCGGGGTCGGACTTCCAGCCGTTCATTGCCTCGGGGAATTATGGCCGCGTTTTGCGCGTTTATCAGCATCCCGGCTTCCCGTCATCTTTTAATATGACTCAAACCATGACCGTCGCTCCGTCCTCCGACACGCCCGCCGCCGAGCGAGTCCGCTCGGATCGCCGCGCGCTGGCCATCGTCGCGCACGTGGATCACGGCAAGACGACGCTCGTGGATGCCTTGCTCAAGCAGTGCGGCACCTTCCGCGCGGGACAGCACGTCGAAGAGCTGGTGATGGATTCGGGAGAGCTCGAGAAGGAGCGCGGCATCACCATCCTGGCCAAGAACACCGCGGTGCGCTACCGCGGCGTCGTCATCAACATCGTGGACACGCCGGGGCACCGCGACTTCGGCTCCGAGGTCGAGCGCATTCTCTCCATGGTCGAGGGGGTTCTGCTCCTCGTGGATGCCTCGGAAGGTCCGCTGCCGCAGACCCGGTTCGTTCTGAAGAAGGCGCTGGAGGGGAACAAGCGCCCGATCGTATTGATCAACAAGACCGACCGCGCCGACGCCCGGACGCTCGAGGTCGAGCAGGAGATCCTCGACCTCTTCCTTTCGCTCGCGACGCTCGAGGAGCACCTGGAGTTCCCGATCCTCTACGGCGCAGGCCGCCTGGGCTTCGCCTCGCGCGACCCGCATGCGACCTCCGGGGACTTGAAGCCCCTTCTCGACACGATTCTCGAGCACATCCCGCCGCCGGTCATCGAAGAGGCGCCCTTCAAGATGATCGTCGCGAACATCGATTACTCCGACTACCTGGGCCGGCTCGCGATCGGCCGCGTCCACTCCGGCAGCCTGGCGAAGGCGACGGAGCTCGCGGTCGTGCGCCCCGACGGTTCGATCGTCGAGAAGGGGAAAGCCGGCAGGATCACCATGTTCGAAGGGATCGAGCGGGTCGAGGTGACCGACGCCTCGGCCGGCGACATCTGCATGATCTCGGGTTTTCCTTCGATCGAGATTGGCGAGACGATCCTGGACCTCTCCGACCCGACGCCGCTCCC
>WNGF01013334.1_pt1 | contig 17425 bp, 20 predicted proteins | sample 5400641 | NCBI WGS metagenome assembly WNGF01 (sample SAMN13153371, study PRJNA577476) | soil metagenome | isolation source: 80 cm soil or saprolite under grassland replicate 2 | place: USA:California | collected 2016-06-15
AGAAGAACACCGTTGGTTGCTGTCGGAAATTGCTCGACTCAAGAAAGAGCGCAACGCTTACATCCTGGCCCATAATTATTCGCCGCGGGATATTCAGGACGTCGCCGATGCGGTCGGCGATTCGCTCTATCTAGCGCAGAAGGGCGCGGAATCGGAGGCCGAAATTCTGTTAGAAGCCTCGGTGCTGTTCATGAATCAGATTCTTGCGATCATGAAAAAGCCGCATCAGCGGGTGCTCGCGCCGGATCTTGGTGCGCTGTGCTCGTTGGCTGCGCACGCTGATGCGAAAAAGGTTCGCCAGTGGAAAAGCGAGCAGCCGGGCGGAATCGTGATCAGCTACGTCAATACATATTTGGACGTCAAAGCCGAGAGCGACTATTGCTGCGCATCGGCAAATGCCGCGAAAGTCATCCTGCACGTGCTTGACAATTCCCATCCGGCACAGCCAATCCTCTTTCTCCCGGACGTCTATCTAGGCTTCTACGCGGCAAAGCTCCTCGAGCAGCAGAATCAATCCGTCGATCGCTTGTGGCTCATGATGGGCGCGTGCCACGTCCATGACCGAATTCGACCCTATCACGTCGAAAAACAGCGACAGCTGTATCCGGAGGCGGCCGTCGTCGTCCATCCGGAATGTGGCTGCACGAGCGCTTGTATGCGTCAGATGTCTCAAGGTGCGGCGCCGGCCAACATGATGCAGTTTCGTTCCACGCAAGGGATGGCCCAGTTCGTCCGTGAAACTCCGCATAAGATTGTAATCATGGCGACTGAGGTCGGTAACATCTATCCACTGTCGAAAGCCGCGCCCGACAAGACCGTGATTCCCGCCAGCCCAGAGGCCGTGTGCGCCTACATGAAACAAAACACGCTGCGCAAACTTTATCACTCATTGCGCGACGGTATTTACGAGATCAGCGTTGATTCCGAGCTGGCGGCCAGGGCGAGGGTTCCGATCGAGCGGATGCTCAGCATCGTTTAATCCGGCAGCACCGGACTACGTTGTTTTTCACTCACCACTGGCACATGCCATTAATATTGTTTGGCAAACTCCAAAACTCATTGAATATGAAGGTGGCACGATGGTTAATGCCAAGAGGCATCCTCAAGTTTTCAAGCTATAATGCCGGAAATATCGGCAAATTTTGCCATCGGACCCGAGTCGGCGCACCAATTGCGCAACACAGGCAGCAGTCCACTGCGTTATCTTTGCTTCTCGACGCTTCACACCGCTGAGATTGTTGCTTACCCGGATTCGAAAAAAGTAGGGGCAATGGCTGCTCCCAGCACGGAAGCGGCACTTAGAGGCGGTGATTGGGTTCGATTCCTCGCCTTTGAGGGAGGCGAGGTTGGCTACTATGATGGTGCGGACGTTGGCTGAACAGAAGATGAACGCGCTGAGCTCGAAATAGTTTGGCTTAACTCGATTCTTCTTGGAAGCGGCCGATCACCTGCCGCCAAATTTTGCTGTCGGTGACCGATGGCGCTTTCTTGGGTTCCAGCTGGGCCGGTAAGCGGCTCTTTTCTTGGAGTTCTGTGTTGAGTTTGTCACACTCGGTGGATAGCCGCTTGATCAATTTGCCGATCTCTGCTTCTTTGCCGGCGGTGGCCTGAATCAGGGCGTCTTTTTCTTTTATTGTTGTTTGGAGTTCGTGTAGTGTAGTTTCGCTGTCACGCAGGCGCTGTTCGAGCTCGACGATCTTGGCGCGAAAGTCGAGCTCGATCGTCTTGATCATGTTGTTTTTGGTCTGGATCGTCTTGTCTCGGTTTGCGAGCTGGAGTCTAAGCTCGGCGACTTCTCGATTGAGCGGTGTGAGTTGTTCGTGAATGCGTGTCTCGGCCTGCTTTGCGATTTCCTCAGCTTCGTCGAGGCGAGAAATGAGACCGACATTTTTGCGGCGCAATATTCTTAATTCTTTCTCCTCGTTTCGCTGAATTTCGGCCTGGCGCAACTGAATCTCGAGCGCTGTGATTTGTGCTTTTGACCCCTCCTCAAGACGGACCATAGCGAGCTGCTGTTCACGAAATTGCGCGCTCTGCTGCTCCAGTTGATTACGTAAGTTGGTGATCTCAGCGTTTCGATTCTCTTCGATGAGCTGAACTGTCTCCGTCTGGAGGATCGCCGTGTTGCAGGCTCGATCGGCGAGCGAAGTGAGCTTGTTAATGTAATCGAGAAGTTGGTTTGCCTGGACTTCAATGTCGACTATCGTATTGGCTTCGGCAAGGGAGAAAGATGGAGTCGCAGGAAGCGCCATTAACTCCGTCCGGTTCTTGTAGGTGTTGTTTAGTGGCGTAGGAACCCGTGCTGATCGATCATTTTGCATTAAGCTGAGACTCCCCGTTTATATATCACCGCGCCGAAGCGCCCCCCGATCGTTCTGTTGGAGCAATTCGTATTCCATTGGGCAAGCCCTTCCGTATTTTCCATAAGTGGTTGAAAACATTCGATTATATTCTGACGAGATCAGGCGCTGGGACAGCCCTTACCCACAAAGTGGCCAATAGTGTTCAGTTCGACGCGGGTTATGGAAGTCAATCTTGTAAGCCTGCATGCGATTTTTCTGTGAGGAGGCGGCGAAGCGATAGCTTGAAGTGCAGAGCGTGCTGGAGGGATCGCGCGATTGGTCGAGCAAACTATCAATAATGAAACCTTTGAATGTTGCTGGCCGGCCACGACATCGAGAAGAAAATCGACCGCGCGGCTGATAAGAATCGCGGACATAACTTTGGCATCATGTGACTTGCATAAATTGCTTTTAGGCGGGTATCAAAGCGCCATGGCCCCTTTACCCATCTCCGTAGATCGTGTTAGGTTTCCGCTCGGACAATCAATATTTCGAGGAGTCATTAATGCGCATCATTGAAAAATCATTCGCGGCTAAAGAGCATGGCATCGCTGGATTCTTATCCTATCCGGAGCGCCCCGAGTCCGGTCCAGCGCTATTCTTGATTCACCCTAAGGGCGGCCTTGGCGAGTACATTAAAACCGAGACGCGGAAATTCGCCAAACTCGGTTACACGACTTTCGCCATTAACGTGTTCGAACAGCTGGGTTATCCCGAGCCGACCCACATTGTTACGGGGTCGCAAATTCAAGCCAAGACCGCAGACCCAGAATTTACCCGTGTGCTAACGGATGGCTGGAGGTTCTTGCTCAAGCAACCGACCGTCAACAAAAATCGTGTGGCAGTTTGCGGCTATTGCATGGGCGGGCGCATTGCCATTCATTTCGTCGCGGCAACTCCGGAAGTGCGCGCCTTCGTGGGCTATTATCCTACCGTCCGCGCGGAACCGGATTCACCTCTCAGACCGGTCCATCCTTCGGTCAGTGCGAGGAAGATTCGCTGCCCTTCAATCAATCTGTACGGCGCCGACGATGTGACCACCGTGGTGCCGGTGCAGGAACAGATGTGGCAAGCATTCAAAGAGAACGGCCAGCCGCTGGAATGGCATTTCTTCCCGTTCGGGGGGCACGGCTATGTTGACCCAGGAGCGCCGGGGTATAATGCTCACGCTGCTGATCTTTCGTGGCCCTTGGTTGCGAATTTTTTGGAGCGCCACCTGAAGTGGAACTCGCCGGAAGTCAAAAACCCGAACCTGCCTGCTTAAACAGGTTGACTGTCCAAGAACAAAATCGCCACCTGCGATTGCGGCTGTGGGTGGCGATTGTTTTGTCGAATACTAGGTTTGTTCTATGCCAGCAAGTTTAAATTCCTAAAGCTTCAATTTGGGCGCGGACACTTGAAGAAATCCGCCGATCTTCTAGTGCTTATTCTCGTCCGCGCAGTGTACTTTTGAAGCCATCCATGGTCAGCTTCCCGGTCACTATGCGCTCGAAGTCCGAACCGCTTACGTAATGATTCAGGTCAGCCATCTCGAGATCCCAGTGAAAAATCTCGCCGATTGACGGCAAAGCGTTGGGAAGTTGGGTATCCTTGTGCGAAATAGAAATATCTTTGCCGCGGTAAACGCCGCGAACGTCGGCGTGGTTTTTTCGGCACCAATCCAGCACGTCTGCAAAAGTCATGAGCGCTCTACTTTGGTATCGACCGGATTGAGGAGATGCTCTTTCAGACCGGTGTGGACGCCATAAATCACTTTGCCTATCTTCGGTCTGGGATTAGGTTCGGTGCTAACCTGATACAGAATTAAGCGCTCACTGCCGGTATTGTTGAGCTGATAAAAGAAGCCGGGGGGAACATGCACCGCCTGATGCTGCTTCAAATGATACTCCTCGCCCTCTTTGAGGCCCTTCATCGTGCACTCGCCCTGGACCACAAAAAACGTGTGATCGGAGCCGGGATGACAATGCAACTCATCGTTGACCCCTGGCTCGTAGCAGTTCAACGCGATGTGGCAACGATCGGTTTGCGTCGGACGAACGTAGTTACGTCCAGTAGGCTTTCCCCACTGGGCCTGTTTTTCGGCGTCCACAACGGTAATTTTGGTAATTTTCCCCATCTGTACCTCCTCAAAAGTAGTGCCGAGCAATGAGCGTGGCTCGTTGCTGAATTTACAGGATGCAAGCCGCGTAGCGCAAGCGCTCTCGCGCCTGTGCAACTGTCTTGACATATTTGCTAATGTTGGAGACACCCGGTCGGTTCACGAAGCATCCCGATGAATAGAATACCGTAATCGTTCACGCTCCACTAGAACTGACGAGAGCAGCACCTGTTTCGTCGTGGGCGAAATCCCGCGATTTCTGGGACATACCGTAGGGTTTCTAAATTTGTCGTTCAAACATATCTCACTAACTGTGATGTTTAGCCTGCAAATATTTTTTTAACTAGCTGAAGATATTGAGAAAAATCCCTGGTTTTCGACCGTACAGGCAATCTGCTTCGGTTGACGTCTAATTAGTGCGTGATATGCATGAGCATCCTAAATGGAGGATGAGATGGCTGCGAAAATTGACTGCTTGACTTGCCGAAAACGGCCAAAAAAGAAACAGAACAAATAATCGGATTTGGGGGGCCGATTAGGCGAATGAAAACACGGAGGGCCTGCTTTAACGCAGGCCTTTTTCGTTTCTGCAGAGTAATGAACTCTAGAAGAACGCTAACGTCCGCATTTCGATACTTTCGCGCGGCGGTGCGTCCGGTGGGCTGGTGGGATCCTCGAAAGCGGTGTGAGCAGTCCAACGCGCCCGGCCATCTTTGCTTGAGTCAAAAGTTTTGAAAACCACCGCCTCGTTGCGCTGCATGTGCGGAAAGTAATACCAACGATGCTGAGGATTGAAGCCGCAGTGATATACTTCACCGACGCGGTCCGGGTAAACGCGCGAGCTGGGAAAAAGCTCGCGCGTGCCAATGCTCCTTGCATCGGCAATCGCCAATGGCTCTCGTTGGACCGGATGGCGAATGGGACGCCACACCTGAACGACAGCGAACCGACGCTTGAGCAACTCTTCGGCCTCGTTGGGTAGCAAATCGCGCACGCGCTGCGGCCCGGACCATTCCGTGTAATCATTGTGCGCGTTGCGCACTGGACCGCTAATTTGTTTCGCTTCGCGCATCGCGCTATCCGCGGAACGGAGCGTGTGATCAAAGACCAGAACGCGCTTGGCGCCGGAAGTTTCCTTTACGAGCTGCTCGATTTCAGGATAGTAAACCGAGCGTACCTCGGTCTCGTCGTAGAAATCTTTAACTTTGGTTTCATGGCGAACCAAGATAAACCCCTCTCTCTCTAGCGAGAGTTTGTCGGCGACGGCCCGGCCATCATGTATCGCCATCTTATGTTCTTGGTATTTTCCCGTGCGCTTTTTGTCGGCTTCGGCGGAGCTGATGCCGCCGTAGCTTGCGGGTTTCTCGCCCGTATCGACCGAATAGTTAAGGAAGGCTTCGAAGGCTGGCAAGGATTCGTCGACTCGCTCGGGTCGTGACATAGAAATTCTCCGTAGCTTTAGTTAGCGCTTCTCGATCCCAAATTTTACCTCTTCGGAAGCATTTCACAAGGCGTCTGTCGCGGTCCTAAGCTCTCGTAGTACTCGTTCTTCTCGGGGATGTAGCGGCCCTGGTTGAATTCGCCGCCCTTCTGACTGCGGATGATCACGGCGACGGTCCGTTGACCGACGGTAAGTTCCGTATGAATCTCATACGGTTTTACCAGATCGATTTCCCCAGGACCGACGAGTACGTCGCTACTCTCGCGGATTTCCGCGTAGTCAGGTTTTGAGCGATCATCCAGACGATCATAGCGCACGACCCGTTCACGGCCGTCGAGCACGCCGTAGAGTGTATAGATATGCGCGTGATCGTGAATTCGCGCGCGCTGACCTTGGCGGGCTTCGCCTTTGGTAAGTCCATTGATTGCGAAGCCATAATCCGGATCTTCGTAAAAAAGTAGATTTTCCGCTCGTCCGTCAGCGGGTACGCAATCGGGCCACTGCTTCGATGCTGCGATGACGTCCGGATCAGCCAGCAATTCCGCCAGAATCGGCCGCAAGGAATTCCAGCGCTTGTCGAGGTCGGTTTCTTTAGCAAAAAGCGCGCGCGTCTTGCGGACGAAGCGCTCCATAGCATTCTCACTTAGCGTCTGTGTCTCTGGCTGCGTCTCAGTGGGAGTTTCCATATTCCTCCTTATTGGTGCAGCGGTTGCACTATGTTTTTATCGTTTTCGGATTGACTTTTATCCGACGTGTCGGCGGCGCCGTAAAAACGCGCGCAATTCTCCCAAAGTATTTTACGCTTGTTATTATCGGACAAATTCAGTTTGAGGAAACTTTCCACCGCGTGGGGATATTTGGAATCGCCATGCGGATAGTCCGTGGAAAATACTAATTGATCGCAGCCGAATTCTTCGATCGTATAGCGCGCCGGTGCTTCGTCGGGCTCGATGGAAATATAGCATTGGCGCTTGAAATAATCGCTCGGCGCCATCGTCAAGTCTTGCATGAAAATATCGCCTTCGCGCTCGTAGCCCTCATCTAGTCGCCACAGGAGCCAAGGAAGCCAGGAGCAGTTGGCTTCGAGAAAGGCGACTTTCATTTTTGGATGACGCTCGAGGATACCGCCGCCGAGAAAGCTGCCCAACCCAAGCATTTGTTCGAAGGGCTGGGCGTAGACGCGGCGCAAGCCGAAGTTGGGCTCAAAATTTTCCGCGCACTGGCGCGAGCGCGACGCCGAGGCTTCATGAAAGCCCAGCGGCAAGTTGAGCTCTTCGAGCAAGTTCCACAAAGGCTCGTAGTAGGGATCATACCAATTTTTGCCGTTGACGATATTCGAGCGCAGGAACACCGAGCGGAAGCCATATTCTTCCGCCACCCGGCGTGTCTCGCTCAGAGCATCGTCGATGTCGTAGACCGAAATCATGCCGGCGCCGAGCAAGCGATTGGGTTCGGCTTTGCAGAAATCGTGCAGCCAGTCATTGTAGGCGCGCGCCAACGCGGCGGCGAAGCGCGGGTCTTGATTCGGAAATGTGAGGATGCCCAAGCCGCGGGTCGGAAACAGCACCGCGGTGTCGATGCCTTCGGTGTCCATCGCTTCGAGCTGCACCTCGCCGGTCCAACCACGCTCGGCGTGGTTTCGGTAAATTTCTTGGTTCTTGTTAAAGTTCCGGCCGCGATGGGGTGTGCCGCCGGTGCGCCGCGTGTCCTGCGGCACGTTCGGAAAAATTGTGCCGAGATCGCGCACGTTCTCCGAGGTCTTGCCGCGCGGCGCTTGGGAACGAAACTCGGGATCGATATAACGCTCCCAGAGATCGGGCGGCTCCATGATATGCATGTCGCTGTCGAAAACTTTAAATCCGCTTTTCGCCATGACAACTCCTGATTATAATGGGAGCGTAATGCCGCTGAAGGCATGATGTCAAGCTGATTCAAACGAATTGACAACTTGATCCCTCCGGAATTAAATTCGGTGATCGAGCTGAATCGTCGCTGGCTTTCGTATGCAACTTATACTTGCCATTCATCCGATCACGGAAATTCGATTTGGCGAGAACACGCGATTGGACGGAACCGTTCTCGTAACCGCCAGAGACGAGTTGCGCCGGCTCGCTTCGCAACTTCCCGGTATCGAGTCTGTCGATTTCGAGATCGTACATCCCGGCGAAAGCTGTCGAGCCGGTCCGATCTTCGACATCGTCGAGCCGCGCGCCAAGGCACCGGGCGGAAGTCCCGATTGGCCGGGTATTCTTGGCGCACCTCAGACTGCCGGCGGCGGCACGACTCACGTTCTCAATGGCGCAGCGGTGACTTTACTACGAGAGGAATCGCCCAGGGAATCGCGCGGTGTGACAGGTTTTGTCTTGGAAATGAGCGGCGAGGCCGCATCAGCTTCGCATTACGCAAAGCTCAGTCACTTAATTGTCATTCCGCATAGCAAACCGAGCCTACCCGTGCACGCGCAGCAAAAGGCTTATCGGTCGGCACAATTGCAAATCGCCGTACATTTGGCACGTGCGGCGCTGGATGTAACACCTGACTGGACACAAAAATTGGATCTCTCTGCGGCTGAAAGCCGCACCGCATTGCCGCGCGTCGCCTACGTCGGGCAAATTTTTTCACGGCAAAGAAGGCCCGAAGCCGAGGAACAGATACTCTACGGCACCGACACAGAAGGTATGCTACCCACCTTGCTTCATCCCAACGAGTGGCTAGACGGTGCGCTCGTGCCTTCGTACCACACGTCTCTCGGTGGAGCGGAGACTTACTTCTATCAAAATCACCCGGTCATCGCTGAGCTTTACCGGCGTCATCAGGCGCGCGAGTTGAACTTTGCCGGCACCGTGGCGACGATTGCTTCGGCCGATAATTTCGATCGAGAACGCAGTACTCATTTTGCCGCTCATCTCGTCAAGTGGGCGCAAACCGCAGTGCAGGTTACCGATCTCGCGCGCGATCGGCGGGTCGAATCGGCGCTGCTGTTTAATTTGCCCGAGGTCAACGCTATTATTTGCATCGGCGGGAACAGTACAAAATGGAAAGTCCCTCCGGTTGCGCGGGTGATCGCTGCGAACAGTGGCTTGGCGGAAATGCTCGCCGGTCCATTCGAGATCGAATCGCTCAACGTGGTCGGCGTGGCGAATCAGCAGGGAGCCTCGCGTTTGCGTTCAATGGTTTATTAGGCGGTAATCGTAGAGGCACGGCATGCCGTGCCCCTACCCACGCCGGCTACCACAAGGAGCTTGATTATGCGAGTCGTTCACTACCTGAATCAGTTCTTCGCCGGATTGGGGGGCGAGGAAAAGGCGGGCGCATTATTCGAAACGCGTGAGGGCGCCGTTGGTCCCGGCAAGCTGCTCGAGCAATTGCTCGGTGACGGCGCACAGGTCGTGATGACGTTGGTGAGCGGCGATAACTATGCCGTGGAGAATCAGCAATCGATCATCGCGGCGGTTTTAGAAAAAGTTCGTGAGGCCAACGCTGATTTGTTCGTAGCGGGTCCGTGCTTTCAAGCAGGAAGATACGGCATGGCGGCTGGGGCCTTGTGCTCGGCGGTGCAGGCGAAACTCGGGATTCCGGTCATTACCGGCATGGCACAGGAAAATCCTGGCTCCGATCTCTATCGCGAGACGCTCTTCATCATTGATTCCGGTGACAACGCCGCGAAAATGCGCGATGTGCTGACCCGGATGGCAACGCTCGCAAAAAAACTCCTCGCCAAGGAAGCCGTTGGACTGCCGAAAGAAGAAGGTTATATTCCGCGCGGCTTGATTCGCGACCATTTCGTTGAGAAGACCGCGGCAGAGAGACTTGTCGAAATGGTCTTGGCAAAGGTCAAGAACGAACCCTTTGAATCGGAGATGATACCGACGGCGTTTGCGCCAGTGCCGATGCCCCCCGGCGTGAGGGATCTCAAGAAAGCAAAATTGATGTTGATTACAGACGGTGGACTGGTGCCGAAGGGCAATCCTGACAGGATTCAAAGTTCGGCGGCGACGCGCTGGGGCTCGTATAGTATCAAGGACTGCGCCGATCTCAGAGGCGAAGATTACGAGATTTCCCATGGCGGCTACGACCCGCAGTTTGTCCGGCAGGATCCCAACCGGCTCGTGCCGCTCGATGTGATGCGCGAGCTGGAACAGGAAGGAGTCATCGGCGAGCTGTATGATGAGTTTATTTCAACATCGGGGCTGGCCAATCCGCTATCGAATACCCGCCGGATGGGACGGGAAATGGCCGAGAAGGCCAAACGGCTCGGCATCGACGCGATCATCCTCACTTCGACGTGAGGGACCAGTACGCGCAGCGGCGCTGCGATCACGACGGAACTCGAAAAGGCTGGTATTCCGACGGTCCAAATCACCTCGGCTATGCCCATCGCTGAGATGGTAGGAGCCAATCGCCCAGTGCTCGGCAATGGCATCGTGCATGTCATGGGAGATGCCAAGGTCTCTGTAGATGAAGAAAAACGGGTTCGACGCCAGCTAGTCCAAAAAGCGTTGGAAGCATTGCAGCGTGACGACAATTCGTGATGAGAGTTAATGAGTAACCTCTTCTGGCGGGTCGCCTGTCACATTGCCGCCTTCCTGGGTTCATTCCGAGCATCCCTGCCCGTCGTCGGTTGGTTACTTCGTTTGCCAATTTGGCTGGCGATTGAAACTGGTCGCCGGTTTTGGCAAGTATTTGCCATATTGACAACATTAGGGGATGATTTACGCGAGTTGAAGAGGGTTGCTTCTGAACTTGAAATCCGCAGCCCAAACGGACTTAGCAAGCGGCGAATTCTGGGAAACTGATCGATGAGAAACCGAATTTTGGGTTTTGCGTTACTTTTTTCTCTTGGTTGTGTGTTTCTGGGTCTGGTTCTCTCGAATTCAAAAACCGACAATTCCGTGACCCTCGCTGACGTTGTGTTGCAAGACTCTCGGGTCGGCGGAGCAAATGAGACCGTGAAGCAACTAGCGCAATCGGGGTTGCCAAATTTAGGGGTGGATTTAATTTTTTATGGCGTGTTGGCCGCCTGTGGAATCCTATTGGCATTCAGAGCGATCGTTTCGGCAGTGAGAATCAGTCGAGCAGAACGCTTGCTGAGGTCGCGAGATCATGCCGGTTACAATTTGATCAATGAAGTGGAAGCGAGGTCGGTGGAGGTAAAGCCGCCGCGTTCCACCCAGTTTGTTTTAATGCCGGAGGCCGCGGCTGACTCTCCGGCAAGCTCACGGTCTATTGCGCGACGATCTCACTTGGCACATCTTCTCCCAACTCGTGCCTGGTCGCGTGTGCTCTCCCACGGTCACGGTTTGACCGGCAAAATGATTTTCACGTTCACGGCGATTATTGCTGCATTTGGCGCGCTGACGCTGGCGCTGGTTTATTTCACGCTCAAATCTTCGCTGACGAAGCAGTGGATTCAACGGGCTAGAGTCACCGCCGTCAACGTAAGTGATGGCGCCCCCTCTCATCTCTTCAAGAAAGACGCTATACGTCTGAGTGAATTTCTGCGCACGTACGCCAATCGGTCTGGGATGGCGTACGTGCTCATCGAAGATCGGCAAGGTGAAATTCTTTCCCATAGCTTTGCCGTGCTACCGCAACAGGTTCAGAACACGGTGCCAATCGATCGTCCGCAAACCGAGAGGCAGAGTCTATTTCGACTAGGGGACGGCATGGTATACGAGGTGCGCGTGCCGATTTTGGAGGGCCAAATGGGCGCCGTGCGGGTCGGCATTTGGAAGGACGACGTCGACGCTGAAATCAGCAAAACGGTAGTCCCGATTGTGAAACTCGTTTTGCTGGTTGTTTGCGGCGGAATCCTGATGGCGATTTTCCTGGTTTGGCGAATCACGCGGCCGATACTGCGATTGGTGAGGACCGCCCGGCGTATCAGCGAGGGCGAACTTGACGTTCCTTCGCTTGGCGTCAATGACACTGGCGAGTTCGGTGAATTATCGCGTTCGTTCGAACGCATGCGTTCCAGTGTCAAGGCGGCGATCATTCGATTGAACGAAGACAGATAGCTGGGATCTCGGATTGGCAACTAACCACGCTTCCATCCAATTTTCCCCTCGCGATTAATATTAGCGACTGCCGTACAATTCTTTAACAAAACCGGAGTTCTCCAGCTCCCGAAGAAAACGATTGTCGTAAAAATCTTTGGGGTTGGCCGTCGCTGCTTTGGGATGGTCTGTAACCGATAGCGCCGAACGAATCGCTTCGTCGGTCACGTAAGGAATCTTGGGGAACAACGGCGCGAAACTTCTATAAGCTTCTTCGATAATCTCTTGATCCTTTGTGGCGAGATACTTGGCGGCTGCTCGCTTCGAAACTTCGGGTTGTTCGATGGCAACCCTCAAGCCGGCCAAGAAAGCCCTGAGAAACCCTCGAACGAGTTCCGGATTCTGCTGTACCGCAGATCGCCGGAACGCCAGGCCCATGAAAGGGTAGGGGAGTTTGAGCGCTCCGATGTTGACCAGCTCTTTGAATCCAAGGCGACGAGCCATGAGAGTCGTTGGCGCTGAGTGAACCGCGGCGGATACGATCCCCTGATTCAGCGCCGCGAGAGCGTCCTCTTGGCGTGAGAAGTAGAGCACCTTCATATCCTGCTGCGTCATCTTGTACTGCCTAAGGAGCGCGATCGACGCGTGATCGGAAGAGGCGCCCTTGGTAATGACACCGAGCACCTTGCCGCGCAGGTCCGTAACTTCTTTGATTTCGGGCCGGGCGTAAATAGAAAACGCATAGGTAGGGACCGGCATGCCGACGTAAATAAACTCTGCTCCACTGAGCATCGCGTTGGCCGCCGCGCCTCCCGTCATCGCCACGTCGACGGAACCTGAAAGCGCCGACTGGGTGAGCCTGACGCCGCCCGGAATATATAGACCGGCTTAATGTCGAGCCCATATTTCTGATCGAGCTTGTTCTCCGGAATATTCCACAGCGGTGTCTGACCGCCGTTCAGTTGCGGATAACCGACGCGAATAGTCATCGGCCCTGCCGTAGCGGCGTGGAGCGAATGATTAACCGCAAAGAATACAAAGGTCGCAAAAAGTAAGCTGAAGAAATTTATCGAAATGTTGGTTGCTGTTGATTGTGATTCGATCATCGGATGTAAATCCCCTCGTAGCTAGTTTGTGTGTTTGCTCGGCAACGCGCCGCGCGAGTGTGTTAGGCTCCTGAACTAGGTCCAAATCAACAATCCGAGCGCACGTCCATAGTCCCGGTGCGGTCGTTAACAATTTAACGATCACACGGTCGGGTTGATTGACGTCGTGCTGGCCGTGCGCGTCATCGCAGGTGCTGCTTTAGCAGTTTCCTCCGAGTGTAACCTGTAGATTTATGTCGCTATTCGGGTGGGGTTGGCAGTGTTTACCGTCCCAACAGCGCCGTTAGCTGCACCAACTCTTCATATCGGCTGCCCCACTTTTCCGAGTCGGGGACGAGGGTGTTGCGGTTGCCGACGTCGTCAGGACCGCCCGTGGCGAGTTCTTTGAGCGCCGGCCAGCGGCGCTGCTTGAAGGCGATTTCTTGCCCCTTTTTGGACAGCATGAAATCCACCAGCAGAGCGGCGGCGTGCGGGTGGGGTGGCTGGGAAGAGATCGCGAGAGACGAGACCGATTTCACCGGAACAAACGGCTCGGGAAAAACATACTCGATGGGCGCGCCGGCTTTACGCAGGGCGACCGCCTCGTGATGGTGCGCATCGATCTGTAGGGGAAACTCGCCGGCCGCGACCAGTTGCGAAACCAGAGTGCGTCCTTTGCGGATATTTAATTGCTGCGCTCCTAGGCTGCGCGCGATTTGTTTGCCCTTTTCATCGCCGTAATATTCCAGCACCGCGGCCAGCCAATCGTCGGCGTCTTGATCCATGCCCATTTTTCCCTTCCACTTCGGTTGCAAAAGATCGGCGATCGATTTCGGCGCCTGCGCGCGATCCACTTGTTTGGAATTGAAAAGATAGACCATGAGCGAGGCCCAGATACCGTTGAAGTAACCGTCTTTATCGTAGAATCCCGCGCGTAGGCCGCGTCGATACGGTGAGTCATGGCGGCCGATGGCGTTGGCTTTCTTGAGGGTATAGAGCGCGGAGCTGCGGATGTTGAGTATGTCGTAATTGAACTTGCCGGCGCGATGCTCGGTCAGAATCCGATTGAGCAAACTCTGCGGTCCGCCGGTCAAGATTTCTACTTTGAGAAAAGGATATTCCGCTTCAAACGCGCTGGTGAATTGGCGCAGATCCTCGCGATTCATCGGCGCGTACCAGACGACGCTGCGCTCGTTCTTGGCTTCGCGCACCAGCGCCGCTTGTCGTTCAACCGGCGCGAGGCGATTGATCTTGGCCAGCGTTTCATCAGTAGTGGCGGCTTGAACATTTGACGGATAGACAAAAAGCACGACCGAAATAAAAAGCATCCATACGAAAATTTGCCACTGGCGAAGCATGGTATACCTCCTTGGCTGGAGTTCGCGCTAAATCGGCCCGTCCAGGCGAAAAGTTTTTCCGGCGAGCCGTCCGACGGGCGGCGTCTGATCATCGACGTATGAGGCGAGCGCCTGGCCGACGAAGAGAAACAGTCCGTCCACCGCGAACTCGTGAACAACCCGGCATTCCACATTGGCGTGGCAACCGGCCACCAACGGAGCTTGGACATGGCTGGCGGGCGATGTGTCCAAGCCCAGGGCAACAAATTTGTCCTCGGTTGTGCGGCCGGTGAGATCGCGACTTTTGTCCACCGCGTGAAGCTGATTCTTCGAACAAACGTTCAACACGAACTCGCCGCTCTTCTGGATCATTTCGCGGCTGAAATTTTTGTCCTGGATGCCGATGACCAGCAGGGGAGGCTCGTCAGAGAGACCCAGGGCGCGGAACGCGAACTGGACGTTGTGCTTGCCCTGGAAAGCGGTGGAGATCAAGTAAAGTCCTGTCGGTGTAACGCGGTAGGCCTGCGGTAGTGGGAGTTCTCTTAACATGCAATGCTCCAGTTAGACTACCTTTGGTGTAGAACCCAGATTCTTATACCAGACTTCCGTTTCGGCGGAACTGTTTCGCTTGGCGAAATATTCACGATCATTGCCTGTTTGTTTAAGCTCGATAAGGAGTTCTCTCGCGCCGCCTAATGCCGCGAGCGAAGAGGCTAGACGGCATCAGCGCAATGCGAAACCCATTTGGAAATACTCGAACGCGCTCATTTGCGCCTTGGGCCATAAGCTGACCAACGGTGCAGGCGGATGGGCGCCAATGTGACGGAAGTCATCGACATCGGTAAGCTGCACGCCGATCGCATCGGCGCCGGCCTCGGCATATGCCGCCAGCCGTTCGAGGACCTGATCAACAGATTCTTTGGGTCGGGAGTCGCAGCGCGCAATTGGAACAAGCGATGAGTCGGTCCGGGCGTTGGCCGCGGCCTTGATCCGATCGACGACTCCAGGGAGCGGCGCGATGGCGAGATCCTCCGCCGGCGCGCCGTATTCGTTGACGAGGCTGTCCTCGAAGCGAATCGCCGCCGCGCCCGCGCGCTCGTACGATTTTACCGTTCGCGCCAACGCAGCGGTCGCGATACAAATGGTCCCGCTATCGACGATCAGCGGAATGTCACTTGATTCTGAGATCTGTCCGACGCGTTGGGCGATTTGCGTGATCGTGAGAAGATTGCGATCCGGCAGGCAAAAGTTTTTGTGAATCGCGTTGCCGGAAAGATGCGCCGCAGGGTAGCCGCAGTCTTGCACCAGGCGGGCGAACAGTGCGTCGGTCACGCCCGGCGCGATGGCGCCTTTGCTGTCAGCAAGAATTTCAGGTAAGCGAGCGTGTTTCTGTTGGTCGGTCATTTCTGTAAACTAATCTTCTATTCCATGCCGTCGGTGATGAATTGAATGACGTATCCGGCGGGATCGTCCATGTAGGTACCGCCTTGTCCGTCATGGCGCTCCTTGGCCGCGCCGCGGTCGCCGTTGGCGACGCCCAACCGGTCGAGGTGTGTTAGCGCCGCAGCCCATTTCGTCGCCGGAACGTAAAACGCGATGTGCGGACCCGGAACCTTGCGGCTCATGACCAATCCTTTCGGTGCGAACGGCGCTTGGGTCAAAATCAAAGTCTGGCCGCTGGCTATTCTTAACGTGGCCTGGCGGTTGTCCTCGGTTCGGCTTTGAACTTCGAAGCCGAGGACCTTCTCATAAAAATCCACCGAGGCATTTATGCTCGGCGCTTCCAGTTCGATGTAGCCGACGCCGGTCATTCGCCCGTTGGCGCGATTTGAAGCCACGCTTGAATTCTTCGGTGTATAGATCGCGTAGTGATTCCCAGCCGGATCAGTCATGAATAGGGATTGATCGGCAAACGAATAGGCATTGGCGACCGGTCCGTCAAAACGAGCGCCTAAGTCGCTCAGGTCTTTTGTGACTGCGTCGAGTCCCTGGGCAGTCGCCGTAAACGAATAAGTCGGCAACCCACGCGCGCGAGGCGGCTGCGGGCGCTCGTCACTTTGCAGATAAACCCCCATGCGCTTCCCGCCGATTTGGATGAACGTATGCGGCACTGCGCCGCGCTTGCGTTGGCGGGTGTTCAAGCCGTTGCGTTTGGTAATGACGCCGCCAAAGACTCGGACATAAAACTCTTCGGCAACGACAATGTCGTCGACGGGAACGACGAAATGATCCAACAATTCCGCTATTGCCATAGGATCCTCCGAGGTAATGGTTAACGCGACTATCCCGCTTTCAACTGCTTCATAAACCAGTCGGCGATATAGGTTCTGCGATCGAATCTCTTTTGGCCGTGGCCGACGCCGTCGAGCATCGAGCGGTCGGCCGAGTTCACCGCATTCTCGTAGAGATTGAGAGCGCCGCGTGGGTCCATGACGCGGTCGTCGATGCTATAACCAACGAGCAAAGGGCATTCGATTTCGTTCGCTCTGCCGATAAGCGTGAAATCTTTGATCTTCTCGCGCGCATCTTTGAGATGTTTGGCGCCCATTAGCCAGCGTAAGCGTTCCTGAATGGGCGGATAGTAATCGAAAATATCGTCGACGAGATTGTATGCGCCGCTCCAGACCGCGACGGCCTTGATCCTTTTTTCCGCTGTGGCGCAGCGCGGCCCCGAGTAGCCGCCCATGCTGGATCCATGCAACCCGATACGCTCGGCGTCGACGTCGGGACGAGTCACGAGATAATCGACCACGGCTTTGGCAACCCGCTCCGAGTCGGCTGGCGCGTAAAGTTTATGGTAGCGCAGCGTTCCACCGTGTCCCGGACCATCGACGTCGATAAACGACATGCCGCGGCGTACGTACTGGCCGGCACCACCGTCTTCGCCGCGAAGGAGAATTCCATCGGCGCCGCCGTAGTTATAGACGACCGGCAGTTTTGTTCCCAATTTACCGCGCCCGGCCCAGAAAAGAGCGGGCAGTTTGTGCCCTTCGGAAGCGCCAGGATAATCCTGGCCGATCTAATATTCTGAAAGGAGGATATCTTGTAGATTGCCCGTTCGGCAAGTAGCCAAGCAAGCGTGAGTGGGAGTAATTCCACTGGCGAGGCCTTGCAAGGCGAACACGC
>WNGF01005576.1_pt1 | contig 17420 bp, 14 predicted proteins | sample 5400641 | NCBI WGS metagenome assembly WNGF01 (sample SAMN13153371, study PRJNA577476) | soil metagenome | isolation source: 80 cm soil or saprolite under grassland replicate 2 | place: USA:California | collected 2016-06-15
ACGTTCATCGTGTAAACGTCGAGGAAGCCGTTGAGGTTGCTATCAAAAGCGAGCTTTTTCCCGTCGGGCGCCCAGCTCGGGAACTCGTGCACGATTGAGGCGTCATTCGTGAGAGCGGTGAGCCCGCTGCCGTCGCCGTTGACCGCGTAGAGCGTGCGGCTGTTCACGTCGAAGGCAATCTGTTTCCCATCCGCCGACCAATTTGGGAACTCCGCGTAGTAGAAGGACGGATTGAGATTGTTCGTTAGCTGCGTTACGCCACTCCCATCTGCATTCATCACGTAGATGTCCCGACTGCCGTTTCGATCGCTCACGAACGCGATCTGGCCATTCGCACCGGGAAAGGCTGCTCTCGCGTAACCCGGCAATAGAAGGCCAACCGCAGCGACCATCGCCAATAGGAGCCAGCGCATCCGGCGAGCCCCGGTTGGATCTAGTCCGCTGAATCCCCACGATCGATGTGACGTGCCCCGTAACGTCTCGCTCGGCATGGCAACTCCCTTCGTCGGTGGGTCGATCAGTCGACACTGACGCGACCCCCTAATCCGGCGCTAACCGGCTGTAGCTGCGCATCTGCCGGGCTCACGCCGCTCGGAGGTGATTACTCCCTTGTGACGAAAGAGTCAAGGAACCGCCCGAGTTGTCTGGCGTGAACCAGTTCTTCAAGCTCACAAACGCCGCCGTTACGTCGAGCTTGCTGCAGAGAAGCGACACACGCACCGAGGCTGACCCCCGAAAACGGCATGAAAGGACGGCCAGGAAGAAGCCGATGCCCGGACTCGAACCGGGGACCCTTACGGAGAAGTGGTCATTGCGACATCTTTGACGCGTTTCGGGGTGACAGCTGCCGTGGCACGCACAAAGCCAAAGCGGCCGTTTTTGGGCCTATTGGCATGGAACAGTTCTGGAACAGAGGGGACGCAACGGGTGGCAAACGTTCGGCCCGCCTGGGGCGCAAAAATGGCTTGAGCTGGCAAAATGGTAAGGAGGGGGTCGACGGTTCGAGTCCGTCAGAGGGCTTCCGGTTTTCGCTTGCTTAGCCGGTGTTCTTGTTGTCGCTGCTGACGGCGGATGGTTGCTTCGACGTCCACGCAGCGTCCACCAGCGTCCACGGCCTGGATTCGGGCGGGTTGAGTGCGTCGAGGAGTTGGATTGCGTGTTCGCGTCCGTCGCGGGCGAGATGGCCGTAGTGGCGGTCGATCATCGTCAGGCTGGCGTGTGGGGTGCCAAAATTCGGTGCGCACTCCGAGAAATCAGCGATTTGCAGGCAGGACGCTAATTTTGGCACCCCGCAACCCACAGGGACGCATTTGCGGTCTGGAAGGTGCGTGTAACAGTTGAGGCATGAGCGACCGCGTCGTCGGACGTGAGGAGGAGCTTCGGGTCGCGTCGGAGTTCGTCGAGGAGATTGAGCGCGGGGCGGCGGCGCTGGCGTTCGAGGGTGAGCCGGGAATTGGCAAGACGACGCTGTGGCGAGCGGCAGCCGTTCTTGCTGAAGAGCGGGGCTGCCGTGTCATGGTGTCGCGTCCTGCGGCGCCGGAGCGACGCCTCTCGTTCGCCGCACTCGCTGATCTAGTTGGCGCCGTCGAGGCCGAGGTCTTCGCTCGACTGCCGTCCCCGCAGCGGCTGGCTCTCGACGTCGCGTTGCTGCGCGCGGAGAGTGAGAGAGGCATCGTTGATCCCCGCGCCGTGTCCGCGGCAGTACTGTCGCTCGTCACCGCACTCGCTCTGGACGCGCGCGTCGTGCTCGCGATCGACGACGTCCAGTGGCTCGATCCACCGTCGGCGCGTGCGCTGCAATTCGTCGTGCGCCGGCTGGATCGCCGCCGCGTCGGCGTGCTCGTATCCGCGCGGGTTGGCGAGTCCGGCCGCGCGGTCGATCTGATCTCGGCGCTCGACCGCGGGTGGACGAAGCGGATCCAGATAGGCCCGCTGACGCTCGCGGCTACGCAGCAAATGCTCAAGCAGCGGCTCGGCTGCGCGTTCCGTCGCCCGACGCTCCTCAGGATCCACCAGGCATCGCGGGGCAATCCGTTCTTCGCGCTCGAGATCGCGTGGGAGCTCGGCTCGGCCGAAGTGCGTCCGGAGGAGCCGTTGCCGGTGCCGGCGGACGTTCGGATGCTCGTCCGGCGCCGGATCGAGAGACTTCCGAAGGACACGCGGGATGCGCTGCTCCGCCTCGCCGTTCTTTCGGAGCCGCGCGCTGAGATGCTCGGTGGCTCGCTCGAGGCGGCCCTCGCGTGCGGGATGGTGGCCGAGCGAACGGATGGTCGGATCGCTTTCACGCATCCGCTGTACGGGAGCGCCGTCTACGAGTTGGCCGCGCCGGACGAACGGCGGCGAGTGCATCGCGCGCTCGCCGCGCAGGTGGAAGACGTCGAGGAGCGTGCCCGCCACCTCGGATTCGCAACGACGGAGACCGACGCCCAGGTGGCGTCGCAGCTCGAGCGCGCGGCCGAGCGCGCGCGCTCGCGCGGAGCGCCGGAGGCTGCGGCCGAGCTGCAGGAGCTGGCGCTCGAGTTGACGCCCCTCGACGAGTCACGCGCGGCCGAGCGGCGTGCCCTCGCCGCGGCGGAGGACCACTTTCACGCCGGCGCGCTTGGGCGGTCGCGCGCGCTGCTGACGGCAACGCTGGAGCGACTACAGACTCCGACGGCACGCGTGCGCGCGCTGCGGTTGCTCGCGAAAGTACGCTTCCGCGACGAGAGCATCCCGAACGCGATCGAGCTTCTGCGTGGTGCGGCTCTGGAGGCGGGCGCGGATCCGGAGCTGCGGACGTCGGTCGAGCTCGACCTCTGCTACGCGCTGAACTCTCTCTCCGTTCATCCAGACCCGATCCGAACGCACACAGACGCGCTGCTCAGGTATGCCGAGCGCCAGCCCGACAGCGCGCTTCTCGCCGAGGCGCTTGCATTGGCTGAAATTAACCACCTCCTTCTCGGGGACGGCGTTGATGAGGCGAGGCTCGCACGTGCGCTGGCGCTTGAGGACCCAGAGCGCAGCGTTCCCGTCGAGCGCAGGCCGACGCTTATCGCCGGCGTCGTCGCTTTCTATATCGGTGACTTCGCGTACGCACGGTCACTGCTGTACCCGCTCCGTGCCAGGCTTCGGGAGCGCGGCGAAGAGGGTGAACTGGCGGACTTGCTCGGGAACATGGCGTGGCTCGAGTGCTGGGCGGGCGATCTCGCGGCAGCGACCATCCTCGCCGAGGAGGCGCTGGAGAGCGGGCTGGTGACGGAGGGCGAGACGGTCGAGGCGGCGGCGCTCGCGTTCGCGGCGCTGGTGGACGCGCACGCCGGCCGCATCGAGAGCTGCCGCACGCGCGTCGCCGCCGCAGGGCCGGTGCTCGATCGCATTGGCTACGGCCTTGCCGCGATGTTCATCCCTGCGGCGCTCGGGCTCCTCGAGCTCGCGCTCGGCAACGCCCGTGCGGCGGCGCGCGTGTTCGAGCCGCTCACGCGCTTTGTCGAAGCGAACGGATTACTTGAGCCGGTACGCCACTTCTATCTTCCCGACGCGATCGAGGCGCTGGTTGCGGTCGGCCAGCTCGAGCGCGCAGAGCGGCTCACAGGCATGCTCGCTGCCCGCGGCCGCGAGCTCGATCGGCCATGGGCGATCGCGACCGGCGCTCGTTGTCGCGCGCTTGCGCTCGGTGCACGACAGGACATCGCGTCGGCTCTCGCGGCGCTCGAGGAGGCCCTAGCCGCGCACAGGCGTCTGTCGATGCCGCTTGAGCTCGCGCGCACGCTGCTCGTTAAAGGTCAGGTCGAGCGGAGAGCAAAACGAAAGGCAGCGGCAAAAAAGTCATTCCAGGACGCCCTTTCGATTTTCGACGACCGCGGCTCGCAGTTGTGGGCTGAGAGGGCGCGGGCCGAGCTTGCGCGGGTCAGCCGACGGCGTGCGTCGGCGGGCGACCTGACCGAATCGGAGCAGAGAGTCGCCGAGCTCGCCGCCACGGGCTTGACAAACCGGGAGGTGGCGGCGCAGCTCTTCATGAGCCCGAAGACGGTCGAGGTCAACCTTGCCCGCGCCTACCGGAAGCTGGGGATCCGGTCGCGCGCGGAGCTCGGCGCCCGCCTTACACCGCCGGGGCAAGTGCCGGCGTAGATATAGGGAAACACCTTATTTCCTTCCGGGTCGCGCGCCCGTAGCGTCGCTTCCGTGGGCGAAACCGCGGATCGGAGGACCTACCTTGTCGAGTGCTATTGGCCGGGAGTCGACCAGCAAAAGCACGCGGCCGCCAGTGGACGGGCGAGCGAGGTCGCTCGTGAGCTCCGACGGCAAGGTCATGACCTCCACTTCCGGGGTTCGATTCTGATCAGCGACGACGAGACCGTCTTATGGCTCTACGACGGCGTCGCGGCCGACGTGCGCGCTGCGACTGACCGGGCCGGCGTCGAGTGCGAGCGCGTGCTCGAGTCGCACTGGCTCGACGGCGATCGACACCGGAGCGGCGAGCGGGCGGCGTTAGCACCAGAAGACGCCGATGACGCGATCAGCGGCCGAGTCGCGTTTTTCCACGGCGCAGCCCGAAGCGGCCACACGAGAGAGGAAGGGAGGAGAGGATGTTGAGGACCATCAAGAGACCGGGAATCGCGGCGGCGTCCAAGAAGTCGCGACACCTTCTGCTAGCACTCTTACTACTTGCACCTGCGGCGCTTGCGCTTGTCGCGAGCGGTTCGGTAGCGCAGGCCGACTCGCTTCCAACCGGCCAGCGCAGCTTCCACGAGAGCAGGCTTGAGCCCGCCTACAACGCGGCGAACGCCGGTCAGATCGGCTTCCTGCTGACGCCCGATAACGCGCCGGTGACGCAGCAGCCGGCGGCTTGGGCGCCGCTCTACATCGTCGTCTACCCGGTCGGAACGACCGCCGCCACGACGTTCAACTGCATGCACCTGCCGGTCGAGAACTGTCCGACCCACGGCGACAATGTCGCCTCCTTCGCGCAGGCGACGATGCCGAACATCTACAGCGGCGGGGTGCTCGGACACGACCACGTGCTCGACTTCCCGAGCGGCGATGACTTCAACGTCGCCTGGGAGCCGGTGCGCGTGCTGTTCACGAGCAAGGCCGCGGCGAACGAGCACCTGATCACCGACGACGCGATCCTGGCTGCGAAGGCCCGCGGTGACGTGAAATTGTTCCCGGCGCCGCTGAGGACGTTCAACTGCGCCGTCGTTCCGGAGACAATCTGGGAAATGGCGACGCCAATGACTTAAATCCGCGAGGAGAAAAGGGCGGGGCGGCTGCCTGGTTTCGCAAAGGGCGTCGCTTGCTCGCAGCCGGACGTGCCGGCTTCCCGTTCGCGTGGGCTGGAGTTGAGCGCAGTCGGAGCGACATGATTCCGGCGAAAGGGCGGACGCCTGGTGCGACCGTGAAGGGCGCCAATATTGGTGTCACCTCTCCGTCAGGCGAGGGGCTGGGAGGATCGACAGTATGGTCTTCTCCTTCGTGTATCTCGCTCTTCGGGCTCTGCTGGGTGCGCTGGTTCGTAGCCGCCGCGGGCTGCATGTGAAAGACATCGAGCTGCTGGTGTTGCGGCACGAGCTCGAGATTCTCCGCCGCCAAGTGGCGCGGCCGAAGCTCGGCCCCGCTGATCGAGCCCTGCTGGCGGCCTTCGCCTGTCACCTGCCGCGGTCGTCGTTCGGCGTGCTTTTGGTGACGCCGCGGACGCTGTTTCGCTGGCATCGGGCGCTTGTGCGCCGGAAGTGGCGGCAACCGGCCGGTCGGCGTGGTCGGCCGCCACTGTCGGCTGAGGTGCGGGAGCTGGTGTTGCGGCTCGCACGCGAGAATCCGCGCTGGGGCCATCGGCGGATCTGCGGCGAGCTTGCGAAACTCGGCTTCCGAGTGTCGCCGACCAGCATCCGCCGGCTGCTCGCCCAAGCGAAGCTTGAGCCGGCGCCGCGGCGCAGCGGCCCGACTTGGCGCGAGTTCCTGCGAACGCAGGCGGCGAGCATCGTCGCCTGCGATTTCTTCACCGTGGAGACGGCGTTTCTGCGCCGCTACTACGTGTTGTTCTTCATCGCACACGCGAGCCGGCGCGTCTGGCTTGCCGGCTGCACGAAGAATCCGAGCGGTGACTGGGTCACCCAGCAGGCGCGCAACCTCGGCCTCGACTTCGCCGAGCAGCGCCTCCGGTTCCTGATCCGAGCCGCCGCCTGAGGGGTGACGCGAATAATGGCGCCCTTCACGCCCGTCTCCGGAAGCGACCCAGCGGATCGTCGTTCCGTCAGGGGACTCGACCTCGCCACACACCGCCGGATCGTAGAGACGGCCGATCGGGTATGTCCCGACGGAGGGAGTGACGGGACTCGAACCCGAGCTTTACACCTCAGCAGATTGAGATCCGGTGACGCCCCGGGGGGTCGGCGGGCGCCGTTCTCAGGCGAGCGCGGCGCGCAATCGCTCGCCCAGCAGTGCGAGCGCTCCACGGGCTCGTTGCTGAAGACAAGCCGGACGTACCTGGTTGCGACGGCTCCGCCCCAAGCGTCTGTCATCGGGGTCGCGGCGACCTTTGCTCGAGCAACCCCCGCGAGAGCTCGGACGCATCGAGCCCGCATGCTTCGGCGTCGAACAGCGCGGACCATCCGCCGTGCGCGGAACCTCGGCACCGCGCCCACGAGGCGCACGCGCTGGAGCATCCCGGCATAGGTCGGGTCGGTGAGGATCACTTCGTCTTCCGGATCCGTCAGGACGAGAAGGGCGTTGAGCACCGCGGAGCCGTCGCCGTCGGTGATGACGATCTCGGTGTAGGGGTCGTACTTCGGGCCGCCGCACCGTGCGATCAGCTCGGCGACCGCCTCCTTCATCTCGTCGAGCCCCGAGAAGGGCAAGTAGGAGTTGGCCTCGTCGCGGCCGATCGCAGCGCGCGTCGCCTCGACCGCGTCCGGATGCGGCGGAATGTCAGTGTCGTAGTTCTCGAGTCGGAGCATCTCCGGATCCGACCCAGCCGCCTCCGCCACGCGGTCGATGCCGAAGCCCGGTCTCCCCTCCAGCCGCTGCCCCACCCCCGATTATCCACGGGGGCCTCGCACGTACAAGTCCAGCCAAGCCACCCGGCCAACATGAGCCGCGTCCGGCTCGGCGACGCGCGTATCGCAAAGACCGAGGTGTAAAGAGCGGGAGCGACGGGACTCGACCCCGCGAAGGACACCGCATCGAAAGTCGCCCATAGCGCCGAGGGTTGTCGAGCGGCGCAGGTGCGCCCGCAGGTAGGGCGTCTGCCGTGCCGGCTTACGATCATCCTGTGCGACACGCGATTCTCGGTGCGGGCGGCGTCGGCGGTCTTGTCGGCGGCGCGCTCGCTCGCGCCGGCGCCGATGTCGTGCTCGTCCTCCGGCCTTCGACGCTTGCGCGACATCCGCGCCGGCTCCGCGTCGAGAGCGTTGCGCTCGGTGATTTCGAGGTGGACGTTGCGACTGCGTCAGTGCTCGACCGAGACGTCGACGTCCTTTGGGTGACGCCGGAGGCAACGCAACTGGAGGCGGCGCTCGAGTTGGCGCCGCGCGCGCTGGTCGGCGATGCGGTTGTGGTTCCGCTCCTGAACGGCGTCGATCACGTCGCGCTGCTGAGGGCGCGGTACGAGCATGTGCTCGCGGCGGCGATCTACGTGGAGTCGGAGCGCCACGAACCCGGTCTCGTGCGCCAGCCGACGCCGTGTGCGCGCGTCGTTGTCGGGCTCGGTCCGCGGCAGGACGAGATCGCGGATGAATTGCGCGCCGCCGGGTTCGACGTTGCGCTCGCTTCCGACGCGATGACGCTGCTATGGGAGAAGCTCGCGCTCCTCGCGCCGCTCGCGCTGACGACAACTGCCTTCGGCGTGTCCGTTGGCGTTGTCCAGGCCGAGCCAGCCTGGAACGCGCGGCTCGTCCGCTGCCACGACGAAGCGGTCGCCGTCGCTCTCGCCGAGGGCGCGAAGGTCGCTGCGTCAAGGCTCCGCGGCGCGTTGCTCGGGTTCTCCGGCGGTGAGATGCGCACGTCGATGCAGAAAGACTTCGCCGCAGGTCGTCCGCTCGAACTGGACGCGATCGCCGGACCGGTCGTACTCGGCGGGTGGCGACACCGCATCGCAACACCGGCGACGGAAGAGCTGGTGCGGCTCATTGAAGCCCGTCGAGCTTCGATGCTTTGAGGGTCGCGGGCGCGGCGAGGCGTAAGTCCGAGCATCACCGGCCCCGGCTTCAGCGCTGAGCGTCGACTGACCGCCAGCTTGATTCGGGCCGCCGTCTACGGGTTTCGTTCCTGCGATCTCACGCTCCTTGGCGCGATACTCAGCGCCGTGAATGAGAGCATCGGCGAACCGATCACTGACGACGTCGTGCGGCTTCGCGACGCTCGCACCCTCGCGTAAGCCGAATGGGGAGACCCTCATCGTCGAGTGGTCTTCTTCTTCCACGGGACACCGCACTCGCGGCTGTGGTGCCCAGAACCCCAGATCGCCGCTCAGCGAGGCGTGCGACTGATCAGCGTCGACCGACCGGGCTTCGGTCGCTCCGACCCTCAGCCTGGACACCGAATCACGAGCTGGTCCGACGACGTCGCCGAGCTTGCCGACGGGCTCGGCGCCGAACGGTTCGGCGTGGTCGGATGGTCGGCTGGGGCCAAGTACGCTGTCGCCTGCGCCGCAGCGATACCGGAGCGATTGACCGGAGTCGCAGCCGTCAGCGGCTTCCGCGGCGATCCCTGCGCGAACTGCCGGGCGGCTACGACGCACTCGCGCCCGAGGACCGGCAGACTGCCCACCTGGCCGAGGGAGACCCTGCGGCGGCGGTCGAGACGGTCGCCGCGAGAAAGGCCGAGTGGGGACACCTCCTGCGCGAGCTCCCGGAGTCGTTCATGGACGGTCGCACGCCTCCGGAGGGCGACCGCTGGTTCTTCGCCGACCCGACCCGGACGAGGCCCTGGTTCGCCGCGATCGCCGAGTCCTTCCGGCAAGGCACGATCGGCTACGCGCTCGAGGGACGTCGCCGCGCTCCTCCCGTGGGGTTTCAGCCTCGCCGACATCGAGATTCCCGTCCTGCTCTTCCATGGCGAGCAGGATGCAGGCCAGCCGCGCGAGCACCTCGACTTCTGGATCCGCACAATTCGCTGCGCCGAGGTCAGGGTCTGGCCAGATGCCGGACACCAGGGCATCTCGAGGCACTGGCGGGAGGTTCTCGAATCTGTTGCGCCGAAAGGGCCCTGTCGCCGCCTCGACGGGCGCGCTTCGCGCGCACTGCCAAGTTCAGTGGTTGGAACCAGACATTCCGCAAACCAAACGCCTGTCCGGGCGCCGGCGTTCGGCCTGTAAGAGCGAGCCGTGCTCTTCTTCATGGTCACGATGGGCTCGGGTCGGAGGGGATCGCGCCTCGGCTGTCTTCGGTGCGCACGCACGCCAGCTGCCGCGCGGCGGCGAGCTCGCCGCGCGCTATGCCTGGCTCGTTCCTAAGAGATGCGCGGCCTTCGGTCGGCCCAGGGGCGCGCTTGCTCGAGTTGAGCTGCCAGCGAGAGCAAGGTTCGTCTCCGCGCCTGCCAGGCCGGCGAGCTGAACGGCGGTCGGCATTCCGTCGTCGTCGAAGCCGGCCGGCACCGCGGCGGCGGCTGACCGAGGTAATTCCAGACCGCCGCCGACCCGCCGCCGCCATCCGGCGTGAGCGCGGCTCCAGCCGCTCCGGGTGCTTGGCCTCGTCGTCGGCGACGCCAGCGAGGTAGAGCGGCATGATGTCGGGGAGCAGCTGTCCGTACTCCGGCGCGGCCGCGGCGGGTACGCGTCATGCTTCCGTCAGAGAGAGTGAGCATATACCGGCTCGTGTACCCCGACGGAAACGCCGTCGACCGCGACGGAGATGCGCCCGTGGTCGGCCACGACGTCGACGGCTTTCGGGTCGATTTCGTGCGGCGGAGAGACAGCGAAACGGTCGTCTACCTCGGGCTGCACTATGGTCAGACCGATTTCGTCAAGCTCGTTTTCATCGACGTGGCTGGTGAACGATGCCCGCTCACGCTGGCGGAGGCCGCCGAACTAGCCGAGCGGTCGCGCGCGATGAGCCTCGGGAACATCGAGCTGCCCCTTCACGCCGTGGCCGTCCGTCTCGAGCAGCTCGTCGAAGAAGGCGTCGACCTGCCCGTGATGAGCATGCTCGAGTCAGAGCGGACGGCGCTGCAGGCAGCCATCGCCCGCTGGGTCGCCGAGGATTCGGATGATTTCGTTCCGATGCGCGTCAGGGTGCTCCGCGACTCGCTCACGCGATACGAGGCGCCTGGGGGTGGGGCCTAGACTCGCAGCTAGGTGAGTACCGCGATCCTCTTCTCGCCCACCGGCGTGGCGCGCGTGCTCGCCGGCCTACCCTCGGTGGCTGCACTGCTGCCGAACCCCGCGCTCGAGGGGGAGCAATCCGAGGCTTTCCCCGGCGTCCTCCGCAAGACCGACCGAGAGGTCTACCGGTGGATCGCCAATACCCACTACGAGCATCTAGTCGAGGCCGTCGAGCACCTCGAGCGCGTCCACGCCGCCGGCTGCAGGTTCGGCAACCTCCTCACGACCCGAGACCGCGAGCAGTTCGTCAGCCACACCGCCGAGGTCCTCGTCGCCGACGACCTCCTCCGACGCGGCTTCACCGTCAGCACGGTCCCGCGCTCGAGCAAGGCCAGCCCGGATCTCCACGTCACCGGCGACGGGATCGACGTGGTCGTCGAGGTCTACAGCCCGCGAGAGCTCACCGCGGTCGACGAGTGGGTGCACGAGGTGAGCGACCTGCTGAACTACGTCGACGTGCGCGCGAGTTACAGCTCGAGCGTCGACACGACGCTCGAGCAGAGCATCCCGCCGCAGAGGTCGCCGCTCGATCCGTGGGCGCCCGCCGAGATGCTGGCGCGGACCCGCGAGGAGGTCATCGCGCAGATCAGCCACGACGTCGAGGCCGCGCTCCGCGAGCTCCGGCCGCTCGGCAAGGTCTACCGCCATCACGGGACGCCGCTGCTGACGACGGTCGAGCTCAACGACGTGCAGCCGGCGCCCGACCTCGGCCCGGCGCGACGCGGCACGATTTCCTACCCCGGTTTCGGCGGCTACTCGCCGGCGGGGGTGTTCGCAACGATCGTCGAGCGGGCGCAGAAGAAGGCGCGGAAGCGGCAGGCGCAGGGTGTGCCCGCCGCCGCGCGCGCCCTCGTCGTCTACCTGATGGGCACGAAAATCGCCGAGGACCTCCTCCACCCGGCGCACACGAAGGGCGCCGAGGCGGCGCTCGCCGAGATCGACCCGCAACGATACGGGCTCGACGCGATCGCGTTCGTCGTCCGCGCCCTCCCGCGAGGGCTCGCAGCGATCTTCACGGTCGCGGACGACACGACGCTGACGATCGCGCAGGTGCAGGCGATGTTCGCCGCTTCGCCCTGAGCGCACGCCAGCGCGGGCGGCCCTTCGAGCGCGTCCGAGGGGCCTCCCCGGCATGCCGACAACGCGCTCCCGGCGTGTAACGCCGTTCCGCTATCGACGTCACCCGACTACGGCAGACAGTGGCCGTGACTCGACCTCACTCGACTGAGCTCGACAGCTATCGACGGTCCGCTCGCACCACGCTCGCACCCCTGTTGCCCATGTGGAACCGAGTGGAGGAAAGTCCCTGCAAATGAAACTGCCTAGAAATGGAGCGTGCGGGATTCGAACCCGCGGCCTCCGGCTTGCAAACCCATCCGATAGCCCAACCCCGCCTGACGCCGACAGACAGGACCGGCATGACTGAGCCGAAAGCCGCCTTCTCATCGGACGCCGCTCGACACGTCTCGACGATGTTGTGCTCGCACAGTGCTCGCACCGCCGCTGCCTGAATGGGCAACTGCCTGGCCCTCGTGCAACCACCGTGGTGCTGCGGCACGTGGCGTGAGCGGTCAGAGAGACGCACCCGAGTTCGATCCGGGCGGCCCTCGATCGGTCGAACGAGGTGAGGTATAACCGGGCAGGAAGGAGGATCCATGGCGCGACGGCCCGGCGAGGCGTCGACGCTGCGGCAGGTGTGGCGGGCAGCCAGCGGCAACGAGCGAGCCCATCGAACAGGGGCTGACGCTGGAGCAGCGGCTCAGGCATCTGGCTCGGCTCCGGCGGGGAGGTGGCCGCTTGTCGGCAGGAGGGAGGAGCTCGCCTTCGTCTCGACTCGGCTCCAGCGGGGCGCGGGCGGGATCGTGCTCGCGGGGGCATCCGGCGTCGGCAAGACCCGCCTAGCACGCGCAATCCTCGAAGAGGCCGAAGAGAAGGGGTACGCCACGGCCTGGGCGACCGCGAGCCATGCGTCGGCCTCCATCCCCTACGGCGCCCTCGCCCACCTGCTGCCGGAGCCGGAGCGCGAGGTAGGCGGCCCGCTTGCGTTCTTTCAGCGAGCCGTGCGGACGCTGCGCGAGCGGACGGATGGATGCTCGCTGGCGCTCGCGATCGACGATGCGCACCTGCTCGACGGCGCCTCGGCCGCCGTCGCGCACAGGCTCGCCACGGGCGCTGGGGCGTTCGTGATCGCCACAGTCCGCACCGGCGAGGCGGTGCCGGATGCGATCGTGGCGCTCTGGAAAGACGGGACGAGCGACTACATCGAGCTGCAGCCGCTCTCGGAAGCCGACGTCGCCTCGCTCCTCGCGGAGGTGCTCGACGGCGATGTCCGGGGAGCGACGTCGCACGCTCTTTGGAATGCCACCCAGGGGAATCCCCTCTACCTGCACGAGCTCGTACGGGAGGGGCTCGCGCGGGGCGCGCTCGCAAGCGTCGGCGGCGTCTGGCGTTGGAGTGGACCTGTCGTGCCCGGGCCGCGCCTGCTCGAGTTGATCGAGGCGCGGGTCGGCCGACTCGAGGCCGGCGAGCGGGAGCTCCTCGAGTTCATCGGTGCCGAAGAGCCGATCGAGGCGAGCGTGCTCGAACGCATCGCTCCGCCTGGAGTCCTCGCCCGGCTGGAGCGGGACGGTCTGCTCGAGGCGATCCGCGGCGGGCGCCGCCTGGAGCTGCGGTTCGCGCATCCGCTGTACGCCGAGGGGATCCGCGCGCGAACGCCCGAGATCCGGGCGCGCGAGCTCCATCGACGGCTCGCGGGCGCGCTCGAGCAGTGTGGGGCGCGCCGCCGGCGCGACCTCCTCCGGATCGCGGTTCACCGCCTCGATGCCGGCGACCACGCGAGCGCAGCCTTGCTCGCAGCCGCGGCTCGCCAGGCTGAGGTGGCGTTCGACTACTCATTGGCGGAGCGGCTCGCCCGGCACGCAGCGCAAGCGGGAGGCGGCGTCGCCGCTGGCATCCTTCTCGGGCGCGCGCTCCAGGGGCAGGGGCGCTTCATCGAGGCGGAGACGGTGCTCGGCGGCCTCGCCGGCAGGGTTCGTGGCGACGCGCAGCGGAGCGAGCTCGCTGAGCTGCGCTCGGGCAACCTCTTCTGGGGACTCGGGCGCCCGACCGACGCGGAGGACGTTCTGCGGCAGAGCGAGGAGGCCATCGCCGACCGTTCGAGCCGCGAGGAGTTGCTCAGCCTCAGGGTTGGCTTCGCGTGCGCCGCCGGCCGCCCGCTGGAGGCGCTCGACGCCGCCGCGCCGATCCTCGAGCGGCGTGGCACGAGCAGGCGAGCGGTCCTCCGCACCCTGCTCCACTCCGTGCCCGGGCTCGCGATCGTCGGCCAAACAGACCGTGCGCTGGAGGCCGCAGACCAGGCGCTCGCCGTGGCGCGCGCGCTCGGCGAGGAGCTCCCGTTCGCTCCCGGTCACCTCGTGATCGGTCGCCTGCTCGCCCTCAGGCTCGCCGGCGAGTTGCCGGAAGCTGAGGGCCTCGGGACGGATGGATACGAGCGCGCGCTCGAGCAGGGCGACCAGGACAGCATTGCGCTGATCGCGATGTTTCTCGGCCAAGTGGCGCTCGACCAAGGAAGGGTGAGGACTGCGGCACGTTGGCTGGCGGAAGCGCGGGATGCCTTCCGCGAGCTCGACGTGATGGGATTTCTTCCTTGGTGCCAGGCGGATCTCGCGCGCGCGCTCGCCCTGTCCGGCGACCCCGCCCGAGCGAGCTCCGCGCTCGCGGAGGCGAGCGACGCCCAGAGCGAGGTGGTGCGAATCGATCGCGCAGCGTTGGGAACGGCTGCGGTCTGGGTGGCGGCGGCGAGGGGTGAGCTCTCCGAGGCCCGCCGGCTCGCCCTCTTCACCGCGGAGGAGGCAGAAGCGCTCGGGCAGGCCGCGTTTGCGGCGATCGCCCTGCATGATCTCGCGCGGCTCGGGGAGCCGCGGGCCGTTCGTTCGAGGCTCCAAGCGATCGCGGCGAGGAGCCAGGGGCGGCTATTTCCGCTCTACGCCGATCATGCCGCGGCTCTCGACGAGGGAGAGAGTGGAGGACTCGAGATTGCTGCTCGGCGGTTCGAAGAGCTCGGGGCACTTCTGCTCGCCGCGGAGTCATTGACTGAGGCGGCGGGCACGTATCGAGCCGCGGGGAGAGCCGCGAGCGCCCGAAGCGCCCAGGTCCGCGCGCAAGCGCTCGTAGAGCGTTGTGAGGGTGCGCATACGCGGTCGGCGGTTCTCTCTGCCGAGGAGTTAACGCCGCGTGAGCGCGAGGTGGCGGCCCTGGCCGCGGCGGGGCTCTCGAACGGAGCGATCGCCGAGCGTCTCGTCCTCTCCAGGCGTACGGTCGAGAACCACCTTCAGCACGTCTACGGGAAGCTGGGCGCGACGAGCCGCCTCGAGCTTCCCGCATTGCTCGAACTCGGTGCGGCTGAGGAGTACGGCATGCACGGCCGCGAAGTTGAGTAGCGCCTACTCAGGACGGCGGAGGCGCGGAGCCCTAGCTTCGGGGCATGGACGAGAGGAGCGCTGCTCGCCCGCCGGCTGGAAAGGCTGCGCGGCGGCGCTCTGCTTGTGCATTCCCAGCGCCTGCGGCAGCCCGTTCCACCGCGACTGAGGTGTCCATGACCAAGTTGAGGGGAGGCAGGATGATCAAGTCGACAAAGTCGGCGTGGGGACTCGCCGTGAGTTCCGTCATAGCCGGTGCCGTCGCAGCGATCCTGCTGGTAGGAACTGCTGGAGCCGGATCCGATTCGATATCGGGCAACTTCAGCTCGCAGCAGGTCAGTGGGCCGTCGTGCACGTCGCCGGTGGGGCTTTGTACGCAGGGCGCACTTACCGGTGGCCTCAAGAGCACGTTCACCTTCGTCGCGACCAGCCTCACGGCGACGGCGGACACGCCTACGACCGGCGTGCTCCAGTACACGGGCGACATCACGATGCAGGCTAAAAGCGGAAGCCTCCTGTGCAAGGACTCCGGCGCGTTCCAAACAACCGGCATGGGGGCGGTTTCGAGCGTATGCGCGATCGTTAGCGGCACCGGGAGCTTCGCCGGCGCGAGCGGGGTGATCCAGTTCGTCGGAACTTTCACCGCCGCCAGCGGCGGGCAGGGCGACTATCGCGGCACGATCGTTACGCCGTAGAGCGTTCGAACGAGCGTCATCCGCGCTCCACTGGCGCTCCCGTGCGAATCCCGGACGACGGTGACTCGATGTCGGCGGAGAGAGAGGGCACGGCGGCGAAGATCGGGCGCAACGGGGCGGCGACATCGCGTCCAACGGACGACCCCTGCCGTCGCTGGCGGTCATTGCTCGGCACGAGGCTGAGTAGTGAGGGGCCCGGTGTAGCAGCGAAGTTGAGTAGCGCGTACTCAGGACGGCGCACGCGCGGACTCCTAGCCTCAGGTCATGGACGAGGAGAGCATGCTTGCCCGCCTGCCGGAAGCCTACGCGGCGGCGCTGCGCTTGCGCAGGCAGGGACTCGACGAGGGGGCGATCGCAGACCAGCTCGGGCTAGAGCGGCAGGCGGTCGGGCCGCTGCTTCGCCTCGCCGAGGCGAAGCTCGCGGCTCTGCGCGAGCCTCTCGATGAGCCGGTCCCGGCAGAGCGACGCGCAGCTCCAGAGAGAGGCGGTGGCAAGCGGATGGATTGACGCTCGACGAAGGCGCCGAACGCCCCCCGGACGCCTACATCGCCCGACCAGGGCTGGGGACAGGTTCACATTTCGGTTCACGTGTCTCTTCCTTGTCGTGGCCGTCGCGCTCGGGGTCGGCGCCGCCGGCGCCCTCGCCGAACCGACGTCGAGCACGGTCATCACCCGGAACAGCAGCCAGACGCTGCCCGCGATCACGAACCCCTGCACCGGGCAGGTCGGGACGGTCGAGCTTAGCTACACGGACGTCATGCACTTGACCAATTTCGGCGGCGGCATCTTCTTCTTTACCGACGTGAACACCGGGCTCCTGACCTTCACGCCCGACGGCGCAACCAGCCCGACCGCCTCCGGTCACTTCGCTACGACCCTCACGCACGAGAGCACGCCGCCCGGGGCGCAGTTCTCGTTGACGAGCCCGTTCACTGTCGTCGCCCAATCAGCCGATGGGTCGAAGGTCGTCTTCCACTCCCTATTCCACATCACGAGGACACCGGCAGGCGACATCACGACGGTCTTCAGCGACCTCACCGTGGAGTGCGTCTCCCCCGGCGCGTAGAGCGAGACGGCGATGCTGCGACGGTCAACACACGAACGTACAGACAGAGAGATCTGCAGTCGTGTCTCCCACCTCGTGCTCCGCGGTGTTGGCGGCCGTCGCGGCACCGGCGTCGTGGGGGCCGTGGCCGTCGCTACAGCGTCGCTCGTGTTCGCGCTCGGCGCGCCCGGAGCGCAGGCCGTGATCACCACGCCAATCCCGGCCGACCCCGGACCGGTGCCGCCGCCGACCCCGACCCTGCCTACTGCGGGCGAGGCGGCGCCCCCGGCGGATGTGATCGCGGATCCGGTGGAGCCGGCAGCGAGCTGTGGCGGCTGGTCGCGGCAGGACCTCTACGCGGGCGCCTGGCCGGCGGGCGCGACCTGGTGGGAGTACCAGTGCACGTATGCGTATCCGGTGTGCGGCCCCGGTGCGTGCAATGCGGACTGGTCTCCGTCGATTTGGACCGACTACTTCTACTGGGACGGCTCCAGGCCGGTCTTCTACGGCGAGTACTACGGCGACTACTACTACGGCTCGAACTGCGACTACTGGTGGGATCAGCCCACGGCTCGCTGGTATCGGTTCGATACGGCCGCCTGTCCCTTCGCGGGGCCAGGCAATGCCGCCCCCAGCGCCGGTTTCACCGTCAGCTGCTCGGGCTTGACCTGCAGCTTCGACGCGAGCGGCTCGTGGGCGAGCGATGGGATCGTCGCCTACCGCTGGGACTTCGGCGACGGCTCCAGCGCGAGCGGGATCACCGCCTCGCACAGCTACACCGCCAAGGGCAGCTATCGCGTCACGCTGACGGTGACCGACAGTGGCGGCCTCACCGGCGCGAACGCCCAGACGGTCGCGACCACGGACATCCCGCCGACCGCGCGTTTCAGCTTCAGCTGCAGCGGGCTCACCTGTAGCTTCGACGGCAGCGCCTCCTCCGACCCCGACGGCACCATCCGGCAGTACCA
>WNGF01004855.1_pt1 | contig 17409 bp, 12 predicted proteins | sample 5400641 | NCBI WGS metagenome assembly WNGF01 (sample SAMN13153371, study PRJNA577476) | soil metagenome | isolation source: 80 cm soil or saprolite under grassland replicate 2 | place: USA:California | collected 2016-06-15
TCCGGCCACCCGCCCCTCCGCAATCCGCAATTAGTCGTCGATCGTCAATGGAAGTTAGTCCCGAGTCCGGAAGGGTCCTCGATCCGCAATCGTCCAATGCACCGGCAGTGCGTCGCAACCTGAAACTGACCCACTACTAACCGAAACCCCGACTCACCATCGAGGTTGCCTTTTGAACTCTGGCACGAGTCCTGACCTTAACTTGCCGCCATGCTATTCCAGCGCCGTAAGTTCACCGTAATACCGGGCGACGGCATCGGTCCAGAAGTCATTGCGGTAGCACTGAAGGTCGTCGACGCCACGGGCGTCGACATCGAGCCGGAAATTCATCAGGCGGGCGCATCGATCTTCGCCAAGGGGATAGACTCCGGTGTTCCGAAGGACACGATCGAGTCGATCGAGCGAACCAAAGTGGTTCTCAAGGGTCCGCTCGCAACTCCCATTGGATACGGCAACAAGAGCGCGAACGTCACGCTCCGCACTCTCTTCGAGACGTACGGAAATCTTCGCCCCGTTCGTGAGCTGCCCGGCGTCCACACCCCATTCAGTGGACGCAAGCTCGACATCGTCATCGTTCGCGAGAATGTCGAGGATCTCTACACCGGCATCGAGTACATGCAGACGCCGGGTGTGGCGGAATCGCTCAAGCTCATCTCAAGAATGGGGTGCGAGAAGATCGTCGAGCTCGCCTTCGAGTTCGCCACCGCCGCATGCAGAAAGCGCGTTCACTGTGCGACGAAGTCGAACATTCTCAAGCTCACCGAAGGGATGCTCCAGCACACCTTCGAGGAGATGGCGCCGCGTTATCCGAAGATCGAATCGAAGCATATCCTGATCGACAACTGCGCACATCAGCTCGCGATGCGTCCCGAGCAGTTCGACGTCATCGTCACCACCAACATGAACGGCGACATCCTGAGCGACTTGACGTCGGGGCTCACCGGCGGTCTTGGCTTCGCGCCGTCGGCGAACATCGGGAATGACGTTGCGATTTTCGAAGCCGTGCACGGCTCGGCGCCGGACATCGCTGGGAAGAACATCGCCAATCCGACCGCCATCATCCTCAGCGCGGCGATGATGCTCAGGCACATTGGAGAGGGAAAGGCGGCCGAGGACATCGAGCAGGCAGTTCTCGTGACGCTGGAGAGCGGCGTCAGGAGTGGAGACATGACTGGCTCGGCGAAGCCAACGTCAACCACCGGTTTCGCGGACGCGATCATCGCCAACCTGGGGAAGGCGTCAAGTTCGACGAAAAAGCGCGACTTCCGGCCGGTTCGCTTGCCTCCGTCTTCAGACAGAGTGTCATCGGTTCGAGTCGGGAGACGGTCGGTGACGGGAATCGACGTATTCATCGAGAGCTCGGACTCGCCGTCGGAGCTGGCCGAATCTCTCACCGATGCGGCGGCGGATACCAGCTTCGCGCTGCATGTCGTCACCAACCGCGGGAGCACCGTTTTCCCAGCGAGCGATCGGACCTCTTCGCTCGTGGATCATTACCGATGCAGGTTCATGGCGAAAAATCGAACAGTCGGGGTAACAAATCCGGAGATCCTGAGGCTGCTGACTCGCATTGGCGAGTCTCACGTGTGGATGCACGTCGAGAAGCTTCAGCTCTTCGACGGTGAGGACGCGTTCAGCCGAACCACCAAGTAACACAGCTGTTCTTACAAAGGTCTTACTGCATCGCAGTATTCCCGCCGATTACTCTTCACTTCAGTCGAATCTCGATCGATTCCAAAAAACTCCACCAAATGACAAGAGACTATCTACGGGCGGGGCTCGTGGTCCTGGCTGCGCTTCAGCTCGCGACACGACGTGACGCGCAGGCGCAGTCGGCGGCCCTTCCGCTCAAGTACACCGGACCGGCGACGACGGCGGCGATCACTCCGTCCGATCTCATGACGCGCCTCTACATCTTCTCCGACGATTCGATGCTCGGACGACGGGCTGACGCCATCGGCGGCTCCAAGGGCACCGCTTACATCGAGCGCGAAGTGCGAAAGTTCGGTCTCAAGCCCGGTGGAGACAGCGGCACGTATTTCCAGAAAGTGCCGCTCGCCAAACGGGTTCTCGACCCGGCTTCAACGATGCGTATCGACGGCGCGTCATTGACTCTCGGCACTGACATCCTCGCGTATGTCAGCGGATCGGGCGACGTGAAGCCGATCGAAGGTGCGCAGGTGATTTTCGGTGGCACGCCGACGGATAGCTCATTCATCAAGCCCGAGCAGGCAGTCGGAAAGCTGGTTCTCGTAAACGGCTCCGCTCGACGTCTCTCGAGCCGTCTTCCAGGTGCGGTCGGGTTCATCGTCCCGGTATTCGATCAGCAGATGCCGATCATTCGGGCACAGCTCGCCGAACCGCCGACGGTGCTCGAGGCGGAGCCGTCGACGACGCGGCCCGTGACGTTTTATGTGCCGGTATCAAAGGTTCAACAGCTGCTGGGAGTTCCGCTCGACAGCGTGAGGCCGGGCACGCTTGGGCGAACCGTGCACGGCGAGATTCGATTCAAATATCCTGGTGTAGCTGCCCGTAATGTGATTGCGATTCTTATGGGGAGCGATTCAAAGCTGCGGAACGAGTATGTCGCAATCGGTGCGCACAACGATCATCTGGGAATTCGCCGGGCCGGACCTGTCGACGCTGATTCATTGCGCGAGTACAACAAACTTTACGAGCGCGCGTACGTCGCGAAAACGGGGAAGGGAACGGAGTTTCCGGGCAGCGGCCTCACCCGGGAAGAGGCGGCAGCTATTCGTGTGAACGTCGACAGTCTCCATCGCATTCGGCCACCGCGACTCGACTCGATCTACAATGGCGCGGACGATGACGGGTCCGGCTCGGTCGGAGTGCTCGAGATCGCCGAGTGGTTCGCGAAATCGAAGGTGAGGCCGAAGCGATCGATCGTTTTCGTCTGGCATACTGGCGAGGAGCTCGGATTGTTCGGCTCGGAGTATTTCACGGACCATCCCACGATCCCGCGGGACTCGATCGTTGCACAGCTCAACATTGACATGATCGGCCGCGGCGGCGCTGCCGACGTGCCAGGTGGTGGTCCCAACTATCTCGAGCTTATCGGGAGCCGTCGTCGTTCTACGGAGCTCGGTGATCTCGTCGAAGCTGTGAACAAGACGAAGGGATACAATCTGAGCTTCGACTACACTTTCGACGCAGCGGGCCATCCGGAGCGGATCTACTGCCGTAGCGACCACTACGAGTACGCGCGATACGGCATCCCGATCACATTCTTCACGACCGGCGGCCACAGCGACTACCACCAGCTCTCGGACGAGCCGCAGTACATCGACTACACGCATCTCGCGAAGGTCGTGCGCTTCATCGGCGACGTGGGGACGACGATCGCGAACCTCGACCATCGCATCGTTGTCGACAAGCCCAAGCCCGATCCTCTTGGAGTGTGCGTGCAGTAAGAAGTAAAACGGATTTGACGGATGGAACGGATCAGAAACGGTGCCGGCGAACTCATTTGCCGGCACCGTTTCTCATCCGTTCCATCCGTTGATCCGTTTAATCCATTCAATCGAAGTTCGTAGATTTATTCGCGACTCGATCCCGGATCTCCCATGAGTGAAATCTCTTCAATCGATCGCCGCGCGTTCACCGCCTATTTCTCGACAATCGGTCTAGGGTCGACTCTCCTGCCGGGAATTCTCTGGGCGAAGGTCGCAGCGGGTGAGGAGATTACCGCATCCACGATTGCTGCGGCGGAAGACCTGGCCGGTCTCAAATTCGACGAAGCCGAACGGGCGATGATGCTCGAGGGACTGAAGACGCAGGAACAGCGCCTGGAAGCGCTTCACAAAGTCCCGCTCGAGAATTCCATTCCGCCCGCGATAGTGTTCAATCCACTTCCTCCTGGAACGCAGCCGCCGCGAGCCGCACGCAAGCCGATGGTTCGCGGGCCCGTAACCACACGGAGCGTTTCATCGAACCTCGAAGAGCTCGCCTTCCTTCCAGTGACGGAGTTGTCGGAGCTGATCCGGCGTCGGCGCGTTACGCCGTCGCAGCTCACGGGCATGTATCTCTCGCGATTGAAGAAATACGACCCCGTCCTCAAATGCGTCATCTCGCTCACCGAAGAGCGGGCTATTGCACACGCGCGGGCAGCCGATGAAGAGATTGCGCGCGGCAAGTATCGTGGGCCGCTACATGGAATACCGTGGGGAGCCAAGGACCTACTCGCGGTAAAGGACTACAAGACCACCTGGGGAGCAGGCCCTTATCGCGAGCAGCGAATCGGACAGGACGCGACCGTGGTGGAACGGCTCGACGCCGCCGGTGCGATCCTCATCGCGAAGTTGGCACTCGGCGAGCTTGCGCAAGGAGATGTGTGGTTCGGCGGGATGACGAAGAATCCGTGGAGAGTCGATCAGGGATCGAGCGGATCGTCGGCGGGACCCGCATCTGCTACCGCCGCCGGACTGGTTGGTTTCGCCATCGGAAGCGAAACGCTTGGCTCGATTTCGTCGCCATCCACCCGCTGTGGAACGACGGGCCTGCGTCCGACGTTCGGTCGAGTGCCGAAAACCGGCGCAATGGCGCTCTCATGGTCGATGGACAAGCTCGGTCCGATCTGCAGAAGCGTGGAGGATTGCGCGCTGGTCCTCAACGCCATCCATGGACCCGACGGAAAGGACAACAGCACCATCGCTGCTCCTTTCAACTGGGACGCTTCACTCTCTCCGCGCCGGCTTCGCGTGGGCTACGTGAAGGCGGCGTTCGACCTTCCCGTAACCGACCCGAAAGATGAGAAGCGGACGCTGCACGCAACGAAGAAATTCGACGATGCGGCGCTCGCCGTGATTCGCGGAATGGGCGTGAATCTCATTCCAGTCGAGTTGCCCGACCTTGCCTACGACGCGATGCGCATCATTCTCACCGCGGAAGCGGCGGCGGCGTTCGACGACCTCACGCGAAGCGATCGTGACAAGGAGCTGGTGCAGCAGAGCCGCTCCGATTGGGCGAATACATTCCGCACTGCGCGATTCATTCCTGCGGTCGACTATGTGAATGCCAATCGTGTTCGCACGACGGCGATTCGTGCTTGGGACGAGCTGATGAAGACGGTGGACGTCATCGTCACTCCGACCGGCGCTGCGAATCTTCCGCAGCTTGTTGCCACAAACCTTACCGGACACCCCGCGGTGATCCTCCCGAACGGGTTCCGCGACGACGGCACTCCGGTTTCGATCACTTTCCTCGGCGGACTTTTCGAGGAAGCAAAACTCCTGGCGGTTGCGAACGCATATCAGCACTCGACGGGCTTCCATCTCGTTCATCCGACGGTTCCGCTGACTCCGCCGCCCGCTCCAAAGAGCTGATCGAGACCGATGATAGACAGAACTCCGATAGTCCTCGACGGACTCCGCGTGCGGCTCGAGCCGATGACAATGGATCATCTCGATGCCCTCGTGGAAGCGGGCCGGTTCGAGGAGCTGTGGCGCTGGACGCAGGCGAACGCCTCCACGCCCGATGCGATGCGCGACTACATGCAGGCAGCGCTCGACGAGCAGAGGTCGGGCTCATGCATGCCGTTCGTAACGATCGACAAGCCTTCTGACACGGTGGTTGGCAGCACGCGATTCGGGAACATCGACGTTCGCAATCGCAGGGTCGAGATCGGCTGGACCTGGGTGACCCCGCGGTTTCAGCGAACGTACGTCAACTCGGAGGCGAAGTACCTGATGCTGTCGCGGGCGTTCGACGTCTGGGGGTGCGTGCGAGTGGAGCTCAAGACCGACCTCCTCAACGCCAGGTCGCGGGCTGCGATACTGAGGCTCGGCGGGGTCGAAGAGGGTGTGTTAAGGCGGCATCAGCTCAGTCAGGGGGGCCGATTCCGCGATACCGTGTACTACAGTATTCTCGACAATGAATGGCCGGGGGTCCGGGAACGGCTCCGGAACGAGATAGCCAAAGTCCCCACTACTCCGGCGGACCTGTCGGGTTTACCATTGTAGCCTGCCTTCGAGAGCGGGCACCCGATTAGTAACTGGGGTTGCCCGGGCCGGAAACATCTGTATTTTGCAGTTCCAGCGGGCGCGACGCCGTTAGCTACCGGCCGGCGCGCTCTTCCGATTCCTGTTCTGTCTTTTTCGTGGGAAACTTTCGAGTCCTCGCGTGTAAGAACCCGGTCGCTGAGTGGCGACCGTGATGACTTTTTCAGGAGGAAGGCAGATGGCCCGTTTTCTGTCGGCGTCGATCGCAGCTGTGGCTGCGGCGTCGCTCGTTGCATGTTCCGAAGCGCCGGATGTAACCACTCCGAACCTCGCACCGAGGCTCACAGTCTCGGACAACGCCCAGGTCGTTCCCGGAAGGTTCATTATCACTGTGCGCGACGATGTCAATCCGCGGGCGGTTGCTGCGGATCACGGGGTGACTCCCGATTTTGTTTACGCGCACGCTTTGAATGGCTTCGCCGGCTCCATGTCGGATGCGGCTCGCGACGGATTGCTCCGCGACGCACGTGTGTCGCGGGTCGAGCCCGACGGAATTGCAGAAGCCTGGACTACCCAATCGAACGCCACCTGGGGACTCGATCGGATCGATCAGCGGGCCCTGCCCCTCAGTGGCACGTACAGCTACACCAACACGGGCTCGGGCGTTACCGCGTACATCATCGATACTGGTATCGACATCGGTAATTCTGACTTCGGCGGACGCGCGTCGGTCGGTTACGATGCGATCGGAGACGGCAGGAACGGAATCGACTGCAACGGTCACGGAACGCACGTCTCCGGAACCACTGGCGGCACCACGTGGGGTGTCGCGAAATCAGTCGGGCTCGTGGCCGTCCGAGTGCTCAACTGCAGCGGGTCCGGAACCTGGAGCGGAGTCATCGCCGGTCTGGACTATGTAACAGGGAACACCGCTCGTCGCCCTGCGGTTGGGAACATGTCCCTCGGCGGCGGCGCGAGCGCGTCGGTGGACGAGGCGGTGCAGCGGACAATTGCTTCGGGAGTGGCGATGGCCGTCGCAGCGGGAAATGGAAATCAGGGCGGAAGAGCGCAGGACGCATGCAAGTACTCTCCGGCCCGTGTTCCCGAGGCGATGACAATCGGCGCCACCGACAAGACCGACACGAAGACGTCGTGGTCGAACTACGGCGACTGCGTCGACTGGTTTGCCCCTGGACTCGGCGTCACTTCCGACTGGTTGAACGGCACAACGAATACCATCAGCGGCACTTCGATGGCGACTCCGCACACGACCGGCGTGGCTGCTCTCTACCTGCAGAGCCATCCGGGCGATTCGCCCGCAACGGTTCGTAATGCGCTGTACAACAACACCACGCAGGGGATAGTGAAGAACTCGAAGACGGTGAACAACCACCTGCTCTTCACCAACTACTAAGCCACTTTGGAACAAAAAAGCCGGCTCCTCATCGGGGCCGGTTTTTTTTGTATCGGCATTCGAACGAGTGATATTGTGATTCTTGCAAGTCATCCTGCAGCTCTCCTAATTCCGGGGCGACTCTCCCATTGACGTTTCATGAACTGAGATTCAATGTCGATTCAATCATTTGACGACGGCGCAACGCTGTACTGCTGGGAAGACATGCCAAAGGAGCGCGTCACCGACCTTCTTGAGCGACGCCTCATTACCGGTAACCGCATGATGCTCGCCCACGTCTACCTGGCCAAGGGATGCATCGTACCGAAGCACTCCCACGAGAACGAGCAGTTCACCTACATCCTCGACGGCGCACTGCATTTCTGGCTCGGCGAAGATCAGACGGAACAGATCGTCGTACGATCCGGCGAAGTCCTTCACATCCCATCCAACGTTCCGCATAAGGCAGAAGCGCTGGAGGACACCGTCGACGTTGACGTCTTCAGCCCACCGCGTCAGGACTGGTTGGACAAGACCGACGACTATCTCCGCAAGTAGATGAACCTCGGTCTCGTTGGAAGGGTGGCGCTGGTGACAGCCGCCAGCCGCGGGCTTGGTCGCGCAATCGCCGAAGAACTCGCCGCCGAAGGAGCGACCGTCGCAATGTGCGCTCGCGGCGAGACGGCGTTGCGCGAAGCAGCCGACTCGATCAGAGCTCGAGGCAATGGGGTTCTTGCCATCGTCGGCGACGTGTCGCGGCCGGAAGATGTCGAGAGAATCGTCGCCGAAACAATCGGCCGATTCGGTCGCGTGGACATTCTCGTCAACAACGCGGGCGGACCGCCATCAGGTCCGTTCGAGTCGCTCACCCAGGCGCAATGGGAGGAGGCGGTGCGGGTCACTTTGTTCAGCGCAGTGAACCTCACGCGTCAGGTGTTGCCGGGAATGAAAGACCGAAAGTGGGGACGCATCCTCAACGTCACTTCGATCACCGTCAAGCAGCCGGTCGAGGGACTGATGCTGTCCAATAGCATTCGCGCGGCGGTTACGGGATTCGCCAGAACTTTGGCGAACGAGGTCGCGCCATTCGGCATCACCGTCAACAATATCCTTCCCGGCTACACACGAACGGAGCGAGTCGAGGAGCTCGCCCGGCAGACCGCTGAGCGTGAGGGCATCTCTGCCGACGAAGCGTTGGGACGATCCATCTCTCAGATCCCCATGCGGCGCCTTGGCGACCCCCGCGAATTTGCCGCCGTTGCCGCATTCGTCGCTTCCGAGCGCGCGAGCTACCTCACCGGGACGTCTATCGCCGTAGATGGGGGTTGGATAAAGGGCCTGTTTTAGGGGGTAAACGCTTGCCCTTCGGATCGTTTTCGGGGGTTGGCCACAAAATCTTTGGAGATGGGCTTCCCCGCACCTACATTAGTCCATCCTCCTTCGCCGAGGAGGCCCCTACCCCTACGAGTTGTTCCCGGCGACCCATCAACATCTTACCGATGGCTCGAACGCCTCGTCGTACGCGACAGGAAACTACTGATAGCGCGAAAGAGACCGAAGGCGCTGCGGTGGCGGGGAGGCCGCGCACACCGTATGACACGCTTCCGGAAGAATCCTTCGACCGAATAACGCGTCTCGTTGTTGGAGCTCTTCGCGTGCCGGTCGCTATAGTGTCACTCACCGATGCCGACCGCCACATCGTCAAGAGCAGCATCGGGCTAAGCGGCCGCTCGCGGGTATGGAGGCGAGTCCCGCTTGCCCTCGCGTATTCGCGGGAAGCGGTAGCATCCGGCAAACCGATCATGATCGGCGACGCGACGGAGAACGCGGCCACACGGCAGCAGGCATCGCCGGATGGCGTCGCGTACGCGGTCGCCCCGCTCGTGACAAATCACGGATTCGTGCTGGGAACCATCTGCGCAGTGGATCCGTCGCCGCGCGCCTGGTCCGATGCCGAGGCCGGATGTCTGCTCGACATCGCGAGCTCACTCGTTGCGGAGCTCGAGCTCAGCAGTGACGTGCTGGCGAAGCGTGCGACTCAGGAGCACCTCCTCTACAGCACACTGCATGACCCGCTGACAGGATTGCCGAACCGTTCGCTCTTCATCGAGCGGCTTCGTCATGCGATGCGGCGGACCTCTCGACATCCGGACGACAGCTTTGCCGTTCTGTTCCTGGATCTCGACCGGTTCAAGGACGTGAACGACAACCTTGGCCACTTTGCAGGTGATGAGTTGCTGCGGGCCGTTGCGCGGAGATTGGAAGCCTGCCTCCGTCCCGAGGATACAGTCGCCCGACTTTCCGGCGACGAGTTCGCGATTCTCCTCGAGAGCATCGCTGAAACCAGCGATGCCGGCAGAGTTGCCGAGCGGATCGAGGAAGCGCTGTCGTTTCCAATCAACCTTGGCGGTGCTGAGATCACCACGTCAGTCAGCATGGGGATCGTCACCAGCACGCTGGCGCAGGATCAGCCGGAGCAACTTCTTCGAAGCGCCGACATGGCGATGTATCGCGCGAAGGCCGCCGGCCGAGCGCGCTATGAAATGTTCGACCGGACGATGCACGCCGATGCGCTGCATCGGTTGCAGCTCGAGACAGATCTCAGGCGCGCCGTCGAGCGAAATGAATTCCGGCTGCACTATCAGCCGCTCATTTCACTGCGCACAGGGCGAGTCATCGGGCTCGAAGCATTGCTCCGTTGGGAGCATCCGGACCGCGGTCTCGTCCAGCCCAACGAATTCATTCCCGTAGCCGAAGAAACGGGATTGATCGTGCGGATTGGCAGGTGGGTGCTGGGCGAAGCGTGCGCGCAACTCCGCCAATGGCAGCGTGCCCGCCGCCGCACGGAACCACTCACCATTGGGGTGAACCTCTCGGTGCGGCAGTTCGCCCAGCCGGATCTGGTCAACCAGCTGTCACGGGTAATCAGCGAGAGTGGCATTCCACCGGAAAGCCTGCGCCTCGAGATAACCGAGGCAGCGATTATCGACCGGGGCGGTACGGCCGCTGTGGTCCTCGACCAGATTCGCGCGCTCGGCGCACGAATTCATCTCGACGACTTCGGCACCGGATATTCACCGCTGATCTATCTGCATCGATTACCGATCGACGCGATCAAGGTGGATCGCGCCTTCGTCAGCACCATGGACAGCGACGAGAAAAACCTTCAGCTCGTGCGAACCATCCTGACATTCGCGCGGATCGTCGGTCTGAGCACTGTTGCCGAAGGCGTCAGCTCGGCGGAACAGCTCCGCGAGCTGCGCGCACTCGAGTGCGAGCATGGACAGGGTTACCTCTTCTCGGCCCCTATCCCGCACGACGCGGTGTCCGATCTACTGGCCGCGGATCCGGTCTGGTAGGAAGCTCGAGCGGGGCGCTCACCGCGTCGTCGATACGCGCAGGATCAGATTTCGTCCCGGCTCGAGGGCGAACTCCTTGTACCGGCTGAGAAAGCTTCTGTAGCGCACGTTACCGGCGTTGCGCAACGCGATCTCCATTCTCGCGGTTCGCCCGAGCAGCCGGCGTTCCACACCGGCATCGAAGTTCAGGAGAGTGTATGCACCAGTCACGAAGTCCAGGGGATTCGGACGGTCCTGCTTCGTAACGTGCTCCACTTCGCCGCGGACGTGGAAGTCGGGAAACCATCCGGCGGTTCCACGGAATGATGCGCCGACGGCGAATCTGCGCGGAGGCATGAGCGGCAGCGGCTCATCGAGTGTCTCGTTCGTTCCGCGAAGAAAATCCCCGCGCCCGTGAAGGAGGAAACCGCCCGCGACGCTCACCTCCGCCGCAACTTCGCCTCCGGTGAGAAGAGCGTCGTTCTGACGATGGCGAAAGACCGCCATTCCCCGAATGCTTTCAGTCGTCGGAGTCAGGTAAATGAAATCGTTGATCCGATTTCGGAAGAGCGCCGCTTCCACCCGTGCTACCTGATTTTCCCATCGCGCATTTACATCGAGCTCCGTCGACCTCTCGGCGTCGAGGTTTGCGTCACCGATCTCCCAACGCCCTTCGGCGAGGTGCGGACCGTCGGCGTAGAGCTCGAACAGCGTTGGTGCTCGCCAACCCAGTCCGGCATTCGCGCCAATTGATAGAGCGGGGATCGGGCGGAATACGATTCCGACATTTCCGCTCCCGACGCTCCAGTCGCGCTCATTCTCTGAATCGGTGCCGAGCTTCTCGGCGAGCTGTGCGGAGACATGACGCGAGTCGAAGCGGCCGCCGGCAGCCATCGTCCACTGTCCGTACGTCGCAGACTCGAATCCGAAAACACCGCCCGACGTAACTGACGCTCCGGGAATCAGAAGAATCGGGCCCTTCGAGTCATTCGTCTGGTGGAGTCCCGACCCTCCGAACGTGCCGCGGAAGTGGTCTCCAAGAGCATGATGTGCGAGCAGGTCCAGAGTACCGGTGTTGAGCAGAAGATCGAAAGCCGTGGACTCCTTCTTTTCCGCAGTGTCGGCGTCGCAGGGTTCACCGAGAACCTCAGCGACAAGGCAGGCATCGTCGGAAACTTCCTGCAGTGCATGTCGCTGGAACTGTCCCTTGCCCTCGAAGCGCCAATCGCCGATCACATGATTCGTTGTGAGCTGCACCCGGTCGTCCATGAGTTTTCGCTCGGGTCCTCCTTCCTCCTCGCCTGCACTTGGTTCTGCGCCGGCGGCCGGAGAGCGTGCTTCGAGCAGCTTGAACTCACCGCCGTAGTGCGCGACGCGAAGTGTCGTCGTGTTCCGTTTTCCGCGGAGCGCGATCGCCGCTTCCCCATTTGCGGCCGTGAAGCCGGTGTTCTCGAGCTCGCCCGCGGGCGTGGAGAAGCTCTCCGCGAAGCGACCGACCCCGATTGCGCGCCACCCCAACGATCCTCGCGCGCCCTCGAGCGAGAGAGCGGTTCCCACCTCCTTGTTGTTGGACGCTCCGTACAGCTCGGCGTCGAATCTGCTGAACGCGCTCCCGCCATTCGCCGAAGGCAGATCCGCAGGCACGACGTTGACGACGCCGCCAAGCGCATCCGATCCATAGAGAACGCTGCCCGGTCCACGGATCACTTCGACTCGCTGCGCCAGCCGCGCATCAAGCGACGGCGCATCCTCCTCGCTCCACGAGTAATCCTCCATTCGGCTGCCATCGGCGAGGACGGCGACGCGTGCGCCTACAAGGCCGCGAATCATCGGCTTGCCAATCTGCTCTCCCGTACTCACCGACCGTACGCCGGGAATCTTTTGCAGCGAATGAGCGAGTGAGATCGTGGCCTCGCGACGGAGAGCGTCTTCGCTGAGCGAGGCGACCGGGAGCGCCAGCTGCATCGGCCCTTCCGGCAGGCGAGTCGCAGTGACAACAACCGGCTCGATGGCGAACGGAGTTGCGATGAGTCGAATGGTTATGCCGGTTGCGCCGTTTACTGTCAGCTGTCGGATCGCCGGCTGGTATCCTTTACGTCTTGCGACGATTGTGTAGCGCCCCGACGGAATGCGGGGAAAGACAAATGAGCCGGCGCTCGAGGTGGCGGTGCCGATGCCGAGCTCGGACACAGACACAGTCGCTCCGGTCACTGGCTTTCCTGTTGTGTCGACGATCTGGCCTGCGAGGGAATCCGGAGTTGCGAGTGCGCGGCTCGCGCTAGGACCGATGGCCCGCGCACTGACAGGCATAAACGCTGCGACGGCGAATAGTGTCACATTCAAGAAGAGGGGCTTCATTCGAAAGTCCGGCTAAAGAACATTTGCCCGACGCACGTGTTTCTTCTTTTAAGGAACTCTCGCCCGCGCGATGGTGTTCGCGTCAGTCCCGAACCACAGCGTACGCGACCGGCCATCGAAGTACATGTGCCGCACCGTCAGCCCGCCGCTCTTGGAGATTGGAGTAACCGAAAACCATTTCTCCGTCTTCGGGTCGAATCCCACCAGCTGATTCGGTTGCACGCCAGTCTCAACCAGCCATACGCGATCCTTGTCGTCCGCCGCCATTGCATAAGGCAGTGACCCGGCCCCGGACGGAAGAGCCCATTCCCTGACTTTACTGCTCCGCGGGTCGAACCTCCCCAGCATTCCTCGCGTGTAATCCGCGTACCACAACAAACCGTCTGACGTGGCAGCGATTCGCCGTGGATGCGTCTTCGCATTCGGCAGTGGGTACTCGGTGATCTTCATCGAGCTTCGATCGATCTTCCCGATGCGATTGCTTCCGAACTCGACGAACCAGGGCTCATCCGCACGATCTACTACGATGCCATACGGCAATGCGCGACTCGTCGCGACCTTCTGTAATCGGACCTTTCCCGTTTTCGTATCGAGATGGCCGACGAAGTTTCCCCGCTGAACGGTGAACCAGATGCCGCCCTCGCGATCGAAGACGAGCGTGTGCGGATCACCCGCGGCACGATCCGGCATTGCGTACGTGGTGGCCTTTCCGGTCGCGGGATCCAGACGGCCGATCCGTGCGTTACGGTTTCCTGCGTACCAGATGATACCGGACCGATCCACTATAAGGTTGTGGGGGAAGGTGCCTGCCTCGATCTCGAGCCTGCGAAACTGGCCGGTAACCGGATCGAGGCGACCGATGTAGTTCCCCTCCTGCCCCACGAACCACACCGTGCCCCGACCGTCCACATACGGATCGCGGGGACGCGTTTTGGACCATGGTACCGTCCACTCGGTGATCTCTACCGGGTTGGCGTTCGCGGCAGGGGTGGGATTCGCGCTGGAGCCGGATGCGCGCAACATCAGCATGGGTAACAACGCGACGAAAACACGAAACAAGTTGGAGGCTCGCATAAATTCTCCTGACGTCAGTCGCTCATGACTCAGTGTGCAGGATTAGTGCTCGCATTTCAAGAATAACTGCGGGAGCGTTTTGAGTGGACCGTTTTACCGTTTTGTGTTCTTCCGTTGGTCAGTGCACACCCGACGGTTCAATTGACCGTCTGGGTGTGCACGTGCGTTTAAACGGGAAGACTGAATAACGGAATAACGGTTAACTCATTACGCTCCCGCAGTGCAGAAGTAATCGTCAATACCTAGACCGTCTTTCGTATATTGCGCCATGCGCGTCCTCGTCCTCTCGCTTTACTACGACCCCGACGTCTGCCAGTCGAACGGGCCGATCATCCGCGCGATCTCGGACGATCTCGCTGCGGCCGGCCACCACGTCACCGTCCTTACGTCTTTCCCGCACTACAACCGCGACGAAGTATGGCCCGAGTATAGAGGCCGCTTGTTCGAGCGCGGGAATATTGGCGCCGTTCATGTCATCCGGTCGTACATCCACGTATCCGCGAATCGGTCGACGGCGGCGAGAATTCTCAACTACCTGTCGTTCAATCTTTCCTCAACGATCGCCGGGCTGAGAGCCGGCCGTCACGATGTGATCTTCGCGATGTCGCCGCCGCTCACTATCGGCCTGACCGCGTGGCTTCTCGGAGCGATCTACCGAATTCCGTATTGCTACAACCTGCAGGACATCTGGCCAGACGTGGCGGTCAAGCTGGGAATGCTGCGCGGTCGGCGGACGATCGGCTTCTTCGAGGCAATGGAGAGATTCATCTATCGTCACGCCACTCGCATCTTCGCCATTTCCACGGAGTTCAGGGACTACCTTCTCGGCAAGGGCGTAGAGCCGGAGAAGCTCGAGGTTGTTCCGAACTTCGTGGATACGAAGCGGGTCATTCCATTGAGCCGCGATAATCAGTTTTCGCGAGAGCACGGCTTGACTGGAAAGCTCGTCGTTCTCTATGCAGGGAACGTTGGACTGTCTCAGGGTCTCGAGGTGATACTCGATGCTGCCGAATCACTTCGCTCGGAGACTGCTATCGAGTTCCTGATTGTCGGGGCCGGCGGCCGTCGTGACGAGCTCGCTGCTGCCGCTGGCACGCGTCACATCGACAATGTCCGTTTTCTTCCGCTTCAGCCGGAAGAAGATGTTCCTTCGCTCTATGCATCGGCCGATGTTGCGCTCATTCCGCTGAGGAAAGGAATTGCCGAGAACTCGGTGCCTTCCAAGACGTACACGATCATGGCCGCCGGGCGACCGTACATCGCCGGAGTGGATGAGGGCAGCAATGTGTGGAAGCTCACGCGCGATGTCGGCTGTGGGTTGTGCGTTCCTCCCGAGAATGCTGGTTTTCTCGCCGACTCGATCCGGCGGCTGCAATCCGACCCGGAGATGCGACGGGTGATGGGCGAGCGTGGACGAGCTCATGTCGAGCGAAACTTCTCGCGTTCTGTAGTTACTGCACGTTATCGCGATGCACTCGAATCTGTTGTCGCTGCGCGGGCCGGTGTGACAACCGCCGGGGAGGCAACACCGCTGTCTCGCGAATGACGGCGCCGCGGTCCGCGCCCAAAGCATTCGTAACGGGTGCCACCGGCGCGATCGGCAGCGCACTCACAGAGCGCCTTGCGCGAGATCGTTGGACCGTCAATGCGCTCGCTCGACGCAGCGAGGGTGCCGAACATCTCCGCGGCCTTCCCGGAGTGACGATCGTAACCGGCAACCTCGAAGACACCGACGTTCTTGTCAAAGCCTCGTCCGGCTGCGATGCCGTCTTCCATCTCGCCGCACTCGTCCATGCCGATCCGTCGACTCCAGCGAAAGACTTCACGAGCGTGAACGTGAAGGGAACATGGTCGGTGCTCGATGCCGCGATTCGCGGGGGAGCGAAGCGATTCGTCTTCTTCAGCTCGATCGCAGTGTATCCCGAGACCGATGCGGTGATGGATGAGGATTCCCGCCCGGAGCCGCAGAGCGCCTACGGACAAAGCAAGCTCGACGCGGAGCAGGTCGTCATGAGTCGAGGCGGCGAGATCGAGGTTGTGATTCTTCGCCTTCCGGTTGTGTACGGTCCGCGCGATCGAGGCAACGTGATCAGACTGGTTCGTGCCATTCGGAGCGGACGATTCGCGATCGTTGGCGACGGCTCCAATCTCAAGTCCATGGTTGGAATCGGGAACGTCGTGGACGCGGCACTACTTGCGGCAACACACCCACGAGCCGTCGGCAAGACGTACATCGTTTGCGACGATCGGGATTACACGCAAGCAGAAATTGCGGGCACCATCGCCGAGCTGCTCGGCAGGAAACGAACCTTTTCACGCATCCCGCGCGGACCGATGCTGTTTCTCGGCAGGATCGCCGATCTGATTACCGCTGCAACTCGAGTCAAGCTTCCCATCAATTCGGACAGGATTCGAAAGCTGTCGATGAGTACACGCTTTCGCTGTGACCGCATCAGGAGAGAGCTGGGATTTACGCCGAGGCAGACGCTTCGCGAAGGGCTCGAGGAAGTCGTCGCCTCGCTCCGCGATTAGCTCGGAATCATCCGCCTCGTTTCCCGAGGGTTACGGACACCTCGACACGCTGGGCGCCGCGCATCACGACCATCTTCACCACGTCACCAGGCTTGTGCGAGTACAGCGCGTCACTGTAGCTGTAGATATCCTTGACCGGAACGCCTGCGAGCTCGATGACGACGTCTCCAGCCTTGAGACCCGCCGCCTCCGCGGGACTTCCATCACGAACACCGCTTAGCCGCATGCCGGCAGCGTCGCTGGCGGCCATGTCGGGGATCGTGCCGAGGTACACCTGCGATCCCGAGCGTGCAGATCCCATTCGCGGTGCCGCGCTTTTCTGAAGGGTCAGCCTCCCGGGCCTGTCGGCGATCATGCGGACGATATTCAGCGCCAGACCGATCACCCTCGCTTCACCGCCGGCGTTGATCTTTTCGACGTCGTCAGTGGCGGCGTGGTAGTCCTCGTGCATGTCGGTAAAGAAATGAAGAACTGGAATGTCCTTCGCGTAAAACGACGTCTGGTCTGATGGTCCGAATCCATCACCCATGCTGGTGAGGCGAAAATGAGCGCCAGGCAACGCGTTCGCGCTGTCGAGCACAGCTTCCAATTCCATAGCGCTGCTGGTTCCGTACACCACGAGCTTGTCGTCGCGCAATCGGCCCACCATGTCGAAGTTGAGCATCGTGCCGATGCTCGAAAGCGGAACCGGTGAGTGCTCGACGAACCAACTGGAACCGAGAAGTCCCAGCTCCTCTCCGCTGAAGTTGACGAACAG
>WNGF01007378.1_pt1 | contig 17405 bp, 16 predicted proteins | sample 5400641 | NCBI WGS metagenome assembly WNGF01 (sample SAMN13153371, study PRJNA577476) | soil metagenome | isolation source: 80 cm soil or saprolite under grassland replicate 2 | place: USA:California | collected 2016-06-15
CGAACGGCAGACGAATCCGTTCGTTCGCTAAACGCGAACCACCGTTCTTGGCAAGGTGGGCCGTGCTCGCGGACCCTTTCGGAGCTCTGCGGTGTTGCGTGGTTCTGGGGAGCGCACGCGCCTCGCGTGCAGTGTTCGGTGCCCTCGCCGAACACAATTGGGCGAGAAGAGAATCTTGAATTAGCCGCACGTGTAAGGGCTGTGGTCAGGAGATTAAGTTACCCAGCAGCGCTTCGAGCTTTTGTAAGCCTTCAATTTGGCTGAGAGTGGAACGTAACGATTTGATCGCGGCGGGCACATATTGAAGAAAATGTTTGTGACCTTTCATCAGGCCGAGAAAGCCGTAGGCCCCGAGGGCTTGCATCAGGCGTTGCATTGCGCAGAGGCGCAGCTTTGAATCGAAGTCGCCATCAATCGTAATCCCCTTTTTGCCCTGCTGCTCGCGATAGTATGCGATCAACTCGGCACGCTCCGCTTCCGTAAGGTCTACATATGGATCGTAGAGCAATGAAGCGAGATCATACTCAGCCAGGCCGGGCCGCATCCCCTGAAAATCGATGAGATGAGCCCGTCCGTTTCGCATGATGATGTTTTGCGATTGAAAATCGCGGTGCACCAGAACGCGCGGCAACCGATCGAGATGCTCGGCGATTTGATCCAACGCCGGCAACGTAGCGAGCGAAGCGAGCTTTACGTTGTCGATGGCAAAATAGCGGCCGAGACAGTTTTCGAAAAAGTAATTCTGTTCCCAAGCGTAAAGCTCTGCGTTGAACTCCGCTGGCAAATCCTCCTTGATTTCGATGCAGGCCGACTCCGGCAAACCATGGAGCGCGGCAATTTGATCAAGCGCCGATTCGTAAAACGCGCGGCGCACCAGCCAGCTCTCCGTGCGATAGCTGAAAAGATCGCGCTCGCCCAAGTCCTCAATCCAGATCAAACCTTCTGTCGCGTCGTGAAAATAAATTTTCGGCACTCGAATTCCGTGTGCGTCGAGAAATTTTGCAATCTGGACGTAATGCTGATTTTCTTCCCGCTCCAGATTGTACTTAACCAGAATTAGCGTCTGATTCGGCGAGCAACGAATTCGATAAAATTTTCGTTCCGATCCTCCTTTTTCGATTGGCCTGATTCTTATCCGATCGACATCCAGACGCGGAAAATGCATTCGGGTTTGTCGAAGAAGAAGGTCAGTCCTCATCATTTTAGATGTCGGTATTGCTATGGCTGCCGCTGGCTTTCTTTTCGGTGCGGACAATACAACCCTCAAGGTGACTTTTGGAAGCAATTTCTGCACCCGGCCACAAAATTGTGTCTTCCAGCATCGCTTCCGCTCCAACCCGGCAATCGCGCCCGATGACTGTGCAGCCGCGCAATTGCACGCTTGGATCAACAATCGCTGTCTTGTGGACCGGCATTCGCCAGTCCGGATCGTTCACATAGTGTGGTTGCCACCGTTGGCGGGAAATCGTGCGGTGCACTTCGAAATATCCAGCGCGCGAAGTGATGTTGAACCACGCCCCATCATTCATCACAACGCCACCAATTTTGCCACCCTGGCCGATCCAATCACCGATAATCGGAACGAAAGAGATTTTTCGATGCGGCGGGATCTGCCGAAAAATTTCGCGATTCCAAACCGCGATGTTGGCAAAATCGTAATTGCCGGGCACGCCGTACCTGTTCGATATATCGACGACGCGGTGATCGCGGAAAGCCACGCCCGAAGCCAAACCGGTTTCGCGCAGGGCAAGCGTGACGTCGTTCCCGCGATGAAAATGCTCGTCAATTAAAGGCTGCAGAGCGATGTCTGTCAGAATGTCACCACTGTAGGTGATAAACGGCTCAACGCCGAAGTAGCGCTCTGCATTCTTGATGCCGCCGCCGGTTTCGAGCAGGTCTGGTTCGTGAACCAGCGTCGTCGAGCATCCGCGATAGCCGTTCTTATCAAAAAAGCTTTGGAATGATTCGGGAAGCTTGTGCGTGTTAATCACAAACGTGCTTACTCCGAGCTGGATCAAATGATCGAGCGCGAAAGTGATGAGCGGCTTCTGGAAAATGGGCACAAGCGGTTTGGGCAAATCGTCGGTCAACGGCCGCAACCGTTTGCCGAGTCCCGCGCCAAGAATGAAAGCTTGCGTGATTCTGTTCATCCCGAGACAAGGTTCGGAGGTGGCGGAAGGAACCGTTTAGCGCGAATTGTCCGCCGCTATTTCTTCAAGTAAAGCGTGCGCGTGCCGAAATCGATAATGCCATGGTGCCCTTTGAGAATCTCGGCGCCTAACAACCCAGCGACAGGCGGCGAACCGTCCAACAACCCATCATGAATCACTCCCTCCAGATCGATTACGCCTACTTGATTGCCAATGAGGTCCACTGAGCCGACCGATAACTTGCGAATCCGTGCCACCCGCACGCCACGTTCTTTCAGATTCACCGCAGAAGAACTAAGCGCAGTCTGCTGAGTCGGAATCCGCATTCGCCGAACAAAAGAGCGATGCAGCAACGTGGCGAAAGAACCGGTATCGACCATGAGCCTGGCGCGCTTCCCGTTAATCGAGCCATTAACGTACAAATTGAAACCATCGCTCACTTGAATCGGCACCGCTTCTAACCCACGGCGATCGATACCGGGAGTATCGCCCGCAACATCCGGGTCGACTTTCAGGATGAGTAACTGCCGTTGGCAATCCAGCACCGCTTTGGTGGGGAAGAGAATATCGGCCCCGATAATTCCGTCCGTGTCCGGCTCATGCGGTATTTGCGCAGAATGATGTGATCTACCGAGATCGACTGTGACCACCGGCTCATCGACCAAAGTCAGCGCACCGAGTCGCAACTGACGAGCGATGGCCACATTATTAAACGCGCCATTAATCTGAACGCGTGCGGGCAGATTCGATTTGACCGTGATCGGAGTGAGCCGAAAATAATCGCGACGATGTAAAGCGATCGCGCTCACCGGCGCACCACTATCGACAGTTAACAATGCCGGCTTGCCATTGATAAAAGCGCGCACGAGTAAGTGATTTTGTCGCGAGCGCACGAGCGGCAGTGCTTCAAATTGAGGAGTTGCTCGGGCGGAAGTGGGCTGCTGGGCAGCCTGCAACTCGGCAATGAGTGCCACGGCGGCACACAGGATCGACAAAAACTTCCGTGCGAAGGAAAGATGATCCGGAAACTTCACGCGGCGGAGATTAACATGGTTCTCGCAAGGCGAAAGCGGTTGTTTCGTCAGCGTTCGATTTCCTACTTGGTAATAAGCTGAGCCGTCGCTTCCACCTTCAACGGATGTGGCGCGTCGGGGTGCCAATTCCATACCGCGAGCATGGCGAAAAAGCCGATGACGTACGCAACCGCGACATACCATCCGTGGCGCAACCATTTTCCGACCGAGCGCGCATCGGGGTACATATTCGAGATAGCGACGCCGGCAGATGATCCAAACCAGATCATCGAACCGCCGAAGCCGACCGCGTAAGCGAGAAAGCCCCAATCGTAGCCGCCTTGTTTTATCGCCAGTGCGGTCAGCGGGATGTTGTCGAATACCGAAGACAAAAAACCGAGGCCGAGCGCTGTTTGCCATGACGCGGCCGGCAATTTTTCCACCGGCATCATCGACGCGCAGAGGACGAGTGAAAGCAGGAAAATGGCACCGCGAAACGCGCGCGGCAATACTTCCCAGTCGGGCCGTCGAATCGGCACCGAAACAAAAATCGCCAGCCAAACGGCGACACCGATGAACGGGAATTCGCCTGCTTCGTGCTTGTACAGTGTATTGACGGTGACATTCGCGACAATGGCGAACGCCAGGATCAAGATCACGATTCCAACACGCGCCCAATCGAGAGTCGTATGCACGCGCGGGCGTTTCAGAATGGGAGAAAATTTCTGCTGCTTGATTGAGGCCGGAATTCCGAAGATCAACAACGCAACGCTCGACGCGATCACCGCCTCGAACACGGCGCTTGGCGGGATGCCTGCGATCCACATCATGGTTGTCGTGGTGTCGCCAATCACACTCCAAGCGCCGCCGGCATTCGAAGCAGCCACGATGGCGGCGAGATACCCGATGTGCACTTTTTGGCGCAGAACTCGATGCGCCATGGCGCCGCCGATGAGCGCCGCAGCGATGTTGTCCAAGAAACTGGAAAGAACCCACACCATGACGAGCATGAGGAATGCGCCTTTCCAGTCGTGCGGCAGGATTTTGGGCAGCACTTCCGGCACGAGGCTTTTCTCGAAATGGCTCGAGAGCAGTGCGAAGCCCATGAGCAGACACAGAAGGTTGGCAAGAATTAAGCCCTGTGAAAAGAATCTTGTAGATGACGATTGCCGCGAGACCGATGAGCGCCACGCGCAGCGTATGGTGATGAAAAAGCGCGACGCCCAGCAGAGTTAGCCCGAACAAGACAAAATCGATGGGGACACCGAAGATCATGGGTCTTAGGTCGCAGCCGCGGTGCTGCGCGAGCTCAGTCTTCCTCTTTCGGCGCTTCGGGCGGAGCGCTGAGCAACCGCGCGTACGCCCAGATCGTTGCGCCCCAAACGAGCGCGAGCGAACACGACATGAATAGCCAGCCCCAACCGTTCATGATCGAGATCCTCCTTCCGGCGGGATCCTGCCGTCAATATCCAATCCAGCCGCGCGCCAGCGGCGTTCGCCAATAAAAAGAACCCCAACGAGCAGCACAGTCACCGCAACAATGATCACCAACGTCCAGAGTCCGACCGGGTCGCCAGTGGTTTTCTTGAGCGCCGGCCCCAGATTCTGGACCGCGTAGCCGACCAGCACGACGAGTAAATAGGCGGGCGCGATGTACTTCATCACGAACAGAAAGAATCGGGGAATTTTCATCAGCGCGCCTTGATCAAGTTCCGCGCCGCCATTGCGCAAGCCCCACACCCAGCCGAAACAGATAATCTGTACCGTGGCCACTACGAAAATGCAGAATGAGCCCACCCAAAAATCCATCGTGTCCATGGCGATGGTATCCTTGCTGAACCAGATCACCCACAACGAGCCCAAGGCGCAAATGATCGAGACGTACGTGATCGCCTTTCCGGAGGAAATGCCGAGCGCCTCTTCAAAAAATGCTTTCGCCGGCTGCAACATCGAGATTGAGCTGGTGATCGCCGCGAGGAACAACAGGAAAAACCACGCGAACCCAACCCAGCGCCCGACAAACCCCATTTGCTCAAAGACGACGGGCAGCGTCTGAAATCCAAGGCCAAAGGTGCCACTGACTTCGATCGCACCGAGGAACACGAAGGCGGCCGTGAGCGTGATGAGCCCGCCGAAGCCCACCTCAAACAGTTCGTTTGTCGCACTGGCGGTAAAAGCGGACAGAGCGATATCGTCTTTCTTTTTTAGATACGACGCGTAATTCAAAATCACGCCGAAACCAACCGAGAGACTGAAGAAGATCTGACCGGCGGCTGCGAGCCAGGTATCGAAGTCGGTCAGCTTTGAGAAATTCGGATTCCAAAGCCAGCCTAATCCATTGACGACATTGCGATCCGGCAACGCAGGGTCAGGCGTGCCGAGCGTGAGCACGCGAACGAGCACAATAATGGCCAGCACCGCCATCGCCGGCAACGCAAACCGGCAGAATTTCTCGATGCCGCCACTCAGTCCGCGATAAACAAGAATGATGTTGAGGATCACTACAATGACCCAAAAGAGAGCGCTGATGTGGAGGACACCGTTCGCATTCGTGCCAGTTGTGTCGCCAAAAAATTGCCCGGCTGCCTTGACTTGCTCTGCGACCGGACCGTTCAGGTGCAAGCTGCCGACGAGATAATACCACGAATATTCCAGGCACCACGCTTCGATATAAACGTAGTACATATAAACGACCATCGGGATCAGCACCGAGAGCACACCGAGATAGCGCGCGATACGACCGCGCCCGACCAGCCCAAGAATTGCCGGCCCATTGTGCAAACCTTTCTCGCCGCCGTACCGCGCCATCGCCCATTCCGCCCAGCCGATCGGCAACGCCAGAAATAAAAGCGCGCAGACGTACGGGATCATGAACGCGCCGCCGCCGTGCGCCACCGCCTGCCCGGGAAATCGGAGGAAGTTTCCCAGACCAACAGCGGATCCAGACACCGCGAGGATCACTCCTACGCGCGTGCCCCACTCCATCTGTTTCTTGTCACCTTTGTTCATGGTCGCGTAGAATGAAATAAGACCGCGGAAACTATTCCAAGCAGAAACGCGAACCTTTGCGTTTGGCCTTGCTCCGTCGGGTTGGCTGATGATTAACTCTCCGCCAATGCGAGCGGGTCAAACTGACAAGCGTCCAATGACCCCGGCACCTGAAGCTGACAAATTCGTTAGGGGACTCGGTTTACTCGACTCGACCATGCTCGTCGCGGGTTCGATGATTGGCTCAGGCGTTTTTATTGTTTCGGCCGACATTGCGCGGTTAGTTGGCTCGTCTGGCTGGCTGCTTGTCGTCTGGGCAGTGACCGGCGTGCTCACGATCATCGCTGCTCTAACTTACGGAGAACTGGCCGCGATGATGCCGCGCGCCGGCGGACAATACGTTTATCTGCGCGAAGCATACGGTCCGTTGTGGGGATTTCTCTACGGCTGGACGCTGTTTCTTATCATTCAAACCGGTACGATTGCCGCGGTATCGGTGGCATTCGCGCGTTTCCTTGGCGTGCTCACGCCCGTCATTTCGCCAACGAACTGGATCGTTTCGCCGATTACTCTCTCGAGGAACTACGCCGTCAGTCTTTCGATGCAGCAACTAGTCGCGATCCTCGTGATCGTGTTTTTGACAATCGTGAATACGCGCGGCCTGCAGCTCGGCAAACTCATCCAAAATGTTTTCACCTCAGCGAAAACGTTGTCGCTGCTGGCACTGATCGTTCTCGGCGTGTTTATTGGGCGCAACGCCGATGCGCTTGCGGCCAACTTCACGAACTTGTGGACGCCAGGCGTTGTGTCGCCAATCAAATCTGACCTTTCGTTCGTCCCGTCGGTGTCGGCCACCGGGGGCGTGCTGGGAATGCTGATCGCCGTCTGTGTGGCGCAGGTCGGCTCGCTGTTTTCCGCGGACGCTTGGAACAACGTCACGTTCACTGCCGGCGAAGTGAGAGATCCGCGCCAAAATCTGCCTCTGTCGCTTGCCTTGGGCACCTGTCTGGTGATCGGGCTCTACCTGCTCGCGAATGTCGCTTATCTCTGTGTGCTGCCACTGGAAAAAATTCAGCATGCGGCGGATGACCGCGTCGGCACGGCCGCAATGGCAGTGATGTTCGGCGCCGTTGGCGGAGCGATCATGGCGGTGGCGATTATGATCTCGACCTTTGGATGTTGCAATGGACTGATCCTCGCCGGCGCGCGCGTGTACTACGCGATGGCGCAGGACGGACTGTTTTTTAGATCGACAGGTCGGCTCAACGCGCGACACGTTCCGGCGATGGCGCTGGTGTTGCAAGGCGTGTGGACGGCATTGCTCGTGCTGCCGCGCACACGATTGCGCGATCCAATTACCAACGCGCCAGTGCGCGATTCTGCAGGCGTCGAGCAGTACGGAAATCTTTATGGTATGTTGCTCGATTACGTCGTCTTCGCGGTGCTAATTTTTTATGTACTGACGATCGCCGGCGTGTTTGTGCTCAGACGTACTCGGCCGCAGGCGGAACGACCGTATCGCGCCTTCGGTTATCCACTGCTGCCGGCGTTCTACATCGTCGCGGCCACGGTGATTCTGCTCGTGCTGGCCGTTTACCGCACGCAAACTTCATGGCCCGGTCTGCTGCTCGTGCTCGCCGGTGTGCCGATTTATTTCCTCTGGAGAAAATCACGCCCGGCTTGACTTGCGGGGCTCGCCCCATTTAGCAAGAACAAAACCAACTTCACCATGAATTTATTTCGACGAAAAAGCGTCACGGATCTGCAGGCTGAGGCGCTCACCGACCACAGCCTTAAGCGCGCACTTGGTGCGGTGAATCTTACCGCGCTCGGCATAGGCGCGATCATCGGTACCGGCATCTTCGTGCTCACGGGCACGGTCGCCGCGCAGAATGCCGGGCCGGCCGTGGTGCTTTCATTTGTACTGGCGGGTGTCGCGTCGGTGTTCGCCGCGTTGTGCTACAGCGAATTCGCGTCGCTTGTGCCGATGGCCGGCAGCGCCTACACCTACGGCTACGCTACGCTTGGCGAGCTTTTCGCGTGGATCATCGGCTGGGACTTGATTCTTGAATATGCCGTGGGCGCGATCACCGTTGCCATCGGTTGGTCCGGCTACGTCGTATCGTTCCTCCACGATTTCGGCATCAACATTCCGCCGGCGTTGTCGGCCGCCCGTGGCACTCACTTGATTGATATTCCCGCTGCTCTCGCACCGCTCGTGAGTGCAAAGGTCGGATGGGTCGTAAGCAGCGCATCTTTGCTCGATCAAATCAAGGCCGCGGGAACCGACCCAACAGCGCTCAGCCACGTGATCACGATTCTTAATCTCCCAGCCGTGTTTATCATCTTTGTCGTCACGACCCTGCTCGTCGTTGGCATCAAGGAATCGGCGAACTTCAACAATCTGATCGTGCTCGTAAAAGTCGCCGTAGTGTTGCTGTTCATCTTCGGAGCCGCTCACGCCATCGCGACAGCGAACTGGCATCCGTTCATACCGGCGAACACCGGTCAGTCCGGTCACTTCGGCTGGAGCGGCGTAATGACCGGCGCTGGGATTGTTTTCTTCGCCTACATAGGTTTCGACGCGGTCAGCACCGCGGCACAGGAGGCAAAAAATCCGCAGCGCGATATGCCGATCGCGATTATCGGCTCGCTGCTTGTATGCACCGCGCTTTACATCCTTGTCTCCGCAATTGCGACGGGCGTCGTGCCCTACGGCCTCCTCGATGTGCCCGATCCGATCGCAGTGGCGGCCGACCGCGCCGGGATGGGCTGGATGGGACGCTTGATCAAATTCGGCGCTATCGCCGGTTTGTCGTCGGTTATTCTTGTGATGTTGTTAGGCCAATCGCGCGTTTTTTACAGCATGGCCCGCGATGGTTTGCTGCCGCCATTCGTTAGTCGGGTGCATCCACGCTTCCGCACGCCGTGGCTGACTTCGATCGTAACCGGGATCGGCGTGGCGATCTTTTCCGCCATTTTTAGCGTGCGCGACGCCGGCAGCCTCTGCTCCATTGGCACATTGCTCGCATTTGTCATCGTCTCAGTTGGAATCCTCGTGCTGCGTGTGCGCGAGCCGAATCTGCCGCGCAAATTCAAAACGCCGTGGGTCTGGTTTGTCGCCCCGGCGGGCGCGCTCTCCGCACTCACGCTGATGGCCGCGCTTCCATGGCCGACATGGCGACGGTTGATCGTCTGGTTCATAATCGGCATTGTGATTTACTTCTTTTATGGCGTCCGCCGCAGCAACCTCGCCCAGCCGCCGCGCGTTTGAACGAACATACTCAGCCGCGCGCTCTGTGGATCGACGAGCGCGTCGAGAACGCCTATCTAGGCGGCGCTTGAACTCCAGCTACTTTTCGCCAAATCCGCGTGCAGGGCTAGTCGACACGAATCCGAGGAGCGCCTCGGTGCGTTTGCGCAATGTTTCGGTATCGGCGTGATCGATGAACGTGCGCCGGGCGGCCGCAATTTCGGACAACGAAAGACCCATTGCCCTAAGAATGTCTCGCTCTGTACCGCTTAATTGGTTGTGCTTTTCGTTGTTCAGCGCGCGTTTCTGAAATCGCGAGAGCATTTCAGCCAAAGCGTCACCTTTCGCTGCTCCAAATAAATCGAGAAGCCGCTGAAAACGGAGATGAAATGGAATCGTGGCTAGATCGACATCTCCGTAACGGGTGAAACTGTCGCGTGGCATCGTTACTTCATTGGATGTGGCGATGGAATTCCAAACATACGCCGGTTGATAGTACCCAATCTCAACATGATAACACCCGCTCGGTCGCGAAATTGCGATGGAACAATTGCCCGACAGCGGCTCGACGGCCACCCTCTTTTCTTCGACACCGTCCGCGCGGTACACGCAGAGATGCGCTTGTCGATCCACCGGCACTGTTTTCGCAAAGACCGCCGGCCAATCGATGCTCCAGTAGGTGAAGATTGTGCGAGGGTCGCGGGCGATCGCAAACAGGATCGGCGCGCCATGAACCCGTGGAAGCCCGACGTCCTCGCCGAACTCTATCTCCTGCTCATTATCCGAACGGACAATCGCCTCGCTCGAAACACGGAAACCATCCGCGAATTTCGATTTGCGCATGCGCTGGTTGGGATTTTTCCTCGGCATAGGCATTCCGATTCGCAACTTGGCGCAAATTGGCAAAGGACAAAAGTGAATCTTGGGCTGCTGGATGAAGTTCAACGACGAATGGACACCTGCTTTTGCTACGGCTACAGCGCGGCAAGCCCGCCTTTGCTAAGGCTACTCCGAAAGTTCTTCGCGAGCACACGGCACGGCAGCCCAACAAACACGAATCATCAGATGGTCTTTTCCTCAGCGACCGACGAGAAACCAGAGACTGTTGCACCTTGTTGCAGGCGACCCGCCTTCGCCGGGCTTCGGCGTGACAGGCGGCCTGTCTCTACAGCACTATGAAACCGTACGTCATCGTAAATCCAGTCGCAGGATCGATTGTCGATTTAAGACTTCGATTAAAACAGCTTCACCGGCTTGATGCACAGGAAGTGCGCGTCACTCAACGCGCGGGGGAAGCAGAGACTCTGGCACAGGAAGCTATTCGCGCTGGATCCGATTACGTTATTGCGGTGGGCGGTGACGGCACGTTGAACGAAGTCATCAACGGAATCGCAAAACCCCATCGGGCTCGCCGGCTTTGCGTGGGAGTGGTGCCACTCGGCACGGCAAATGATTTTGCGCGATCGATTGGGCTCATCAGGGACATCGACGCCAACATTGATATCTTGCGCGCCAAAACAACAGCGACGATCGATCTTGTCCGCATGACCAGCGGACGCAGACGTTACTTTGTGAATGTTTCGGCTGGCGGCTTCAGTGGTGTCGTGGATGAGAAATTAACCCCTGAAATGAAATCAGCCTGGGGTCCGCTGGCATACCTGCGCTCCGCCGCGGCGGCCCTGCCGGAATTGCAAGCCTACCGCACCACGATGATTTTCGACGACGCGGAGGAGCTGGTGATCGACGTTTACAATGTTGTCGTCGCGAATGGACAATTCGCCGGCGGCGGCCTGCCAGTCGCGCCTGAGGCGAATCTCAGCGATGGATTGCTCGACGTTGTGCTCATACCGAAACGTCCGGCAGCAGAAATGGCGGTGCTGGCCGCGGAGATGCTTTTGGGCAAGCACCTCTCCAGCGATTCCGTTACCTTCCGGCGTGCAAGAAAGATCTCAGTCCAGTCACGGCCGGGAATGTGGTTCAATGCGGACGGCGAACTGGTAGGAAATGGGACGGCTGTTTTTCAAATCATTCCTCGCGCGTTAAATTTTGTGGTTGGCAAGTGATGCAGACGAAAATCATCGATATCAATGAATTGGCGCAACGCGCCAGGGAGTCGCGTGCGGCCGGGAAAAAACTTGTCGCCACGAATGGCTGCTTTGATTTGTTGCATGTGGGTCACGTGCGTTACCTGCAGGCTGCACGCGGCCTCGGTGACATGCTAGCTGTCGGGTTAAACGGAGATCATTCAGTCCGCGAGCTGAAGGGAAGTGGACGCCCAATTAATAACGAGGGAGACCGCGCTGAGGTGCTCGCGGCGTTGGAATGCGTCGATTTCGTAACTATTTTTCCAGAGATGCGCGCGACCCAGTTCATTCTCGCTGCACAGCCGGCAATTTATGCAAAGGCAGGTGATTACACATCCGAAACTCTCAACGCGGAGGAGCGCGCTGCATTGCAAAAACTGGGCGCAGAAATTCGCATCATCCCATTTGAAAAAGGTTACTCGACTTCGCTCTTGCTCGAACAACTGCGAAAACCCGGAAAATGAGACGCGTTCCACTTGGCATTCTTGGATCTGGAAAGGGGAGCAATTGCCGCGCAATTCTCGAAAGCATTAGAAGTGGCGCCTTGGCGGCGGCGGTCCGGGTGGTGATCTCAGATGTGTTCGACGCGCCGATCCTCGATATTGCGCGCGAATTTTCGATCCCAAACGCTTACTTGCCGCCAGGCGGGTTTCGCACGCGGTTAGAGCCGCAAGCCGAGGACGACCTTGTGCGAATGCTTCTCGACGCAAGGGTTGAACTGGTAGCTCTCGCCGGATTCATGCGCGTTCTTAAAGCGCCGATGCTGAATGCATTTCCGCGACGCATTATAAATATTCATCCATCGCTTCTGCCAAAATTTCCGGGACTCGAAGCGTGGCGACAGGCGGTGGAGGCCGGAGAAAAGGTGACCGGATGCACCGTCCACTATGTGGATGAGAAGATCGATCATGGCGACGTCATCGCGCAACGCGAAGTGCCGATTTTGCCTGACGATACCCCTGAAAAACTGCATGCTCGGATTCAAATTGCTGAGCACGAATTGTATCCTGCGGTGATCGGGCAGGTCTGCCGGCAATTGTCCAGCGCCTGAATCTGTTTGTGTTCAGGCGCGAAGTTGGCAACTTGCCGCTTTCTGAGAAGCGCCGGCCACAACAAGGTCACTAAATTTGTTCCGCTTTTTGGTCGCGCTCGAGAAGATCGTGCATCGCCTGGACTGGCGTTTTTCCCTCGTAAAGCAAGGCGTAAACTTCGTCAGTGATCGGCGAGTCGAGGTTCAGCTTTCGCGCGCATGCGTAAGCGCTCTCTGTCGTGGGAATTCCTTCCGCTATCATTCGCATCGCGGAAGTAATTTGCTCGATTGTCTGCCCGCGCCCGAGATATTCGCCCACGCGCCGATTGCGGCTGTGCTTGCTAAAACAGGTCGCAATTAAGTCGCCGGCGCCGCTCAGGCCGTAGAACGTCTTGAGGTTTCCGCCCATCGCGGTTCCGAGCCGAATCAGCTCCGCGAGCGAGCGAGTCACCAATGCCGCTTTGGTGTTATCTCCCAAGCCAAGGCCGTCACTCGCGCCGGCGGCGATGGCGAAAACATTTTTCAATGCCCCGCCCAGCTCCACACTGGTGACGTCGTTATTCGTATAGATTCGAAAACGCGAACTGCCGAGAACACTTTGCAGTTCTGCGGCGCATTCGGGATCCTGGCAGGCTGTCACTGTAGCAGTTGGTACATTGCGCACCACTTCGGCGGCAAGATTCGGTCCCGATAAAACTGCCACTTTATGCCCCGGAAAAATCTCAGCGATGATCTCGCTCATGCGCATACCGGTGCCGTGCTCGATTCCTTTTGTGCAACTGAGGAACACAGCTTGATGGTTGCTAAGCGCTCCCTGAAGGCGCATTGCGATTGTACGCAAGACGATCGATGGCGTCACAAAAACGACCAGATCGGCATCCGCGCAATCGCCGAGTTCGTGTGTGATCTTTACCGAATCCGGTAGCTTCAATCCCGGGATATAGTCGCTGTTTTCGCGTGTCTTTAGCATGCGCTCGACCCGTCCCGCGTTGTTCCCCCAAAGATATATTTGTCGCCCATCTTTTCCCCATAACCACGCCAGAGCTGTTCCCCAGCTGCCCGCTCCAATGATGGCGACTTTATCGATCCTCTTCATTTTCGCTTGAATCGCGGTTCGGTACCGCGCAGGAGACGAGAGAGATTCGAACGGTGACGGAAAATCACAACCGCTGCCAGACAAAGGGTGAAATAGAACAGCGCCATTCCGTTGGTATGCCTTGCATGCGTCAGGGCAAGAACCGTCAGCGGCAATAGCACTGCGGTAGTAATCGACGCGATCGAAACATAGCGCGTCACCTCAAATGTAATTACCCAGACTGCGACGCCGATTGCTGCGGCCAAAGGCATCAAGCCGAAGAGCGCCCCAGCGAAAGTGGCAACTCCTTTCCCTCCCTTGAACCCCAGCCAAACCGGAAATACGTGTCCCAAAACGCAACAAGTCGCTCCTACTATTCCGTATATCTGGGTAGTGGTCATTTCGGTTCCAACGTACCGACCTAAGAGGACCGAGGCGCAAACGGCTAGCGTGCCCTTTGCAAAATCCACGACAAAAACAAAATAGCCATAACGCCGGCCGAGCCTTCGTGTGACATTGGTTGCCCCTATGTTTCCGCTTCCGACCTTCCGGATATCGATCCCGGCAATGCGACCCGCAAGGTATCCGGCGGGAATCGATCCGAGCAGGTAACCTAGAAGAGCGACCGCAGCGAACGATAGCATCGCACTTTAGCTTGGAGCCGCAGTTGCTTTGGTCAGAGAGATTTGATCGTCGCCATGCGTCCTACCTTGTTGTAAGCAGTTCTTACTTAGCCAGATAGATATTATTGCAACATCAGCAGGAGTGACCCCGCTAATCCGAGCCGCCTGGCCCAGTGACGTGGGACGAATTGTCGCCAGCTTCTGACGCGTCTCGGAGCGCAAGCCCGCGACCTTCCCGTAGTCCAGTCCGTCCGGGATGGGCCGAGAATTTTGACGGGCAATCGTTCGATTTTGGCTGGCTTGGCGCGCCGCGTAACCCTCGTACTTCCAATCTGTTTCGACTAACTCCCAAATTTCGGCAGGCGCCAGGCTTCGTAATTCTTCCGGTAGGTTCCGCACCGTGAATTCGGGCCTCTTTAGCAGTTGGCTGATGCAAGTACCCTGAAGCTTTGTCTCGGTTGCGACCTGGCGTAGCTGGCTCAGGACATGCAGTTTCCGCTGAAACAGCCTCCAGCGCCGGCTGGATATTAGCCCTGCGTCGAACGCCAGCTTCATCAATCGTTGATCGGCGTTGTCTTGCCGCAGGAACAAGCGGTCCTCGGCACGGCTCGTAAACATTCGATACGGTTCTTCGGTGCCCTTGGTCACAAGATCGTCGATTAAAACTCCAATATACGCCTGATTCCTGTCCAAGACGATTGGCGAGCGCCCCTGCACTTTCAACGCGGCATTCGCTCCGGCAATGAGACCTTGTGCAGCAGCCTCTTCGTAACCTGAGGTGCCATTCACCTGGCCGGCAAAGTAGAGCCCGCTAATTAGCCTCGTCTCCAAAGTGGGAAAAAGCTGAGTTGGCGGGAAAAAATCGTATTCGACAGCGTAACCCGGGCGCATAATCTCAGCTTGTTCCAATGCCGGAATCGAATGCACGAACTCCAGTTGCACCTCATAAGGCAAACTCGTTGAGATTCCGTTTACATAGCATTCCTGGGTATGCCTACCTTCAGGCTCTAAGAACAGCTGGTGAGAAGATTTATCCGCAAATTTCACCACCTTGTCCTCAATTGATGGGCAGTATCGCGGTCCGATTCCCTGTATCCGGCCGGAATATAGAGGCGACCGGTGTAGGTTTGCTCTGATAATGTCATGCGTTTGTGGGGTAGTATGGGTAATCCAACAAGGGAGTTGTTCCACGTGGAACTCACCTTGCTGATTGAAATTCAGACTAAAAATATCATTTGTGAATTTTTCAGTCTCGGCGAAAAAAGCGAAGCGCGGAGGCGGCTCGTCCCCGATCTGAACTTCGCATAGCGAAAAATCAATCGAGCGACCATTGACTCGGCAAGGCGTACCGGTCTTGAATCTTCCTATGCCAAAACCGAGTTGATGAAGACTCTCGCTCAACGCAGAGCTCGCATCTGCCATGCGTCCGCCAGGTTTGCTCTTTTCGCCCACATGCAACAGGCCGCGCAAAAATGTCCCGGCGGTAATCACAATGCTCTTGGCGGCAACTCTGAAACCGAAATCGGTCTCCACTCCGATCGCCTTTCCCGCGTCTGCTAATATCTTCACGACAGTTGCTTGCTTCAGATCCAAGTTTTCGGTGCCCTCCAAAACCGCTTTCATGCGAAATTGATAGGCTTTCTTGTCGCATTGAACCCGTGGCGCACGAACGGAAGGACCTTTGGTCCGGTTAAGCATGCGAAACTGAATTCCAGTAGCGTCTGTGTTCAGCCCCATCGCGCCTCCCATGGCATCAATCTCACGGACAATGTGGCCCTTCGCCAAACCTCCGATCGCCGGGTTGCACGACATTTGGCCAATCGTATCCAAATTCTGAGTCAACATGAGGGTCCGGCATCCGATGCGGGCGGCCGCCAATGCCGCCTCAATTCCCGCATGGCCGCTTCCGATCACCACTACGTCGTATTCTTTCAGCCTTTGCATTTCGATCTATGTCCTAATAGCTTAATAATGAATGACTTACGTGGATGATATTCCTTGTTCCACACTAGCCTGCGGATGGTCTGCTTGGCTCTCGGGCATCACCGTTGCATGGGATGCTTGGATTGCCCGGTACGCGATGCGGCCCAAAACGAGCATCAGCAACACCGTTATAACAAAGGCTCCTCCCCAAGTCCAGTACTCAATCACTCGCGGCTGACTTCTGCCGCGCATCAACTTAAGTCCCAGTTGGCCCAGAGTGCCGACGTAGACATACAAAAAGAGCCCTGGAGCTCGGCCAATTGAGGCCCAAAGCATGTAGGTACCAAACCGAATTCGCGTCAGGCCATAAAGATAATTCAGCAGGCTCGTGGGGAAAAGTGGATGTAATTGGCTCAAGAGAATGATCTTCCAGCTCTCGCGCTCTACGGCTGGCCCCAAGACGCGGAGGGTTCGATTCTGTGAAAGCTTGCGCTGGAACCATCGTCGGGCCACCCATCGGCTCGAAGCAAACGAAATTGCTGCGCCAATCAAGTTACCCGCGAACACCACGAGCAATCCCCACCAGAGCCCGAAAAAGAATCCGCCGCCAACGGCGAGGACCCCGCCAGGAAGCAACAGGATATTACAAGCGGCAAAGAGCAGCGGATAGCAAACTGCGCCCCATGCGCCCCAGCTCATCACACGCCCTTGCAGCGCCTCAATACAATCGACAACCGGAAAAAACTGCGAAAGCACGGCAATCAGCACGATCGCGATCAATAGCGCTCCGAGCTGCCAGCAAATTGCACGGCTGACCTGGGACATCCCGAGATTCTGCGCGCGTCACAGGCTCCGCGCAAATTTTGCCAACTCGGTGACTACGTAAGACAAAAAACGGCGTGATTAAACAGCCGCCGGAAAATGCTCGAGCGCGATGAAAATGATTTTCTCAGCGATGCAGATTTCGCACTTGCCCGCCTGCGGTCGCTCAACTTGCAAGCCGCTTGGGAGCCTCGTTGCTCGACTGAACCGTGGCGGCCTGCGCACTCCGCCGGCGTGGAATGCCGAGGCTATCAAAAATTATCCGCGTGGCGTCGGAGCGATTGAGCGTGTAAAAGTGAATGCCGGCCACGGTGTTATCCAAAAGATCGTGACATTGCTCTAAGGCGAAATGAACGCCAACGCGCCTGACCCCTTCAGGATCGTTTTCGCATCGTTGAAGAGCACGCAAAAGCCTGGCCGGAAAGCGGGCGCCTCCCGCCAGCT
>WNGF01010762.1_pt1 | contig 17401 bp, 17 predicted proteins | sample 5400641 | NCBI WGS metagenome assembly WNGF01 (sample SAMN13153371, study PRJNA577476) | soil metagenome | isolation source: 80 cm soil or saprolite under grassland replicate 2 | place: USA:California | collected 2016-06-15
CTTCGTCCAGCGCTACCGCCGCTTCCGCCACGGTCTCGACGCTCTGGTGGCCCGGCACTTCGAGCTGTCCTTCCGCGACTGATCCGGTTTCACCCCTCGTCTTGATTCCGCGGCCGCCGCCAAGTATGCTCTCGTGAGCATAGTACTCTCGTGAGCATAGTAAAGGTCCGGGCCGGCTGCTGACCCTACGAGAGAGAGGGAAGATCATGCTGCTTCGTCTGCTGCTCGTCGTGCTGTGCTCCGGGTCGGCGGGGCCGGCGCTGGCGCAGTCCACTACGGTGATCCTGTCCACGACCACGAGCACCCAGGACTCGGGTCTCCTCGACACCCTGGTGCCCATGTTCGAGAGGAAGACCGGCCTGACCGTCAAGACGATCTCGGTCGGGACGGGGCAGGCCCTCGCCCTCGCCGCCCGCGGCGAGGCCGACGTCGCGCTCGTGCACGCGCCTTCCCTCGAACGGAAGTACGTCGAAGAAGGCAAGATGCAGAATCGCCGGCTCGTCATGTACAACGACTTCGTCATCATCGGCCCGGAAGACGATCCGGCCAGGATCAAGGGCATGCCGAGGGCCGTGGATGCCCTCACGCGCATTGCCGGGACGCCATCGCGCTTCGTCTCGCGCGGCGACAGGTCGGGCACCCATCTCCTCGAGCTGGGGCTATGGAAGCAGGCGGGCCTCGAGCCCAAGGGCGCGTGGTACATCGAGTCGGGCCAGGGCATAGGGCAGACGCTCGGCATCGCCGATGACCGCCGCGCCTATACCATCACCGACCGCGGCACGTGGCTCGCCTTCCAGAAGCGCATCAGCCTGCCCATCCTGGTGGAGAAAGACAGGCCGCTCCTCAACATCTATTCGGTCATGGAGATCAATCCCGCCAATGGTCCGCGCGTGAACGTGGCGGGCGGCAGGGCCTTCGCCGACTTCATGGTGGCGCCCGAGACGCAGGTCGTGATCAAGACCTTCGGCGTGGACAAGTACGGCCAGCCGCTCTTCGTCCCCATCGCCGGCCAGAGCGAGGCCGACGTCCAGTAAGCCGTGGACCTGATCGGGCAGGGAATTCTCCAGGCGGTGCGCCTGCTCCTGGCCGGCGACGCCGAGGTCTGGAGCGTGACGTGGCTCTCGCTGCGTATCTCGGCCACCGCCACCCTCCTTGCGCTGGCCCTGGGCATCCCGCTCGGCACCGCGCTCGCCCTCTCGCGGTTCACCGGGCGCGGCTTCATCATCAGCCTCGTCAATACCGGTATGGGCCTCCCCCCCGTGGTGGTGGGCCTCTTCGTGACCATCGTCCTTTGGCGCAACGGCGCGCTCGGCTTTCTCGAGCTCCTCTACACGCCGACGGCCATGATCCTCGCCCAGCTCGTCATCGCCGCCCCCATCGTCATCGGCCTGACCCTGGCCGCCATCCAGCAAATCCCAGAAAAGTTCCGCCTGCAGCTCCGGGGGCTGGGCGCTTCCCACGTCCAGGTGGTGTGGATGCTCTTGAAGGAAGCGCGCCTGCCCATGCTCGCCGCGGTCATGGCGGGATTCGGCGCCGTCATCTCCGAGGTCGGCGCGTCGCTCATGGTCGGCGGCAACATCAGGAGCTCGACGCGGGTGCTCACCACCGCCACCGTGCTCGAGACGGGCAAGGGCAACTTCGATGTGGCCATCGCGCTCTCCCTCATCCTGCTCGCCCTCATGTTCCTCGTGAACTGGGCGCTGACCTGGATCCAGCAGCGGCGCGTCCCCTGACCTCGGGTATAATCGTCGCGTCTCCGAGCTCCTGGACCTACCGCCGTGCGCCATGGTCCCCGGGCCGATAGGGTGGGCCGGGAAACCGCCTCGCCTCCCATGTTGGCCCGCCTCCCATGTCGGAAAGGAGCGACCGCTCGTGATCGGTGTCCCCACCATCCTCCCGCCGCTTGCGCGCGCCTTCGTCGATCCCTCCCTGAGCCGTGACGGTCAGGCGCGCCGTGACTTCTCGCCGCCGCCCGGAGTCCGGTGAGCCCCGACCAGCTCTCCGCGATCTGGCTTTCGATCAAGGTGTCCATCGTCGCCACCCTGCTCAATGCGGCGATAGGCATCCCGCTCGCCTATCTCCTCGCGCGCCGGCGCTTCTGGGGGCGGGCGGCCGTGGACGTGCTCGTGACCCTCCCGCTCGTGCTGCCGCCCACCGTCACGGGCTACTACCTCATCGTCCTCCTCGGCCGGCGCGGCGTGCTGGGCGCGCCGCTCTACGAGGCGACGGGCTGGAGCGTCGCTTTCACCTGGTACGCGGCGGTGATCGCCGCCACCGTGATGGCCCTGCCCCTCCTCGTGCGGACGGCGCGGGCGGCCATCGAGTCGGTGGATCCCAATCTCGAGCGGGCCGCGTTCACTCTGGGACGCGCGGAGTGGCGGACGGCCCTCGAGGTGACGCTGCCCTTGGCCCGGAACGGTATTCTCGCCGGCCTCGTGCTGGCCTTCGCGCGGGCGCTCGGGGAATTCGGCGCCACCCTCATGCTGGCGGGCAATATCCCCGGCAAGACCCAGACTCTGCCCCTGTCCATCTACACCGCGGTGCAAACCGGCGAAGCGGGGCAGGCCATGGCGCTCGTTGCGGTGCTGACGCTTCTGTCGTGTGGGGTGGTGGTGGCGTCGGCTCGTCTCGGAGCGCGCCCGCTGTGAGCCAGCGTCTCCCCGCTGTGGGCCAGCGTCTCGAAGTCCGGCTCGTCAAGCGACTGCCCGGCTTCACCCTCGATGTGGAGTGGTCGGCGGGCGACGGGGTCGCGGTGCTCTTCGGACCCTCGGGCGCGGGCAAGACGCTCACCCTCCAGTGCCTGTCCGGCCTCCTCGAGCCGGACGCGGGCCGCGTCGTGGTGGGGAGCCGCGTGCTCGTCGACACGGCGGCACGGATCAATGTGCCGCCGCAGCGGCGGGGCCTCGGCTATGTCTTCCAGGGCTACGCGCTCTTTCCGCATCTCAGCGTGGCCGCCAATATCGGGTTTGGGCTGCGGGGGCGACCGCGCGCGGACGTGCATCGTCGCGTGGCCGAAGTCATCGGGCGCATGGGCCTGGGGGGCCTCGAGCATCGCCGGCCCCACGAGATCTCGGGAGGGCAGCGCCAGCGCGTGGCTCTCGGCCGCGCCCTCGCCCCCGATCCCGCATTCCTCCTGCTCGACGAGCCGCTCTCCGCGCTGGACGCGGGGCTGCGCCAGTCGCTGCGCGAGGAGCTGGCGGCCATTCTCTCGGAGTGGCATGTGGCGGCGGTGCTCGTCACCCACGATTTCCAGGAAGCGTATCGGCTGGGAGACCAGATCGTCGTGTACGAAGCGGGCCAGGTGATCCAGGCCGCTCCACGCAGCGAGCTCCTGTGGCGGCCGGCCTCGGAGCGTGTGGCGGGCATTCTCGGCATCCGCAATATCCTGCGGGGCACGGTGGTGAAGGCCTCGCCCGACCGCATCCAGCTCCGCTGGCGCGGGCAGATGCTCGAGGCGGTCAACTCGCCCGTTCGCTCGTATCTCCCGGAGCCCGACCACGCTCTCGCCTTCTTCATCCGCCCGGAGTACGTGCGGCTGATCCGCAAGGACCGTGGCGTGGCGGATCCCGGGCACCACATGAACCTGCTCTCCGGCGACATCGTGCGCGAGGCCGACTTCGGCACGACCTTCACCCTCTATGTCCGGCTCGATGCCCCCGGGCGGCCCGCGCAGGGCGACTACGACCTCGAGGTCGAGGTGCCGCGGCTCGTCTACGAGATACTCGAGATCGGCCGGGACCGGCGCTGGCAGCTCTCCATGCACCGTGGCTCCATCCAGGTCCTCCCCGGCGACGGGACGAGCGGGGATGAGCGGTGACGCCGGTCGTGGAGCTCGCGGGCATTCGCGTGGCCCACGACGGGCATGTGGTCCTCGACGTGCCGCATCTGGCGGTCAGGCCCGGAGAGGTCCTGGCGGTGATCGGGCCGAATGGAGCGGGGAAGTCCACACTCCTGCGCGTGATGGGTCTGCTCCAGGCGCCCGATGCCGGCTCCGTGCGGTTCCAGGGCGAGGGCGTGACGGCCGCGCAAAGCCTGAGTGTCCGGCGCCGCCTGGCCAGCGTATTCCAGGAGCCGCTCCTCGCCGACGCGACCGTCCGGGCGAATGTCGCCATGGGATTGCGCTTCCGGGGAAATTCGAGCGAGCGCATCGAGACGCAATCCATGCGCTGGCTCGCTCGGCTCGCCATCGCCGGCCTCGCCGATCGCCCATCGCGCACGCTGTCGGGCGGAGAAGCGCAGCGGGTGGCCCTCGCCCGCGCGCTCGTGCTCGAGCCCGAGCTCCTGCTCCTGGACGAGCCATTCTCCGCGCTCGACCAGCCGACGCGCGAGCTCCTCATCGGCGATCTCGGGCGCATCCTCCGCGAGGATCGCGTGAGCACCGTGCTCGTCACCCACGACCGGGCGGAAGCCATGACGCTGGGCGATCGCGTGGGCGTAATGATCGGGGGACGCCTCGCCCAGATCGAGGACACCGCCCAAGTCTTCCGTGCCCCCGCCTCCGAGGAGATCGCGCGCTTCGTGGGCATCGAAACCATCCTGGACTGCCGCGTCGTGCGTCGCGAAGATGGCGTGACGGTGCTGGACGCGGGCGGCCAGAGCATAGAGGTGGCCGAAGTGGCCACGCCCGGCGAGAGCGTGCGGCTCTGTCTTCGTCCCGAAGATGTCACGCTGTCGGCGGGTCGGCCCGCGGCCGACGGCTCGAGCGCCCGGAATCATCTGGCCGGCCGAGTGCTGCGGGTGACCGCGTCCGGTCCGTATGTGCGCGTCATTGTGGATTGCGGATTTCCCCTCGTCGCCCTCGTGACGCAGCGCTCCGTAGACGAGCTGAGCCTTCGCGACGGCGCCTCGGTCGTCGCGCATTTCAAGGCGACGGCGGCGCACCTCCTTCGCGGCCTCGCGAGTCTTGACACTCGGAATCCGGCGGGAGTATAAAAAGGCACCACGGCCGCAACCTCACCCCACAAGGAGGTCCCTATGGCCGATCTGGAACCGTTGGTGTCGCGTCTGGCCGCTGAGAACCCCGAGTTCCGCACGCTTCAGGAAGAGCACGCCAAGTACGAAGTCGAGCTGCGAGAGCTCAACAGTCTCGGGTTTCTCACCGCGGACCAGCAGTGGCGAATCAGCGAGCTGAAGAAGCTCAAGCTGATGGGCAAGGACCGCATGGAGTCGATGATTCGCCACGCGCGCGACGCTGCGCACGCCTGACGCGTAGCAGCAAACCGAATATCCCATGCCGCCGTCACGGGAAGGGCGGGGTTTCCTCGGCCTCTCCCACCTGACGCCATCCGGCGAAGCCCGGATGGTGGATGTCTCGCCAAAAAAGGAGACGGCGCGAGAGGCAGTCGCGCAGGTGACCGTGAAGATGCGTCCCGCCACCCTTCACGCCATCCGGGCCGGACAGTCCGCCAAGGGTGACGTGCTGGGCGTGGCGCGGACGGCCGGTATCATGGCCGCCAAGCGTACGTCCGATCTCATTCCGCTTTGCCACCCGCTACGGATCACCGGTTGCGATCTGACCTTCGCCCTCGATGACAAGCGCTCCACCGTCACCATCCAGGCTCGCGTGCGCACCGTGGACAAGACCGGTGTGGAGATGGAAGCGTTGACCGCGGCCGCCGTGGCCGGTCTCACCGTGTACGACATGGTCAAGGCCCTGGACCGCGGCATCGTGCTCTCGGGCTTGTCCCTCCTCGAGAAATCAGGCGGCAAGTCGGGCCCGTGGCGGCGGACGAAGCGGTGAAGACCGCGCTCGTGCACTCCGAGGATTGGCGGCGCTTCGACTACGGGCCGGAGCATCCGCTGCGCATGGAGCGGCTCGGCCTCACCTGGCGGCTCATGGAGGCCTACGGCCTCACCGCGGGGCCCAAGGTCAAGGTGCTGACACCCGGCCCCGCCACCGTCGACGAGATCGCGCGCTTCCACACCCGCGAGTACCTCGAGATCCTGCGCGCGGTCAGCGCAGGAGAGTGGGTTCCCCATGCCTCCCGCTACGGGCTCGGGGCGGGCGACAATCCGATCTTCCCCGGCTTGTGGGAGGCGGGCGAGCTGGTGGCCGGGGGGTCGATGCTCGCCGCCCAGCTCGTTCTCGACAGCGAGGCGACGCGCGCCTTTCACTTCGCGGGCGGGCTGCACCACGCCATGCGGGATCGCGCGTCGGGGTTCTGCTACGTCAACGACGCGGTCCTCGCCATCATGGAGCTGCGGCGCCGGGACTGGAAGGTCGCCTACGTCGACATCGACGCCCATCACGGCGACGGCGTGCAGTTCGCCTTCTATGACGACCCGCGCGTGCTGACCATCTCGAGCCATGAGCGCGGCGACCGGCTCTTTCCGGGCACGGGGTTCGTCGAGGAGATGGGTGAGGGTGAAGGGGTCGGCTTTTCCGTCAACCTGCCCCTGCAGCCCTACACGGACGACGCGGTGTACGCACCCGCGTTCGAGGCGGTCGTCCCGCCGCTCCTCCGGGCCTTCGAGGCCGACGTGGTGGTGCTCCAGCTCGGCATCGACTCGCACCGCACGGACCCGCTCACCCACCTCGCGTGGACGGTGCAGGGCTTCGCGAACATCGTGGCGCGCCTGCTCGAGCTGTCACCGCGCGTGGTGGCGCTGGGGGGCGGCGGCTACGACCTGCCCAATGTGGCGAGGGCGTGGACGGCGGCGTGGGCCGCCATCAACCGCGTGGAGCTGTCCGCCGAGATCCCGCGCGCCTGCCACAAGGATCTCGCCGCGCACGGGCTCAAGAGCATGCGCCTGTGGGACGCGCCCCTCGAGCTGCCCGCGGACACGCGGCAGTGGGCGGAGGACTATGCGATGCGGCAGGTCAAGGCGATCCGCGAGCACATCTTCCCCCTCCACGGCCTGTAGCGGCGTGCCTACACAAGACCGCCATCGCCCTGGGCCTCACCATCCCGCAGGCGCTGCTGCGTCAGGCGGACGAGGTCATCCAGTAAGGCCCTGACCCGAAGCGGCTCCTAGAAGACGAACACGCCCTTTCCTGTCGTCTGCGTGTCGAAGAGCTTGTAGGCTCGGTCGGCCTCGTCGAGCTTGAAGCGGTGGGTGAGGAGCTTCCTGAGCGGGACCTTCCGGTCCACGATGAAGCGCGCGCACTCCGCCTGGCCCATGGCGCTGAAGGTCCACGAGGCGTGGATGGTGAGCTGGCGCCGCAGGAGATGCTGGCTGATGTCGAAGGTGGTGGTGCCGCCCTCGCCCACGAGGGCGACGCGACCCCACGTCCCCGCGCTCCGCACCGCGGCCACCCGCGCCTCGGCCACGCCCGTGCAGTCCATTGTGGTCTCGGCGCCCTCGCCGTGGGTCAGCTCGTGGATGGCCGCCACCGGATCCGTCTCCTTGGAATTGACCACCGCGTCGGCCCCGAACTCCTTGGCGAGGGCGAGCCGCTCGGGGGAGACGTCCACCGCGATGACCCCGCCTTCCTCGAAGGAGATCTCGTCGGGGAGGGGGACCATGGTGAAGGCGGGCGCCTTCATGAAAGGAGCGTGCCCGCCGTGTCCCGTCATGCCGTACACGGTGATGCCGTTCCGGCAGAGCTGCGACCAGCCGACGCGGCAATGCTTGCAGCGCCCGCAGCCCTTGTAGTGGTGGTTCATCACCCGGGCGCCGACGGGCGCGAAATCCGGGGCCACGCCCGTCCCGACGGCGGCTACCACACCGCACGGCTCATGGCCCGCGATGACCGGCCCGCCGCTGCCCAAGCCGAGCGCCGCTGCGGCATTGCCGACGGCGCGGTAGGGGTGGAGGTCGCTGCCGCACATGCCGGAGGCCTTGATAGCGATGACGACCTCGCCCGGCCCCGGCGTGGGGTCGGGGAATTCCTGAATCTCCAGCTTCCGCTCTCCGAGGAAGACGACGCCGCGCATGATGGTTTAGCCCCTCCTGTGGTCGCTCGATGAAGTGTCGACCGCCGTAGCCTACCACTACGCGGCGCCTCGGGTGCGCGAGGGCTTGATCCTGTCGGCGAATGCGTATCTATTGGAGAGGCTCGGCTGCGCCCCGGCCAAACGGCCGCGAGTCGCCGGGGAGGCTTCCATGAATACCGCGATCACGGGCATTCTCTGGATCCACGTCTTGGCGGGCACCCTCGCGCTCGTCGTGGCGCCCATTGCCCTCGTGACGGCCAAGGGTGGCCTCACCCACCGCCGCTGGGGCAAGGTCTACTTCTGGGCGATGGCGGTGGTAGCGGCCACCGCCATCGTGGTCGGCTATTGGCGATCCATCCTCTTCCTGATGCTGACCGCGGTCTTCAGCTTCTACGCCGCCCTCTCCGGCTACCGCGTCCTCTACCTGAAACGGCCTGATCTCGGCGAGCGCCCCGGCGCCCTCGACTGGATTGCCGCGGTGGTCACGCTCGTGGCGAGCGCGGCCCTCATCATCCTGGGTATCACCAGGCCCACCCCACGCTTCCAGGAGCTCTCCACCGTGGCCATCGTCTTCGGCCTCGTTGGCCTTTCCCTTTCCGGTCTCGATGTCTGGCGCTTCTGGAGGCCGCCCACGGAGAGGATGGCCTGGTGGTACAAGCACATGGCCAATATGATCGGCTCCTACATCGCCGCGGTCACCGCTTTCTCCGTCGTGAACTTCCATGTCCTGCCGACCACCATCCGCTGGCTCTGGCCCACCATGATCGGCACACCCCTCATCGCGATCTGGATCACCTACTACAAACTCCGCTTCAACAAGCCCAAGCCCCAGCGCGCAGCCGGCTCCGCTTAGCGTTATCTGGCTCGCCCCCTCACCCTGCCCTCTCCCCCGAGGCGGGGAGAGGGAATCGAAACAGCGCGGAGGGTGGCCAAGGGCAATGCGAGCCAGCGTGGTCTGGGGAGGGCACCCCCCACTCCCCGCCCATTGAACGGGGCAGACCTTATCCTTTCGCCCCCGCTTGGAGCAGCTCGAAGATTCGCGCAGAGGTGAGAGGCACGCGCGTCACACGCACGCCGCGCTCCCACAAGGCATCCTCCACCGCGCCGCCGATGACCGCGGCCGGCGAGACCACGCCACTCTCCCCCACGCCCTTGATCCCCAGCTCATTGACAGGCGACGGGAAGTCGAGGTGTTCGATCGAGAGCGGCGGCATGTCTTCCGCGCGCGGCATGGGATAGTCCATGAAGGTGCCCGTGAGAAGCTGGCCCGCCTCGTCGTAGATCAGCTCCTCGCCCAACGCCGTCCCGATGCCTTGAGCGATACCGCCGTGGATCTGTCCCTCGACGATCATGGGGTTGATGGGGCGTCCGCAGTCATGCGCCGCGACGTACTTGAGCAGTTTCAGCGCGCAGGTCTCCACGTCCACCTCCAGGGCCACCGCGTGCACGCCGAAGGCCCAGGCCACCGTGCCGGGATAGTGGAAGGCGCAGGCATCGAGGCCGGGCCCTCCCGCATCGGCGAGGGCGCGGCTTCTCACCGCGGCCTTCGCCACCGTGGCGAGAGGCAGGCTCTTGCTCGGCACGCCGGCCACCATCACCCGGCCCTGCTCGAGCACGACGTCTTCAGGCGCGCACTCGAAGAGGCTGGCCGCGACCAGTCTCGCCTTGTGCGCGGCGTCCTTCGCGGCTCGCGACACGGCCGGTCCCGCCACGGCCGCCACGCGGCTCGCGATGGTGCCCAGGCCATACCCGAGGAGCTGCGTGTCACCGCCGCGGATCACGATCTGCTCGATGGGCACGGAGAGCTCGTCGGCGCAGATCTGGGCCAGCGTCGTCTCGTGCGCCTGGCCTTGCGAGGAGACGCCGATGTCCACGAAGACGGTGCCGTGGGGATCCACGCGCACGTTCGCCCCCTCGAAGGGGCCGATGCCGGTGCCTTCGACATACGCGGAGACACCGAGCCCGATCGGCTTCGACGTGCCGCGGCGCCTCGCCTGCTCCGCGCGCCAGCCCGCGTAGTCGAGACGTTCGAGGGCCACGTCGAACATCTTCACGTAGTCGCCGGGGTCGTAGGCGATGGACACACCGTCGCGATAGGTCAGCCCCGTCCGCCACGGCATCTCCTCGAAGCGCACGAGGTTCTGGCGCCGGAGCGCGGCCGGGTCCAGGCCGACTCCGCGCGCGGCGCGATCGAGGAGGCGATCGAGGACGAAATTCGCCTCGGGCCGTCCCGCCCCGCGATAGGCGGCGCTGAAGGTCTTGTGGGTCACGACGTTGCGTCCCACGCCCCGGTAGTGGGGCACGCGATACGGGCCGACGAGATGGTTGATCGTGTTGTAGGTGATGGCCTCGCCGAGCGTCGTGTGCGCGCCGTGATCCCGGGTGAACTCCGTCTCCAGGGCCACGATGGCCCCGTCCCGGGAGACGCCCAGGCGGGCGTGGTGGGCCTGATCTCGGTCGGCGGCCGCGGTGAGGAAATGCTCGCGCCGCGTTTCGATCCACTTGACGGGACGACCGAGCCTGCGCGCCACCGCCGGTACGAGTATGTCCTCCGGGTACACGTGCCCCTTGACGCCGAATCCGCCGCCGACCTCGGGCGCGATGACTCGCACATGCTCTTCCGCCATGCCGAGAACCGCCGCGATGCCGCTTCGCACGGCAAAGGGCACCTGCGTGGAGAGCCAGACGGTGAGGAGGCCGGTTGCCCCATCGCAGGAAGCGAGCACGCCGCGGCCCTCGATGGGCATGCCGGTCACCCGCGGGTAGTCGAGATGCATCTCCACGATGACGTCGGCCTTGGCGAAAGCGGTCGTCGTATCGCCCGTCCCCGACTCGGAGGTTCCGGCGAGATTGTCGGGCCAGCCCTCGTGTACCCGGGGCGCTTTCGCGGCCAGCGCGCTCTCGGGTGAGGCCGCGACGGGCAGGGGCTCGTACTCGACGGCCACGCGCTCCACCGCATCCGCGGCGATGTAGGCACTCTCCGCGACCACCACGGCCACGCCTTCACCAAGGTGCATGACGCGCTCGGCGGCGAGCACCGGGTGGTGATAGCGATGGAAATCGGGCGCGGGCACGAGGGGTGGCACGGAACCCGCGCATTCCGGCAGTTCGGCCCGCGTCAGCACGGCGACGACCCCCGCGAGTCGGCGCGCGGGGGCGACGTCGATGCCGACGACGCGCGCGTGGGCGTGGGGGCTGCGCACCACCGCCATCCAGAGCATGCCCGGCAGGGTGAAGTCGTCCGTGTAGCGTCCGGCGCCGCGGAGGAGGCGATCGTCCTCCCTGCGCCGGACGGAAGCGCCGACGAGGGTCCGGCGGGAATCCAGGGGAGCGCTCAGACGCGGGTGGGTTTCAGATGCGCGTCGCGCTGCTTCGCGAGCTCAGGGTCCGCATAGCTCATCAGGCCGGGCTGCCCGGCTCCCAGCATCACTTGCAGGTACGCGCCTTCCAGCCCCACGTTCTCGAAGCCGTGGATGACGTCGGCCGGACACGAGATGCAGTCCCACTTCCCCAGCACCGTCTCGGCGCGCTGGCCCGTGCCGTCTTCGAGGAAGACCTTCACCTTGCCTTCCAGAATGAAGAAGGCTTCCTCGACGGGATGGGTGTGCGCGGCATTTCCCTGGCCCGGCGGTACGTACATGATCGACAGCGTGAAGCGCTCCGCGGGAATGGCCTTGGCATCGCCCTTGCCGGAAGCGCCCGCCCCGATGAAGCGGTGCTGAGCGCGGCGAAAGCCTTCGACCCTCGCATCAGCGAAGGCGTCCCAATCGGCCACGCGATCGACGAAGCGGGCCACGCGGCGCTCGAGCAGATCCTGGATTTCCATGACGACCTCCGGTGCTGGTGTGCGGGACTCGGCGGCGAAGTCAGTCGTACCACAGAGCCCGGGGAAAGTCGACGGGCCCGGCAGGTGACGGCGATGATCAGCTGGCGTTGCGAGGTCGCGAGCGGAGGTCGTTGACGGCGGCGCGGTCCGACGAGGAGGGCCGACGGTAGAGCAGCGCGGCACGAACGGTGGCCCGAAGCTGGCCGATGGTGAACGGCTTCGCCAGGAAGGGCTCCCCCGGACCCAGACGCACGCGATACTTCTCGATCGAGGCCGGGCTGTATGCGGACATGAAGAGGATTTTCACGCTGGGGCGGATGGCGCGGAACTCTTCGGCCAGATCCCGGCCCGTCATGACCGGCATCACGATATCCGTCAGGAGCAGATGGAGCGGCCCGCTTCGCGTGCGGGCAATCCGGATGGCTTCGAGCGAATCTCCCGCGCTCAGCACCGAGTACCCGATCATCCGCAGCATGTCCGCGGCCATGGAGAGCACCTCGGGCTCGTCGTCCACGACGAGTATGGTCTCAGCGGGCTTTGACGATGGCGTGGCCATGGCGCTCCTGTCCGGGTGCCGTGAGAGAGCCTACCTCGAGAACGGGCATCAGCTTCTTCTAGGGTAGTCGACTCCCCCCGAGAATCCCTCGCTTCAGATGCAGACTACGGCCGGTCTCCCAGCCCGCCCCCATCACTGGCCACCATCAATTATTTCAATGTGTTAGAGTTGCTCCATGCGTGGGCTCCTCATCACCTTCGAGGGTGTGGAAGGCTCCGGCAAGTCCACCCACTGTCGCCTCCTCGCCGATTGGCTCCGCAGCCAGGGGCGCGAGGTCGTTCTCACGAGCGAGCCCGATGGCACCCCGCTCGGCGCGGCCGTTCGCGGCCTCTTCGAGGTGGAAGGCGTTCCGCCCACCCCCCTCGCCCAGACTTTTCTCTTCATGGCGGCGAGGCAGCAGCACGTCGCGCAGGTGATCCGTCCCGCTCTGAGCCGCGGCGCCGTCGTCATCTCCGACCGCTACGCCGACGCCACCCTGGCCTATCAGGGTTTCGGCGGCGGCATGGACCTCGAGACCATTCGCGATCTCAATGCTCTCGCCACGGGTGGGGTGATGCCCGATCTGACCTTGCTCCTCGACCTCGATCCCGCCGAGGGCATGGGGCGGATCAGCGATCGCCCCCTCGATGCTTTCGAGAAGATGGATCTCTCCTTCCATCGCCGCGTGCGCAACGGCTATCTCGAGATCGCGCGGGCCGAGAAGAGTCGCTTCGTCGTGCTGGACGCCGCGCAGGCCAAGGACGCGCTGCATGCCGCCGGCGTGCGCGCCGTGCGCGAGCGGCTCGAGCGGCTCGAGCGGCATGAGGCGCCTCGTGGCGCTTGAGGCGATTCGCGGGCAGGACGATGCGGTCGACATGCTTCGCCGCGCCCTCGAGAGCGGCCGCGTCGCCCACGCGTGGGCGTTCATCGGCTCCCACGGCGTTGGCCGCCGGACCACCGCCCTGGCCTTCGCCAAGGCGCTGGTGGCGCCGGAGGGCGGCGCCGCGGCGGGCCGAGCCGACCGTGGCATGCACCCGGATGTGCACCTCGTCGGCCCCACGCCACCCGCCAGCAACCCCAAGGGGACACCGGCGATTCGCGTGGACAATATCCGAGAGCTGGAGAGGATGGCCGCGCTCCGACCGGCGGAGGCGCCGTGCAAGGTCTTCATCGTGGACGAGGCGGAAACCATGACCGGCGCGGCGCCGCAGGCATTTCTCAAGACGCTGGAGGAGCCTCCCGGACGCACCGTGATCATCCTGATCCTGAGCCAGGCGCGCGCTCTGCCCGCCACCGTGCTCTCGCGCTGCCAGATCGTCCGCTTCCGTCCCCGCCCGGCGGAGGGCGTGGTGGCGCTGCTGCCGTCGGGCGCGGGCCCGGAGAGGGAGCGTGCGCTGGGCTGGCTCGGGCAGGCGCAGTCGCGCGGGCCCGAGGCCATTCTTCAGATCGGCGAGGCCCTCGGGCGCGATCGCGAGGCCGCGGAGGCCGCAGTCGAGACCTGCTGGCTGTGGTATCGCGATCTCCTCTGTGCCCACGGCGGCGGCGATAGCGGTCTCGCCGTGTTTGCCGGGCGGGCGGCGGCCGGCCGCCGGTCACTCGACGAGATCGTGGCCGGACTATCCGCCTGCCGGGAAGCGTGGCAGGCTATCCAAGGCAACGTCTCACCTCGACTCACCGTCGAGGTGCTGCTGAGCCGCTTGACCAAGGCGGCGTAAGGACATCATGAGCGAAATCACCGAGACTCCCGAGGCCCCTCCGTCCGAGCCGGAGGCCAACCTGCCGTATCTGATCGGCGTGCGCCTGCGCGAGCCGCTGCAGGCGGAGGATCACCAGACGGCCATGGAAGACCTGCACGTCGGCGACTTCGTGGTCGTCGAAACGGGGCAGGGCACCGTCGTGGGTGAAGTGCGGCGGCCCAAGCGCCCGCTGCCGGAGTTCAAGCGCGGCCGGCTCTATCGCACGGTGCTGCGACGGGCCACGGACGCCGAGACGGCGGAGTGGCACGATCGCCGCGCGCGCGAGCTCAAGCACGCCGAGACCTGCCGCCGGCGCGCCCGGGGCCGCGGGCTCCAGCTCAAGATCGTGGACGTCGAGATCGACCCGCGTCATCGTCGGGTCACCGTCCTCTTCAGCGCCGAGGAGCGGGTGGACTTCCGCGACCTCGTCCGCGACCTCGCGCACGAGTTCCACGCCCGCATCGAGATGCGGCAGATCGGGGCCCGCGACACCACCAAGCTCATGGACGGCATCGGCCCGTGCGGCCGCCAGCTCTGCTGCTCGTCCTATCTCAAGAACTTCGATCCGATCTCCGTCAAGATGGCCAAGGCGCAGGACATGCCGCTCACAGACAGCCGGCTCCTCGGCAACTGCGGCCGGCTCAAGTGTTGCCTGCTCTACGAGTTCTCCACCTACGACCAGCTGCGCAAGCACCTGCCCAAGGTCGGCTCTGCCTGCCAGGCCGACTGCGGCGCGCAGGGCTGCATGACGGGCAAGGTACGCTCGCTGCGCGTGCTCAAGCAGACGGTGGTGGTGGGTTTCCAGGACGGGACGGAAGCGGAAGTGCCGCTGACGGCCCTGACCTGGGAAGGCCGTCCGCACGTCAAACCGCTCTGAGGAGGGTTCCATGCTGATTCGCACCGTGGCCCTGCTCTCGCTGCTGATCCTCGCTCCCGCGCCCGGCGCCCACGGCCAGGAGCAGCCGCGCATGGGTGGTGTGCTCAAAGCGGGGCTCATCGGCGAGGCGCCGACCCTCGATCTGCATGCGACCACCGCCGTCATCACCCAGCAGATCACCTGGCATATGTACGAGACGCTTTACACGTACGACAAGAGCCAGAATCCCATCCCCATGCTCGCGGAAGGCCATACGGTGGCAGACAACGGTCGCCGTTACACCATTACGCTGCGCAAGGGCGTGCGCTTCCACAACGGCAAGGAGATGACCTCGGCCGACGTGGTGCCCTCCCTCCAGCACTGGGCCAAGCTGGGGACGACCCCCAAGGCGATATGGAAAAACATCGAGGCGCTCGAGGCCAAGGACCCCTACACCGTCGTCATCTATCTCAAGGAGTCGTCCGGCTCCCTCCTCTTTGCCCTTGGCTCGCCCAACAACGGCGGCGCGATCTATCCGAAAGAGGTGGTGGCGGCCGCGGGCGACGGGCAGGTCAAGGAGTACATCGGCACCGGCCCCTATCGCCTCGTCGAGCACAAGCCCGATCGGCACGTGCGCCTGGCGCGCTTCAAGGAATACTCGACCCGCGCGGAGCCACCTAACGGTTACGGCGGCAAGCGCACGGCGTATATCGACGAGATCTATTTCATCCCCGTGCCCGAGGCCTCGGTGCGACTGGCCGGCGCCGAGACCGGCGAGTATAACTTCGCCCAGCAGCTGCGCCAGGATCAGTATGACCGCGTCAAGAGCCAGCCGGCGGTCGAGGCGCAGATCACCAAGCCGTACGGCTGGATCACCGCCGTGCCGAACCACAAGGAAGGCGTGATGACCAACCGCAAGGTGCGGCAGGCCTTCCTCGCCGTGCTCGATATGGAGCCGATCATGGCCGCAGGCATCGGCAACCGGGCCTTCTACCGGCTCGACGGCGCGCTCTTCTATCCGGAGCAGGGAGTCTGGCATTCCGAAGCCGGCATCGCCTCCTACAACCAGAGGAACAAGGCCAAGGCGCGCCAGCTCTTGAAGGAGGCCGGCTATAGCGGCCAGCCCGTGCGCTGGGTCACCACCAAAGAATACGAGTGGATGTACAACACCGCCCTCATGTCCTCCCAGCAGATGGAAGACGTGGGCTTCAAGGTCGATCTCCAGGTCGTGGACTGGGCCACCCTCGTGCAGCGGCGCAGCAAGCCCGAGCTCTTCGACGTCTTCTCCACCGGCTTCACCCTCGGAGCCGATCCGGCCATCGCCACGAGCATCCAGTGCAACTGGCCGGGCTGGTGGTGCAACGAGGAGAAGGATAAGCTGCTCGCCGAGATGGCGCGGGAAACCGACCCCAGGAAGCGTAAAGTGCTCATCGACAAGGTCCAGACGATCTTCTACGACGACGTCGGCCGCATCAAGTTCGGCGACTACTTCACCCTCGACGTGACGCGCAAGGAAGTCCGGGGATTCAAGCCCGGCCCCTATCTCTATTTCTGGAACACGTGGATCGCCGCCAAGTAAGGGCTCGATGACCGACCGCACGTTCTACCTGACCACGCCGATCTACTATGTCAACGCGCGCCCCCACCTCGGGCACGCGGCCAACACCATCATGGCGGATGCCATGTGCCGCTACCGGCGCCTGCGGGGCGACCGGGTGTACTTGCTCACGGGCACCGACGAGCACGGCGACAACATCGCCCAGACCGCGGCCAAGGCGGGTGTGTCACCCCAGGCCTACGCGGACGAGATCTCCGCCGCCTTCCGCGAGACGTGGCGTCGGCTCGGCATCACCAACGACGATTTCATCCGCACCACGGAGCCGCGCCACAAGGTGGTGGTCCAGGCCATCCTCCAGAAGCTCTACGACGCGGGCGAGATCTACTTCGGTGAGTACGGCGGCTGGTACTGCTACGGCTGCGAGCGCTTCTACACCGAGAAGGAGATCGTGGACGGCAAGTGCCCGGATCACCAGCGGCCGCTGTCCTTCATCAAGGAGAAGAACTACTTCTTCCGCATGTCGAAGTACCAGGAGTGGCTGATCAAGCATCTCGAGGACCACCCGGGCTTCATCCAGCCCGAGCGCTACCGCAACGAGGTGCTGGGCTTCCTGCGCGAGCCCCTCCAGGATCTCTCCATCAGCCGGCCCAAGGCGCGCCTCCAGTGGGGCATTCCCTTGCCCTTCGACGACCAGTACGTGACCTACGTGTGGTTCGACGCCCTCATCAACTACGTGTCCGCCCTCGGCCACCCCGACGGCGCCCTCTACAGGGAGCTGTGGGCGGCCGGCCACGCCGAGCACCTCATCGGCAAGGACATCCTCAAGCCGCACGGCGTGTACTGGCCGACCATGCTCCACGCCGCGGGCATTCCGCTCTATCGCCGGCTCAACGTCCACGGCTACTGGACGATCGGCGGCGGGAAGATGTCCAAGTCCATCGGCAATGTCGTGGAGGCCTTTCAGCTCACCGACAAGTACGGCCACGACGCCTTCCGCTATTTCCTCCTCCGCG
>WNGF01010596.1_pt1 | contig 17394 bp, 15 predicted proteins | sample 5400641 | NCBI WGS metagenome assembly WNGF01 (sample SAMN13153371, study PRJNA577476) | soil metagenome | isolation source: 80 cm soil or saprolite under grassland replicate 2 | place: USA:California | collected 2016-06-15
CGGCAGCGCAAAAAGATCGTTTCAGGGGTGTTAGGATTTTCGATATTACGGACGTCAAGAATCCGAAGCAGGTGGCCGCGGTGCAAACTTGCCGCGGCTCGCACACGCATACGCTGGTGGTCGATCCGAATGATAAGGACAACGTATACATCTACGTCTCCGGAACGTCTTTCGTCCGCCAAAGTGAAGAGTTGGCCGGCTGCTCGGGTGAAACACCGGAGAAGGACCCGAATACGGCGCTGTTTCGCATTGATGTGATTAAGGTGCCACTGGCGGCGCCGCAAGAGGCGCAGGTCGTATCCAGTCCGCGAGTGTTTATGGATCCGAAGACAGGCGCGCTCAACGCCCTAACTAACGCCGGCACTCATGGCAAAGAGGGACTTGAGAAGCCATCGGCCTCCAATCAGTGTCACGACATCACCGTGTACTCAGCGATCGGGTTGGCTGCCGGCGCTTGCTCCGGTAATGGAATCCTGCTGGACATTAAAGATCCGGTGCATCCGAAGCGTCTGGACGCGGTAAACGATCCAAACTATTCGTATTGGCACTCGGCCTCGTTTTCGAACGATGGGAAAAAAGTCGTGTTCACCGATGAGTGGGGCGGCGGATTGGGCGCGCGCTGCCGGGCGAACGATCCGAACAAATGGGGCGCTGATTCGATTTTCAGTTTGAAGGACAATAAGCTGAGCTTTGCAAGCTACTACAAGTTGCCGGCCGCCCAGGGCGACAGCGAAAACTGTGTAGCACACAACGGCTCGCTCATTCCGGTTCCCGGCCGTGACATTGAAGTGCAGGCCTGGTACCAAGGCGGCATCTCCGTCATGGACTTCACCGACGCAAAGCATCCGGTTGAAATCGCCTATTTCGATCGGGGACCGATTGATCCGAAGATGCTCGTGCTCGGCGGCGACTGGTCCGCCTACTGGTACAACGGCCACGTTTACGCTTCGGAGATCGCCCGCGGCCTGGATATCTTTGAGCTGACGCCGACGAAGTTCCTGACCGAGAATGAGATCGACGCTGCGAAGGCGGTTCGGGTGGCTGAACTCAATGTGCAGAACCAGGAAAGAATCGAGTGGCCGCGAACGTTGGTTGTGGCGAAGGCGTACGTGGATCAGTTGGAGCGATCGCAAGCTCTCTCCTCCGATCAAATCTCTGCTCTACGGAAGGCGATTCAAAACGCTGAGAGCTCACACATGAGTAAGAGCTCACTCGCAAAGCTCAACAGTCTTGGAATGTCATTGGACAAGAGCACTGCCACAACGCAGAATGCAGCAGACTCAACCCGATTGCAGGCCCTGGCGGATATCCTGAAGCAACCCGCTCGTTGATCTCTAAGAAGAGTCATTCCTAGGGATCGCGAAACCGCATTCGAATGCGCTAAACGGCAACTCAGCGCCTTCCTGAGAGGTGCTCACTCAATTGCCGCAACTCGCGGTCTACCTCGCTTGGGTCGCCATGTGATTGAACACGCTTTAGATGAGATGCTATAGAATTGCATGCCATACGAAAGCCCTCCTTCCACTCTTGGGATCGCTGAATCGGTGGGTCAATGTTTACCTTGCCGGCATCGATCGCGTTCATCACGTCTCGTGGATCGCCCTTATATAAAATCGCAAGAAGTCTTTTGCTTAAAATTTGTGCCGCAGCACGTTGCCCTTCCGACCGATCTGCCGACTGGGCAGAGTCGGTTCCCCATCTCGCTCCGTCTGAAAATTCGACATAATCCACTGACAAGCTCACATGTGTTTCCTTTGATGGATTTAGGTCAAAAGTGTCGAAATTGGTTACTGAACGATTTACGTTTAGCCGTGGTGAGTTTGTTAAATCCAAGTTACTCAGCGATAACTTAGTTGAAGGGTCTCCTTCTACTTCCTGTTTTATGGCGTAGGTTCTAATAGCTTTATTTGAGACATTTGTTAGCTCAAACGCGATCTCAACATATTGCTCTTCGATACTCAGGATTCGAGGAGCTGAGATCACTAATGGGGCGTCGATTTGCGTCTGAACCGTCAAAACGGGAGATCCAGTCTGAGCCAATTCTGGCTTCCGGGCTGTGGTGTTGGCTAAGCCGGTAATATTATTTTTCCGGGAAATAATAAGTAGGCAGGCGATGAGTACGATTAAGGCAGCCAATCGTAATGTCAATCGGTGTCGAAGGAATAGACTCATAGACTTTCTCTCTCACATGACAAACTCTTTGACGCAAATCGTCAATTAGTAGCGTTATCAGATTCTACTTGCTTAGGACGTCGGCCTCAATGCCTATGACATAGCCAAGCTTATGGGCTATGCAAATATCACAACGGGTCAGCGTTACGTTCGCAATTTGCCAGCGGGTTCGGGTGAAGCAGTAATGCTAAAAAATCAGCGCCGTCACAATACCGTCACAAGTAAGCATTCCAGCACTCTTAACGCTTCTCGTATATAGCTGGTTTTATTGGTAGCGGGGGGCGGTATCGAACCACCGACCTTGGGGTTAGGAATCACTATCCCGGCAAACAAACTGGATACGTAGTTCCGTTAAACGTGAATGCCGTTTGAGATGCCAGTTTGGCAATCTCAAACTGCAGTGTCAGGGAAGACTTGCCGGTAGGTGATCCGCCGCGATTGACGACTTGGATTACTGTATCGGCGCTCGCACAGCCAGGCCCGGATTGACGCCAACTTGGAGTTGTCCATCCTTAACCACTAATGCTCCATTTACCAGAACAAACTTTATCCCTTCCGAATATTTACCGGGTTCAGTATAGGTCGCTTTATCGATTACTCGTTCTGCATCGAAGATTGTGAGATCGGCATCTGCGCCCGGACGAAGACGGCCCTTGGTTTTCATCATCGGAACGCGGCGTTCAAGTCGCTCGGCAGGCATTAGTGTCATCTTGCGCAAAGCGTCCATAAGCGTCAGAGTCTTGGTCTCGCGAACGTAAACCCCGAGAATTCGCGAATAGGTTCCGGCAGCTCGCGGATGTCCTTTCCCATCCTTCAGAATGCCGTCGCTGGCAATCATCGTTAAGGGATCGGCAATCGCACTTCTGACGATTTCCGGTTTCATTGAATGCAGCGCTACCATGCCACCTTCCTTACGATAGCGCGCAAAGCTTTCCCCGGTAAGCCGTTCACCGGTGGCCACCCATTGCAAGTCTTTGTAGTCGATACCCAACTGTCCCTGCCAATCGCCGTCAAAGATTGCCGAGTCAAGTCTGGTCATACCAGCCGTGTAGGGATAGCACTCCGTAGTGACATCTATCCCGCGTGAGCGGGCTTCGCGGATCATTTCCAAAACGCGCGGCGTGTCGTCGAAAGCCATGCTGGTTATGTGAACAACCTGCAAAGGAGCACCGGTCATAGCCGCTGCCGCAAGCACCTCCTCAAAGGCTGCGACACAATTCATCGGCTCCTTCATACCGGCATAGCGCATATGTACATGACACGATGCCTTGAACTTTGCAGCTATACGAAACATCTCAATGATTTCTCTGTGCGACGCTGCAGCTGTGTAGTTGATGCCGAAGCCGACTGCGAGTGCCCCCCGTTTTAATCCCAGTTCGATCAGTCGCTTGATTTCGGCAACTTCGTTTTCAGTCGCCGGCCGGTAAGCAGCGTCACCGCTCGGTACAAAAGTCCCCGGGTCTTTCATCACCACCATGCGCACCGGGACATGACCGATACTCGCCCCATAGTTGATTAATGTTTTTCCTTCGCGCTCTGCATACCACTGGTCAATATCTGCGGTGCCGATTTCCAGCTCCAAAGCTGTAGTTACTCCATCCATTGCCTGGGCCCGGTGATGCTCATCGTTCATATCGTGGACGTGAAGATCGATGAACCCTGGAGCAACCACGAGACCTTTTGCGTCAATAGCCGTGCTGCCTTTGAGCGACTTACTTGTGATCGTCTGAACCTTGCCGCCGCGGATACCGAGGTTGCGCACCGCATCCAGGTTTGACTCCGGATCCATGACTCGACCATTCAGGACAACGACGTCGTAGAACTCCTCCGTCGCGTTTCCGGTTGGCAGGAACATGATGCCGGAGAAAAAAATTATCGAACCGGCGCTCAGCATCGCGAGCAAACGCGTCTTGAGAAGTTGTTTAGCTGCCATCGTTATCTCCTGATTGGGCCATCGCACCAGGTCGACTCAATCGCATTTCACTCACGCTGCGGTCCCATGAAGTCGGTACCACCACGCGGTAGCGGGTGGGCCTCTTGATTGCCGATTGTCAATTGCCGATTTCGGATTGGCGTATAGCGAGAAAGCCAATTGCCAATCGGCAATCGGAAATCTGAAGACCCACCCGCTACCGCGTGGTGGTACTGACCTCATCGGACCGCTGTCGCCGATAACGATAATAAACAAAAACCGGCAGCCCAAGGGCGATTAGTATTAGTCCCGTTGCTGACTCAACCGGCCGGGCTACCAGCGAATTGATTGTTAGCCAAAAAGCTACCAGTACAAAAACCGCCGGGATCAATGGATAGCCCAGCGTTTTGTACGGGCGAGGTGCGTCAGGCATTTTTCGCCGCAGCACAAACACTGCCGACGTTGTCATTCCGTAAAAAATCCACGAGGCGAAAATAACGTAATCGGTCAACTGATCGAAGGACCCGGAAACGGCCAGGACACTCGCCCAGACGGCCTGGATGATGATGGCCCAAACCGGCACGTGTGAACCGGCATTCACTTCCGAGAAGCGGGAGAAGAAGAGGCCGTCGCGGGCCATAGCAAATGGCACCCGCGCGCTGGATAGGATCAATCCATTGAGTGCTCCGAGCGCTGAAAGAATAAAGGCGACCGAGATGAGCTTTCCGCCCCAGGCGCCAAGGAACGTTTGCGCGGCTTTAGTTGCTACCGGCAACGCATGCGGATGGCCGGTTGAACTGGATGTGACTACTTCCGCAAACGGGAGCGCATAGAAATACGCGAGATTCGCCAGGCAGTAGATCGCCATCACCGCGAGCATGCCGCCAATCAAAGCACGGGGGATGTTGCGCTCCGGGTTACTAACTTCCCCGCCAACCATCGGCATCGCATTCCAGCCGTCATAGGCCCACAACGCGGCAAGCATCGCTGCCCCAAAAGCTGAAACGCCGGCGACCTTTGCTCCGCCTGCACTCGACGTCAGGTTCGCCCAGGTTGCTGTGCCTGACAGAGAAAAGACTCCGATCACAACAGCCGCAATTCCCAGCACCTTCAGTAGCGTCAACACGGATTGCACACGGCCGCCAAAGACAATTCCTATACAGTTAATGGCGGAGAAAAACAGAATGGCGCCGACCGCTACGATCTGTTTTGTGCCGAATTGCCAGTGGATTTCCTGGCCCAGCAGAGTGTAGTCGTTCGAGAGCCATGCGGTTGTCAGCGGTGAGACCGCGGACAAAAAAGTAGCAAAACCAATTCCGAGAACGGCGATGGCGCCGGTTGATGCAATACTGAATCGCATCCAGCCATAAAGGAATGCCGGCGCATCCCCGTAAGCGTGACGCAGGTAAACATATTCACCGCCGGCCTGCGGCAATAACGCACCGAGCTCTGCATAACTCAACGCCCCGGCTAGCGAGAGAAAACCTGCGGCCACCCAGGCAGCCAGCACCAGAGTGGGACTTCCGACTTCCTGGGCCATCACGGCGCTCTTCAGGAACACTCCGGTGCCGATCACTGTACCGATCACCAGCAACGTCGTGCCGCTCGCCGTTAGTCCCCGAACCAGAGAAGTTTTTTCATCAGCCATCTTTTTTCGCTGGGGAGGAGATAGGGCTCGCTTGTCGAAATACTTCACGCAGTCGCTGGGCCACAGTCTCCGCTTCGTTCGGCTGCATCATCCAAACGCCGAACCGTATTTCTTCACAATCCTCGGCAGCCTCATACGAGTACGTAGGAACGGCTTCGATGGAAACTGTTCCGGCGCGCAACTGCTGACGGATATCGTCGGCTGAAACTTTGAGACTATCTAGATTCCACGTGACCTTCAGATGCGGAACGTGATTGGCAATTGCAGGAGTGAAGATTTCCACTTTGAGCGCTTCGATATCTGCCAGACTATTAGCGAGCAATTGGATCCGCCGTTCCCATTCCTTTGTTTCGGCTTCTGAATCGCGTTTGAGGTACGTCTCCAATGCGACAACCATCCCGAGGATCGTCTCTTTGCTGACTTTATACCCGCGCCCAATCGCGTCACCGTTAGGAGAGGAATTCAATCTAGCGGCCCTGATCAAATCTTTACGACCGAGTAGTAGTCCGGCATTTTGCGGCCCACGTATCCCCTTGCCTCCCGAGAAGGTCACGAGATCGAAGCCCATCCTCAGGTATTTGAAAAGATTCTCTGTGGGCGGGACGTCGGCGGCAGCGTCGTTGAAGGTGGGGATGCCATGCTTTTTGCCAAGGGCAACGAATTCTTCGGCGTTGATCATGCCCTTTGGTTCGTTGTCGTTGAAGAACAGCATCATTGCAGTGTTACTGCAGATGGCATTCTCCAGTTCGGCGAGCGTTTCAATCTCTACGAACTTGACTCCGCAATTCCGAATTGCGTGATCATAAAGAAAGCGATGCGCTCTTTGAATGATCACTTCACCCTTGAGACCGGTCAGGTCGGGTATCTGACGAACGCGGACTGGATCCTCACCGGTGAGGCAGGCTGCCGTGCCAACGGTAAGCGCTGCCGCTGCGCCTGAGGTGACCATTGCCGCTTCGCATCCGAGCAGCTCTGCAATGCGTTCGCCCGCAGCTGTTTGCAACTCATCGATATCCACGAAGTGCTTTGCCGCATAGCTCATTGCTGCGACAACTTCTGGAAGCATCAGCGAAGCACTCAAGAGGGTGTAGGTACCGGCCGCGTTAATAAAAGTTTGCACACCCAGCTCACGAAAGAAATCACGCTCACTGCTGGGTGACAAATCTTTTGCGGGTCGACTCTGGGACGGGTTATCGGGGGAAGACATCTTCCGCATCATATACGAAGAGCTCACTCGTTTAGCGTCGATCTTGTAGTAGGCCCATACATTCAAAGGAAAGCGCCCGTAACGAATTGCACGGGGCGCGTCCTGGTTGTCAGATACGTTCCGGGAATATAGTTCCTAATACCACCAGCAGTCGAGCGACTTATGCGACCGTAAGTGAAAACTACTAGACGGAACCAGCAATGACTTCACTCAACGCGGCTACTGAATGCAGTCGTGGTCACACTCAACTGCAGACTCCTCGTTGCCCGCCAATGGTCCGCTGCCTTTACGACCCGGATGACTGGGAATCGAGATCGTGGTTTGCCCGATATTGTCGTCGTAATTAGTCTCAGGCAGTTGGTGACAGAAGCCGTTTGTGTCTTTGTACGGGCAAGGTTCGCCGTTTTGGGCAACAAACGGAGGATTCACTGTCACGCGGATGATGTAATCTCCCGGAGGCACAGAAGCTTGTCCGTCACCGCCATCAAGAACAAAGTACTGACCGGCGAGTGTGAAGCGATAGGTATCGGCCCATCCAGCGCTGATGCCTTGATTCCCGGGAATGCCGACTGCGCCGCAGTTATGGAACTGGGGTTGTTGGGGCGCTACACCGCCAACGGGAACTGGATTCGGATCCGTATCAAGCATGCAGAAGCCACGCTTGGCTGCACGCCAAATCTGGCCTGTGGTTGGGTCAATCAGTTGGTAGAGCGCGTAATGGCGAAAGTGAAAGTGGTGATGGCATTCGGCGAATTCAAAGAGGCCATCGTCGGCGGCGACGTGATCGTTAGGATCGCCCACGAAGATATCCGCGTTGCCGGTATTTGGGGTCATTACGGTAAAGCGAACCAGACGGCGCAGCCCGGGCTGGACATCGCCTTCAATAGCACTGCACGCCTGCGCGGAGATCTTTTCGTCGCGCACGACCATTGCGAGCCAATTTTTCTTGGACTTCTTCCAGCTCAATAGCTACATCCTTGATCGACTGGTAACGCTTCTCCGGATCTTTCGCCAGACACCGCCGCACAAGCCTCACCAAATCATCAGGTGCATGAGGGCTGGTCTCTTTGATCTGCGGCGTCGGCGCATGAACGATTTTGTGCAATGAATCCAGAACGTCCTTGCCCTCAAAGGCCTTCTGTCTCGTTGTGGCTTCATAGAGGATGCAACCGAAGGAGAAGATGTCCGAGCGGTGATCTATCTCCTTCACCAGTCCCTGCGCCTGCTCCGGCGACATGTAACCGACTGTTCCCATCACCATTCCGGGCAGTGAATGTTGCGGCAACAGTGCGGTCGCGACCTGGCTTGAGTCGGCATCGCCTGCGCCCGGTCTTTTCGGCTGCTCGACAAGCTTTGCCAACCCGAAGTCGAGCACCTTTGCGTAGCCGTCCCGCGTGATCATAATGTTGTCCGGCTTGAGGTCGCGGTGGATGATACCCGCCGCATGAGCTTTGGTTAGACCCTCAGCCACTTGCTGCATGTACTTGAGGAGTTTTTGCAGCGGCGCTTTCTCGCGATGAATCTTCTCACGCAGGGTCTCGCCATCAACGTACTCCATCGCGATGTAGTAGTGATTCTCCAGTTGTCCGATCTCATAGACTGTGATGATGTTCGGATGGTTGAGGGCCGAGGCGGCGCGCGCTTCTTTAGTAAACAAGCGCGCGCGCTGCGCGTTACGGGAGAGATAGTCTGGCAGCAGCTTCAGCGCGATCTTGCGTCCGAGCTTCGTGTCCAGCGCGAGGTACACATCGCCCATGCCGCCTGAGCCGAGCAAAGATAATACCTGGTAGTGCGCTATCGTCTGCCCGGCCAATGACGCGCCGGCTCCGCGCTGCCTGGCGGCGACTGCCATCGCCGGCTCCTCGATGAAGCGGCTCGCCTGATCATGCGACGCAAGCAGCTCCTCGACCTCTCGCCGCAACTCTTCGTCGCCGTTGCAGGCTTCGGCGACAAACGCTTCGCGGTCTGGCGCGGCGCGCAGTAGCACGGCCTCGAAGATGTCACTGATTTGTTGCCAGCGTTCTGGAGTCATTGGGGTGGTCAGTTGTAGACATCGGGCCTTTGGTCTTTGGCTTTTGGCCTTTGATCTTGTACCTGAGAGTCAATTTCTGTTGAACCGCGCACGACCAGAAGACATCAAAAACCAAAGTCCTAAGACCAAAGGCCAGTTTGAACAGAAGTTACCACGGCCTACTTATGTCCTTACCCATTAATCGTCTGATACAACCACGCCTTGGCAGTAATCCAATCTCGCTCAACTGTCGTCGGCGAGACCTTCAGTATCTCAGCTGTTTCTTCGATGTTCAGGCCGCCAAAAAACCTCAGCTCAACGACCTGGCTGCGCCGCGGATCCATCTCAGCCAAGCTCGCGAGCGCCTCGTCGAGTGCCACCAGATCGGGCGTGCGCTCATCGCTCAGTGATTCGGCATCGGCCAGAGAGACTTGCAACGCGCCGCCGCCGCGCTTCTGATACTGACGCCGGCGTGCATAGTCTACCAATATACGACGCATCAACTGCGCCGCAATTGCCAAAAAGTGCGCGCGGTTCTGCCAGCGCACGTTCTTCTGATCAACGAGCCGCAGATAGGCCTCATTGATCAGCGCGGTGGTCTGCAAGGTATGGCCATGCCGTTCGCCTCTCATGTAGCTGCGCGCGAGACGGCGCAACTCTCCGTGTACGAGCGGCACCAGTTGGTCGAGCGCAGACTCGTCGCCGTCGCTCCACGCGACGAGCAGTTGGGTGACACTCTTCGGCGTAACATTGCTCATTTCACCATCCATACTGCCGGATTTAGTTTTGCCGTCCCGCGGGCTCTCGCGCCCACACACATCTGGCGAAAAAAACTCAAGCGCAGGCGTGGAGAGTTTTCACCTCGGTTCTCGCGTAAATAAGTGAGGGCGCAAATTAGGCGCATGACGTTTCGACGGCGCACCCGTCTCGGCCACTACCGCGGCGAGACACGTAAGTTTGGGGGATTCGGCGTGCGGCTCATTGTAGTACCGGGCGGCGGCGAGAGACAACACCGTGCCCTCGGCAAGTTGGCACAGAAAAAGTTCAGACCAAAGGAGCATTCAAAACTGAGGAGAACATTTATGAAACGGATTACCCATGTAGTGCTGATGTTCGCTCTGGCGGCGGTGGGTTCGTCCTCCGCTCTCGGTCAAAAGGCGCTCGCTAAAGGTGGGAAGACTATGACGAGCGGCCCGCAGGCCACCGCGGTCGCGGAAGAAATACTGCAGTTGGAGCGCATGTACGATCAAGCCTTCATCCGGCCCACCGCAGAGGAGATGGAGCGCCTGCACACCGACGACTTCATGATGACGGCGCGCGGAAAGGTTACAACCAGGGCCGAGCTTCTGGCGCGGCTCAATGACCCCAACCATCGACGCGACGTGATTGAGTCGCTGACCACGGACGACGGCTGGTTGCCGTGGCGCACTACTCGCCGGTTGCCGCCCCAGCGAAGCCGCAGTAACCAGACGCGCGGGCCGGGCAGCAACGACGCTAATTCTTCCTTGCAACTCGGCTGGCTGAATGATCGAACTGAATCGGAAAGCTTCGCTGTCGTGATGGTGGCTCGCAATCCGGCCGGTTATGCAACGCGAGTGGGAAAGACGGCTGGGTTCCGCAGGGCTTGACCCTCAACTTCGATAGTGCGCTAGGCGCTGCGACGTCTTCACCCAGCCGCATCGGCACTGGGGTCGTCGAGATTTGCTAGTCAGGACTGATAAAGGAGTCGAGAAATGTCTGCGATAACTAGAATTCCTCACCATGAAATCACGCGCGCTTCCCGGCCCGTGTGGCGCACGCTATTCGCCGCCGCGCTCATTCTCGCTTGCCTTGTTATGGTCCGGGCGCAGAAGCAGGCCGGCGAATTCGCCGTGAATGGCGCGGGCCTTAAAGTTGACGAGGCGAAACTCTCCGGTGAGTGCCCCGTGACAGTGAAGTTCACCGGCTACATCACGACTAACGGACCGGGCACTGTGAAATACACTTTCAATATGGACGCGATAGCGAGAGCGTTCCCAACAATCAGAAGTGCCGTCGCACACCTCCTGTCAGACCCCTCGCTTACACCTTACGATTTTCACCCAATGCTGGGCGTGGCTTTCGGCCTTGATAGAACCGTCACACTCGATGAGCGCGTCTTAAACACACAGGATCGGCCCTTAGGAATGGTGCGGCTTGTTTCTTCACCCGAACGCCTCAGCTTCCAGCCACAGGTGTTGGTATTAACGTATGAAGGCGCACGCAACGCCATCGCCAGAGATAACGGCTTCGGCCCTGGAGTGGTCCAAGTGCGATACGACGATCAGCGCGAACTCGAAGGCAGCTATTCGCTGTATCTCAAGGTCGAACGCGTGCGCTGACGCCCACTCGCCATCAACTCGCACCGCTGAGAAATGTTTACGCCGGCAGGCGGCCGCAAGGAAGAAAGTTATGTTTCACACGCGACGGAAAAGTTCACAGGCGATGTTTGATTTGAGCAAGTTATTAACCTGGGTGGCGTTGCCGCTGTTGTGCGCCGCCATGGCCGCCGGCCAGACGGGTTCTGTAAAAGAGAAAGAGAGCGGAAAACAATCGGCAGTCGTGAAGGACGACGACGTCGGACGTTTCCGCGTGACGCTAACCGGCTTCACGGTCAATCACCAGACCGACGACAACATTCTCGAAACGGACGGCAAGGGTGACGAAGTTTTCATTCTCGCCGAAGTAGCACAGTATGATCGTTATACTCAAGACTTTCCCAACACGGTCTCAACTGGCGGCATCCGCCTGGGCTACACCGACAGCCTGCACGGCGGCGGCAATGTGACGCTGCGCCGAAGTCTGGTCAGCGTCTTGATGGGCGACATCAACAATCAGAACAACCCGACGCGAATTCAGGCCGGTTATGCAAGCGCACTCGGCGGTCTGCGCACAGGTGACCGCTTCCCCACAAACGAGCCCTGGATGCTGGTCAGCGAGCCGACCGCTGACCGGCCGCCGATGCTCTTATGGGAAGGGGAGCTGCATCGGGGCCGTGACCTCGTCATCATTGTGCCCACCATCTGGGAATGGGATGGCGGCAACCAGCCCATGCGGACCCAATTCACACAAGAAATTAATACTTACTTTTCCTACACCACCCGCTCAAACCAAAACCGTGGCTTTGTATGGAGCGAGCTGACGGGTGTGGACGCCTTCGGCGCGGGCGACCGGCCCATCGGTATGTTGGCACGCAGCCCCTGGGCGCCAGAAGCCCTGTCACTCAACTTCGACACGGCGCAGCGCGCGGCCATTAGCTCGCTCGCCAACATAGGCACGGGCGTCTTCGAGCTGCATTACCTCGCGAGGGGCGAAGATTACTCGCTCTACGTGAAGATTGAGCATCTCTGAATTCGTTGATTGGACCAGGAGAATCGGTAGCGGGACTGATCGCACTGTGGACATGGGAATTCCGTCGACGCGGAGCTTATTGAGCAGCTGTCTGAAAGGATCTCGGATTGAAACCAGATCGTTAGGGTTGAAGCCGTTTCTGGCATCGAAATCTGTTCGCTCCAAAGATTGGCGTGTGACCTTTTGGACTGGATGCGGTAGTCGGCCCTCGTCTGCTATCACTATCTCTTCGAATGGAACTTTGATGTGCTAATGACTCAACGCGAACGACTGAGATTGATTGCTTGTTCGCTGCCAGCCGCTCTGACGCGGCCCATTAGTTCTGCGAAGCGCGGGTCGGAGCGCAGGCTGTCGAAGATTGGATTGAGCTTGAAGTCAAACGCGAAGCGATTCCGTTCCTCTACGGCTTTTGCGAGCCAGCCGAAGAGTTTTTCTTTGTCGCCCAAGCGTACATAGGCCATCACGTATTCCGACGCTGGAACGTACTCGCCACGACCAGCTTTTTCATTCAATCGTTCGAGTTTCTTCTGCGCTAACGCGCGAACTGCCGTGTCGAAGCCTGACGCAGCATACGTGTGTTCAAGGAGCGATGCCTGTTCGCCTTCACCGTTCAAAGTGAGGGCTTTGGTCCATGCAGCAATGGCTTCCCTGTGCATCCCCTGCTGCTCGTAAACGTCACCGAAGAATTGATGCGCCTGCGCGAAATTCTGGTCCAGCTCAAGCGTCTTGCGGGACTGGTCCATCGCGCGGTCGTACTGACGTATGAAGAAGAGGATTCTTGCCCAGTTCAGATTGAAGCTGCGCGACAGCGGCTCAAGCTCGACGGCGCGTTGAATTTCCCTCAGGGCTTCGTCGTTGCGTCCAACCCAATATAAACATAGGGCGTAGTGGTTGCGTATTTCCGCGTAGTTCGGATCCAACTCGATCCCGCGACGAAAGTAGCGCTCGGCGGCGGGCCAATCGCGGTAATAATACATTTTGACTGCAGCCATCGGGTTATAAGATTCGGCCAGCGTCTCGTCTAACGCTAAGGCTTTGTTGGCCGCTGCCTCGGCCTTCGGCCAATTTTCGCCTGGCGGCAAGAGACCGATGGCCGCTGCCAAACCGTAGTAATCTGCCAGGCCGGAGTAAGCCAGCGCGTAAGAAGGGTCCAGCTCAATCGCCTGTTGAAAAAAATCGCGGCTCTTTTCATAACCCGGCGCCGGGCCCTTGTGCCAGTAATATAGTCCCTTTAAGTAAGCCTGATAGGCTTCAGCACTCTGCGTGTAGTCCTTCGCCAACTTCTGCTCGTCGGCGCCTGACAACCGCATTCGCAACTTCTGTGATACGTCACGCACGATCTCGTTCTGCAATGAAACGAGGTCGGTCAGCTTGCGATTGTACTGCGCGCCCCAAAGCTGATTACCGTTGCGCCCATCAACCAGCGATACATACAACGCGAGATCATCGCCGCGTTGCACCACGCGCCCGTTCAAGATCGCCTGCACAGATAACTCCGAAGCGATAGTTTGCTGTTCCACCTGTTTACCTTTATAGCGAAAGACGGAACTGCGCGCTTTGACCGACAGATGGGGAAGTTGTGACAAACTGTTGATGATCGATTCGGTTATTCCGTCGGACAAATACTCCACATCACTATTGCCGCCTTCGTTGACAAACGGTAAGACAGCGATGGATTCGATTGGCCTTGCGTTTGACGAAGGACGAAGGAGAAACCAATACCCAAGGGCAACCGCCGCGAGAATCAAAACGGATAACATCACAACGAAGCCGCGTTTGTGATTTTTGATTTCACCAATCGCGTATTCCACGTCCGAAGTCGGATGGAAAACAACAATTTGCGTGGGGTCCTCCGTTTGCGAGTTAGTCTGTTTATTCACCGCCACCGTTCGTTCAACCCCGGTTTGAATCGCAATCTGTTTTTTCAAGTGCTTGAGGTCAACGAGCAAATCCTTGGCGGTTTGATAACGTTCTTCGCAGTTTTTCTCCAACGCTTTGGCGACGATTCTTTCGAGTTCCGCCGGAATTTCCCGATTGAAATTGCCCGGCGGCGCAGGTTCGGTTTTCAAAATCGAAGCAATCACGTCGCTCGACGAATCGCCCACAAACGGCGTTCTGCCCGCCAGCATTTCATACAGCGCCACGCCGAAACTGAAAATATCGGTGCGCTCATCAATCTTTCCGCCCTTCGCCTGTTCGGGCGACATGTAACTGATCGTTCCGAGAATCACGCCTCGTGCCGTTTGATTTTGCTTGACCGTTGTTTCTTCAAACCCGATTGGCTTGTGTTCGACAAGTTTTGCCAAACCGAAATCCAGAATTTTTACATAACCGTCGGGACGCACGATGATATTTTCCGGTTTGATGTCACGGTGAGCGATGTGCGCCGCGTGCGCGGCGGTTAAAGCGTCGGCGATTTGAATCGAAACATCTAGAGCTTCCGACAACTTCAACGGCGCTTGCTTAAGAAGCTCGCGCAAAGTTTTGCCTGCGACAAACTCACTGACGATGTAATGCACATCGTCGCATTCGGCAATTTCATGAATGACCAAAATGTTGGGATGATTTAGGGCGGAAGCGGCTTTCGCTTCCTGCGTAAAACGCTCAAGATTCGATCCGTGACGGGCGAATTTTTCATTGAGAATTTTGATGGCAACTTGTCGGTCGAGTTTTTTATCGCGTGCGAGATAAACTTTGCCACTACCGCCCGAGCCGAGTTGCTCAATAATTTCGTAATGCCCAAAACATCTGCCTTGTTCAAGTTTTTCGGTAGGCTCGATGATGAGGCTGGCGACTTCGCGGACGGCGGGCTCTTCCATAAAACTTTCCGCGTTGGCAAACGACGCGAGCAGATTTTCGACTTCGCGGCGCAAACGTTCGTCCGTGCCGCACGATGTATCGAGAAATTGCTTGCGTTTCTGCGGCTCGAGTTCGACGACGGCATCAAACAAGCCTTTAACTTTTTCCCATCGCTCGGAATTCATTTTGTAATTTCCTGGTGCAACCAGGCCTTCGCGATCCGCCAATCGCTTTTCACCGTCGCCGGCGAGACGCGAAGAACTGCGGCGGTTTCTTCGATACTCAAACCGCTGAAATACCTGAGTTCGACAATCCGCGCCTGTCGCTCAGCAAATCCGGCAAGGCGAGTCAACGCTTCATCCAGCGCGACTAGATCAATGCTTCTGCCTCCTGACACCGCTAGCACAGCCGTTTCCAACGGTATATTCTCGCCGCCTCCGCCGCGTTTCTTACGCTGCCTTTCACGCGCGTAATCAACCAGAATCCGGCGCATCGCCTGGGCGGCGATGCCGAAGAAATGAGCGCGGTTTTGCCAGTTGACTTCGCGCTGGTCAATCAATTTTAGATAGGCTTCGTGAACCAGAGCCGTAGTCTGCAAAGTGTGGTTGGGTCGTTCGCGGCGCAGGTAACGTGCGGCCTGCCGGTGCAGCTCCGCATAAACGAGCGGCAGTAGAGAGTCCAAAGCTTCTTGTTTGCCGGCGCTCCATTCCCGCAACATCCGCGTTATCTCTCGTGATTCCTGGGACGATGGTTCCATAACTTCACACGCGATGGATTGAAGGTTATGCGCGCTCGATTTGTCCGGAAAATAATCTAGCCTATTTTTTCCTGCCTGTCGCGTTAGTAAGTAAAGGCAAAAACGAAACGCGAAAAACGAAGATTGATTTTTCGCGCTTAAGCATTCCCACAAAGCTTAACTTTGTCGGTACACCTATTACACACCGTTGGTAGCCATCCAGCGGGAAAGAGGGGAAAACCATGAGCAAGAAATTATCAAACACCATCGGCGCCTCAGTATTGGCGATTTTGCTGTTGGCACCGTGCGCGCCAGTTGAGCTGTCTGCGCAAGACAAAAGTGGCAAGGCAAGCAGCGCGCAAAATGCTTCGTCATCTGCACCCGATAAGACCCTCGAAGGCGTGTGGCGCACAGAAATAACGCCAAGAGATTGTCAAACCGGCGCACCGTCAGCAGGTACAGCTCCGGGTTTATTGACCTTTCATCAGGGCGGCACGAGTTCTGAAACTGCCTTTTCTCCGCTCGGTCCGGCTTCACGCAGCCCAGGTCATGGGATTTGGCGTCGCATAGACAGTAGTCGTTACGCCGGCTCAATTGTGTTTTTGGGGTTTAATTCCGACAGGACCTTCGCCGGAAGGCGAGTGATTACCCAAAACATACAACTTGATAGAAGCGGCGATCTATTCTACGACACTGCCACTCTCCAAATTTACGACCTCAACAACAACGTCATCGCAACCACTTGTGCCACCGCTGTCGGGACTCGGTTTGAATGAACAAACAACGCGGGTTCGGTGCACGAAACCGAGGTCTTCAAACTTAACACGTCGAACACCCATTGTTTTTTTGCGTGATTGCCTTCGCGACGAGGCAGTTGTTCTCACAAGTTGATTTAAGTTGCAACGCGGCGAGCTCGATATCCCCCGACTGAACATCCCGATCAGCTCATCGGTTAGAACGGTGATAGGAGTACTTTTATGGCCTCCTTGCTCTCACAAAGCTTGAAGGCTTCTTGCCAACGTTCCAGCGGCAGCTTGTGGCTAATGAGTTCCCTTAGGCTGACCGATTTTTGTGCCAGAACCTTGAGGAGGCGATCCCAGGTCGCAGCTGTGTAACCTACTGACCCCACGACTCGCAGCTGTTTATAGAAAATTTGATCAAAGTCGAGCGTGACCTCTCGACCAAAAATCCCGACCTGTGTGTACTGGCCGAGAGGCCTCAGCATTCGCAAGCAGTTGGCGGCCGAAGCGGCCGCGCCGGCGCACTCAAACGCAACATCGACGCCGGTGCCTCCTGTCTCTTCCGCGACCACAGCTGACAAGTCTCGCTCGCTCACATCAACGACGGCAGCGGCGCCGAACGATCGGGCTTTCTCAAGTCGCAGAGTGTCCTCGTGCGTACCGGCGACAATAGTCTTGATGCCTTCGGCGAGAAGGATTTTCAGACAGAGTAGACCAATGGGTCCAGGCCCTGATATCAAAGTTATGTCGCCGAGCCTCACATTTGTTTGCTCTAACACTGCCTGAACAGCGGCAGCGAA
>WNGF01004867.1_pt1 | contig 17392 bp, 14 predicted proteins | sample 5400641 | NCBI WGS metagenome assembly WNGF01 (sample SAMN13153371, study PRJNA577476) | soil metagenome | isolation source: 80 cm soil or saprolite under grassland replicate 2 | place: USA:California | collected 2016-06-15
TCGCGCTGGCCCGGCCGGCTCCGCTTTTTCGCAGCAGCGGCGAGCGGGCCAGGTAGTCGTCGTCGACGGCGGCGTTGAGGATCGTCCCGAGCAGCGACAGGTAGGTGTTGACGGTGCGGGCCGACAGCTGCTCGGCGACCATCGCGGCCTTCCAGGCGCCGATCGTGCTGGCGTCCAGGTCGCCGATCGGGATGTCCCCGAAGACGGGCAGGATGCGCTTTTCGACCTTCTTGCGGGTGCCGTACTCCGAGCTTGGGTGCTGGTCCTTCCACGCCGGCCACCACTTGGTGGTCACGTACTCCCCGAAGAGCGTGTGCGCCTTCTGCGGGTCAGGGTCGGCCACCGGCTGGGGCTGGTCGCGGCCGCCGCGCTCGATCGCCCGCTTCTCGGCCAGCGCCCGGCGCTTGGTGGGGAAGATGCCGGCCGAGCGCTGCCGCTGGCCGTCCTGGTAGCCCACCTGGTAGCGCTCGTAGGGATAGCGAGCCGATGGCGGGATCGGCGTGATCCAGGCCATGTAGGATGCCTCCGTGTCGCAGATCTCTTGGTGAGTTGCGACCCGCGGTCTTGGCAAGTTCTTGCTGAGTTCTTGGTGAGGAGGCCCCAGAGAACATCGCTACACTCGCAGGGAGGCTCGCTGACAAGCTCACTACCAGCAACAACACTTGACTCGGGCGTGTAGCTCAGGTGGTCAGAGCGCGTCGCTTACAACGACGAGGTCGCAGGTTCAAGCCCTGCCACGCCCACGAGAAGGCGCTGGGGAGTCACTACACGTCACTGAGGGTCACCAACGGTTGTTGGTGACCAGCTCTGGTGCTCGGAGTCCGTGGCGCTGGGCGTGGGCGTTGGTGATGTGGTTGCGGGCCGGCGCCGACCGACGAAGCGGAAGCTGGTGGCCTGGATCTTCCCGCGGTCGACCATTGCCGTCTCGTCGGGATGGCTGACCTTCAGGTCCACGTACAGGTAGGGTCCCCAGCCGAGGTACGACTCGTCGAAGGGTCCGGGTCGGCGAGCTCCTCGATGGTGATCTGGCGAAAGACCTGACCTGTGGGTTAGGGAGCCAGCGCACGCGCGAGCGCGATCGAGTCGTCGTCGTCCCAGTTGTCGCGTGACTCCGCCGCGGTGCGCGCGAACATCCACAGGCGGACGCGCTCGTGCTCCACACCGATCTGGTCCGCGAAGCGTCGGATGGTGCCGTCCGGGTCGGAGCGCAGCCTCGCTTCGCAGTTGAGGAGGTGCTGGGTGGCGTCGTACGCGGGATCGCCGATGAAAGGCTTCGGATCGATGACCAGCCATGGCTCGCGCTGCGCCCGAAGGACGTTCCCCGCGTGGAGGTCTGTCGCCAGCAACACCTCGGTCGGCGCGCTGCGCGGCAATTCCTCCAGCAGGCGCAGGCCCTCGCGGACAAGGCCCGTATCGGGCCAGCGACCGGCACCGGTCATCGTCTCCTCGCTCCAGTACGCCGTCATCGCCGACAGCGGGCGGAAGGGGTGGGGTGCGGCAGGCGCGCGCCACAGCCGGCGCAGGAGCTGTGCGATCACGAGATCCTGCTCGGGCTCCGGCAGCGAACGCAGCGCTGTCCCTGGCTCGCAGCGCTCGAGGAGCATCGCGTTGAGCTCGTGGTCGGCGTCGAGGAGCCGTACCGTGGGGTCGCCGTCCCAGAAGCGCAGGCCGTCGAGCTCGTGCTCGCCCTCCATGTGCGGCATGCCGAGCTTGAGCACGGCGGAGGTCCCATCTGCGCGGGCGACCGGCGCCACCCACGCGCAGCTCACCTCGTCGCCGTCGAACGGCGTTCCCAGCGCGAGCGACCACCGGCGCTGCAAGCTGCGGAGGGCGTTGGGCAACCGCTCAAGCCATGCTGCGCGCTCGGGCGTCCTGCGGCACGTGGCGGCGAGCCGCTCGGGGACGATCAGGGTCATACCGCATCCTACGTCGGTGCCCTCCAGCCAGCGCACGACGATCGGCCTTCGCCGATGGCCAGTGGACTAGTCCACTATGCTATTGTTCTCAGGGGGTGACACGCCGATGCAGGCACCTCTCGACCGAACCGTCGCTGACCTAGCCGTCGTTCCCGCTCCCGTCGCCGTGCGGGTGTCCCGGGGCACGGAGTTCACGCTCGCCAGGTCCACGAGGATCCTGACCTCTCCAGGGTCCGCCGAGGCCGAGCGGATCGGCGCCTACCTGGCGGGCCTCCTCCGCCCCTCCACCGGGTACCCGCTGCCCGTGACGGCCGCGACCGCGGGCGGCACCGGCGAGGGGGACGGCATCTGGCTCCAGATCACCAGGAACGACCAGCTCAGCGACGAGGCCCGCGAGGATCCCGAGAGCGACGAGGGCTACGAGCTGCGCGTGACGGGCGCCTCGGTGACGCTGCGGGCGAGCCGGCCCGAGGGCCTGTTCCGCGGGGTCCAGACACTGCGCCAGCTCCTGCCGGCCAGCATCGAGCGCGCGACCGCGCAGGCAGGTCCGTGGAGGGTCCCGGGCGGCCGGATCGTCGACCGCCCGCGGTTCGCCTGGCGGGGTGCGGCGCTGGACGTGGCACGCCATTTCTTCACCGTGGAGGAGGTGAAGCGCTACATCGACCTGATCTCGCTGTACAAGCTGAACGTCCTGCACCTGCACCTGACCGACGACCAGGGATGGCGGATCGCCGTCGACGGCTGGCCGAACCTGAGCGCCCACGGCGGGAGCACGCAGGTCGGCGGCGGCCGCGGCGGCTTCTATACCAAGCAGGAGTACTGGGAGATCGTCGGGTACGCGCGGGACCGCTACATCACGGTCGTCCCGGAGATCGACGTGCCAGGCCACACCAACGCGGCGCTCGCGTCCTGTGCGGAGCTGAACCGCGACGGCCGCGCGCCCGAGCTGTACACCGGCACCAGCGTCGGCTTCAGCTCGCTGTGCCCCGACATGGCGGTGACCTACCGGTTCCTCAATGACGTGGTCGGCGAGGTCGCCGCGCTGACGCCCGGCCCGTACGTCCACATCGGCGGCGACGAGGTGCGGACCCTGCGCGACGACCAGTACGTCGCGTTCGTCGAGCGGGTGCAGCAGATCGTGCAGGCGCACGGGAAGCGGCCGGTCGGCTGGCAGGAGATCGCCAAGGCCAAGCTGCTCCCGACCTCCGTGGTCCAGTACTGGGACGTGCACGTCTCCCCCGAGGACGTGCTGCAGGCGGCGCGGCGGGGGACGAAGCTCCTGCTCTCGCCCGCGTCCAAGGCGTATCTCGACATGAAGTACGACGAGCGGACGGAGCTCGGGCTCGATTGGGCCGGGCACGTCGAGGTTCGCGACGCTTACGAATGGGATCCCGCCACGCTGCTGGACGGCGTCGGCGAGCAGGACGTGCTCGGCGTGGAGGCGGAGCTCTGGAGCGAAACCCTCCACAGCATCGCCGACGTCGAGCTCATGGCGTTCCCGAGGCTCGCCTGCGTGGCCGAGGTGGGCTGGTCCCCGGCGGCCGGGCGGCAGTGGGACGGCTACCGGCAACGCCTTGCCGCCCAGGGCCCGAGGTGGTCGGCCATGGCGGTGAGCTATTACCGCTCCCCGCAGGTCCCGTGGCCCGAGTGAGCGGCCGGGGTCTCAGTCCAGCTCGGCGCGGACGAAGCACCCGGCGAGGTGGTCGTCGACTACGCCGCAGGCCTGCATGAGGGCGTAGACGGTGGTCGCGCCGACCATGCGGAAGCCGCGGCGCTTGAGGTCCCTGGCGAGGGCGGCGGACTCGGGGACGGAGGCGGGCAGGTCGCGAAAGGTCGCCGGCGCCGGTCGTGGCGCCGGTGCGTGCGTCCAGACCAGCCGTTCCAGGGTGGTGTCGCCGAGCGCGAGCAGGGCCCGGGCGTTGGCGACCGTCGCCTCGATCTTGCGCCGGCTCCGGATGATGGACGCGTCGGCCAGCAGGCGCTCCACGTCGGCCTCGCCGAAGGCGGCGACGCGCGCCGGCTCGAAGCCGGCGAAGGCGCGGCGGAACGCCTCGCGCTTGCGGAGCACCGTGTACCACGACAGCCCCGCCTGGAAGCCCTCCAGGCACAGCTTCTCGAACAGGCGCCGCTCGTCGTGGACCGGACGGCCCCACTCGAGGTCGTGGTAGGCCAGGTAGTCCGGCCTGCTCCCGGCCCAGGCGCAGCGCACCCGGCCGTCCGGTCCGGTGAGCAGGTCGTCCGCGCCAATGGCGCCAATGGGGCCGGTGCCGGTCGTGGCCGGGGGCTCTCGTGTCATACGGCAACCGTAGCATCGCAGTGGTCGACGCCAGCAGCGCCGCTTCCACCGCCTCCGCCGGGCCGCCCGATTTGCCAGCGCGCGACGCGCCTCGGTAGATTCCGCGCGTCTGGCCAGGGAGAAGCAGCTCAGGGGGGGCGGCCCTGCGCGTGCGCGAGCCCAACGCCCTCCAGAAGGAGGTGGCGGCGGTGACGCGCAGGTTGGTGGCGATCGTGGCGCTGGTGGTGGCGATGCTCGGCGTCAGCATCCACGCGGCGACGGCAGACCTGAACCTGACCTTGAACCTGCACCTGCCGCTGCCCGCCCTGCCGATCGGCCCGGGGCCGCTCTACCCGATGGATAACTACGGGCCAACGCCCAATGACGACGTGGTGCTCAAGTGGGACGAGCAGTCCTTGATGGCCATCCGGCAGTTCAAGGCGGGACCGACGATCGCGGCGCGGGCCCTGGCCATCGTGCACACCAGCATGTACGACGCCTGGGCGGCCTACGACGCGACGGCGGTCGGCACGCGCCTCGGCGGGTCGCTGCGGCGCCCGGCCGCCGAGCGCACCCTGGAGCGCAAGAGCGAGGCGATCAGCTACGCCGCCTACCGCGCCCTGCTCAACCTGTTCCCTGCCAAGGCCGGCGACTTCCGCGCCTTCCTCACAGCGCTGGGCTACGACCCCGATGACGCCTCGACCGACCCCGCGACCCCCGCCGGGGTCGGCAATCAAGCCGCCGCCGCCGTGCTCGCCTTCCGCGCCGACGACGGCTCGAACCAGGCGAACGGCTACGCCGACACCAGCGGCTACGTGCCGGTCAACAGCCCGGACACGGTGACCGACCCGATGCACTGGCAGCCGCTCCGGGTCCCCGACGGCAGCGGCGGCTTCACCGTGCAGAAGTTCCTGACCCCGCACTGGCGCAGCGTCACCCCGTTCGCGCTCACCTCGTCCAGCGAGTTCCTGCCGCCCGGCCCGACCCGCACGACACTGCTGCTGCTGGACCAGGAGATCACCGACACCCTGCTGCAGAGCGCCAGCCTCAACGACCAGTCGAAGATGCGCGCGGAGTACTGGGCGGACGGCCCGGGCACCGAGACGCCGCCAGGGCACTGGTGCGAGTTCGCCCAGGCGATCTCCCGGGCCCGCGGCTACAGCCTGGACCAGGACGCGAAGCTGCTCTTCGCGCTCGCCAACTCCCTGCTGGACAGCAGCATCGCGGCTTGGAACGCCAAGCGGAGCTGGGACTACGTGCGGCCCATCACCGCCGTCCACGTCCGCGAGAGCAACCAGCTCGTGCTGGCCTGGGCCGGCCCCTACAAGGGCACCAGGCTCATCCGGGGCCAGGACTGGCAGTCGTACCTCCCGACCCCGCCGTTCCCCGAGTACGTCTCCGGCCACAGCACGTTCAGCGGCGCCAGCGTGCGGGTCCTCCAGTCGTTCACCGGCAGTGACACGTTCGGCGGGCGGGTGACCATCAGGCCAGGCACGTCGACGGTCGAGCCGGGCGCCACGCCGCTGCTGCCGGTCGTGCTGGAGTGGGCGACGTTCAGCGCCGCCCGCGACGAGGCCGGCACCTCGCGCCGGCAGGGCGGCATCCACTTCCCCGACGCCGACCACGAGGGCCGCGCGCTCGGCGAGTCGGTGGGGACGAACGCCTGGGCCAAGGCGCAGGCGTACTTCGACGGCACCGCCTCCTGACGGACGCGGGGCCCTGCACCACCCCCGGGGCGGGGCTGTGGAAACTCGGGGGCGGTCGTCAGGGCGTTGCGGTAGTGTGCTGGCCTGAACCAGGACACGGAGAACCAACGGGGAGACCCACCCATGGCGCGAGGTGAGCACGCGCGAGCGGCAGTGGCCGCGGAGTCGGAGGAGCACGCCGAGCGCCTGCACCGGCTCCGGCACAGCTCCGCGCACATCATGGCCCAGGCCGTTCGCGAGCGGTTCCAGAAGGAAGGCGGAACGGTCAGCCTCGGGGTCGGCCCCGCCACGGCTGACGGCTTCTACTACGACTTCCAGCTCCCGCGCACGCTGAGCGACGACGACCTCGGCTGGATCGAGGAGCGCATGCGCGAGATCATCGCCGCGGGTTACCCGTTCGTCATGCGCGAGCTGTCCGCTGACGAGGCCAGGCGGCGGTTCGCCGACGAGCCCTTCAAGCTCGATCTGATCGAGGGGATCGAGGCGGGCAACGTCGACGACAACGGCGAGCCCCTGCCGCCGGACGAGGCCACCGCGCTGACCGTCTACCAGCACGACGACTTCGTGGACCTGTGCCGCGGCCCGCACGTCGGCAGGACCAGCGACATCGACCCGCGGTCGCTCAAGCTGCTCGGCGTGGCCGGCGCCTACTGGCGCGGGGACGAGCGCCGCCCCATGCTCCAGCGCATCTACGGGACCGCGTGGGAGACCCCCGAGGACCTGGAGCGGTTCCTGTGGCGCCGGGAGGAGGCGGAGCGCCGCGACCACCGCAGGCTCGGCCGCGAGCTGGAGCTGTTCCACCTCGACCCCACCGCGCCCGGCATGCCGTACTGGCTCCCCAAGGGGGTCAAGGTCCTCAACCTCTTGCTCGATTTCTGGCGGCGGGACCATGAGCGGCGCGGCTACCAGGAGATCTCCTCGCCGCTGGTGAACGACAAGTCCCTGTGGGTGACCTCGGGCCACTGGGACCACTACAAGGACAACATGTTCATCATTCCGATCGACGAGCACACCACCTACGCGCTCAAGCCCATGAACTGCCCGAACGCGATGGTCGTCTACAACCTCAAGGTGCGCAGCTACCGGGAGCTGCCGCTGCGGCTGTCGGACAGCGACATCCTGCACCGCTACGAGCGCTCCGGGACCCTGCACGGCCTGTTCCGCGTGCGCCGCATGCAGCAGGACGACGCCCACATCTTCGTCGCGCCCGAGCGGATCGGCGAGGAGTACGGCCGCATCTTCGACATCTGCGACCGCTATTACTCGGTCTTCGGCCTCCGCTACGAGCTGCGGCTCGGCACCCGGCCCGACGACTACATCGGCGACCTCGAGACCTGGGACCAGGCGGAGGGCGCCCTCAGGTCGATCATGGACGAGCACGTCGGTCCGGGCCGCTACCACGTCGAGGAGGGCGACGGCGCGTTCTACGGGCCGAAGATCGACATCGTGATGTACGACGCGCTCGGCCGGCAGTGGCAGATGGGCACCATCCAGCTCGATTTCCAGACCCCGCGCCGGTTCGGCTGCACCTACACCGACCGTGACGGGCAGAAGAAGACACCGGTGGTCATCCACCGGGCCGTCTACGGGACCCTGGAGCGGTTCATCGGCATCCTGATCGAGCACACCGCTGGCGCGTTCCCGCTGTGGATCTCGCCGGTGCAGGTCAAGGCGGTCCCGGTCCGGCTGGAGCAGAGCGGGTACGCCGAGGAGGTCGCCGCCGCCCTGCGCTCCAGCGGCTTCCGCGTCGACGTCGACCACGAGGACGCCGCCCTGTCGGCCAAGATCCGCCGCGCGCAGCTCGAGAAGGTCCCGGTCATGCTGGTGCTCGGCCAGCGCGAGGTGGACCAGAAGCTGGTGAGCCCGCGGCTGCGCACCGGCGAGAACCTCGGCGCCATGCCGCTCGAGAAGCTCTCCGAGCTGCTGGAGCAGGCCGTCGCCTCCCAGTCCTTCACCCTCGAGGACCTCGTCCGGGGCGCCGCGTCGTAGCCCGGGGCGCGGCGCCGTCGCCGGGGCGCCGCGTGGTCGCCGGGGGCCGCTTACCGGCTGAGGCGCTCGCGGCCGTGCGGAGTGCCCCACCCGGCGAGGTCGGGGCCCTTGGGAACGATCCGCGTCGGGTTGATATGGCCGTGCGTGCCGTAGTAGTGGCGCTTGATGTGGTCGAAGTCGACCGTGTCGCCGAACCCGGGCGTCTGGAACAGGTCGCGGGCGTAGGCCCAGAGCACCGGGATCTCGGTGAGCTTGGACCGGTTGCACTTGAAGTGCCCGTGGTAGACGGCGTCGAAGCGCACCAGGGTGACGAACAGCCGCACGTCCGCCTCGGTGATGCGGTCGCCGAGCAGGTACCGCCGCGTCGCCAGGCGCTCGGCCAGCCAGTCCATGCGCGCCCACAGGGCGTCGTAGGCCGCGTCGTAGGCCGCCTGGCCGGTGGCGAAGCCGCAGCGGTAGACGCCATTGTTCACGTCCCGGAAGACCACCTCGTTCACCGCGTCGATCTCGTCGCGCAGCTCCTCGGGGTACAGGTCGGGCACGCCGGCGCCGTGGAGGGCGCGCCACTCGGTCTCCAGGTCGAGGGTCATGCGGGGGTAGTCGTTGGTGACGACGCGCTTGCTCTGCAGGTCGATAAGGCAGGGAACGGTGACCCGCCCCTTGTAGTCGGGGTCGGTGGCCAGATACGCCTCAGAGAGGAAGGCGTAGCCGGTCGCCGGGTCGCGCCCGCCGGGATCCAGGCTGAAGCGCCAGCCGCGCTCGTCGCGGATGGGGTCCGCGACCGACAGGCCGATCGCCTCCTCCAGGCCGAGCAGGCGGCGGACGATCTCCGTGCGCTGGGACCACGGGCAGGCGTGGGAGACGACGAGCTGGTAGCGGCCCGGCTCGACCGGCCAGCCGCCGGCCCGGTCGGCGGTGACCCTGCCGGTGAAGTGGTTGGGCTGGCGGGTGAACTCGCCGCGAGCGCCGGTCTCCTGCTGGAACTGGGCAGTGGACATGGACCGAAGGTAGCACCACTGCCGGCGGGGCTCCTACCAGATGGCCCGGCCGGCGCGCTCGAGGACCTCGGTGGTGCGGGATCGCCCGCCGGCCGCGGAGGCAGCCGGTGACCACCTCCGCCAGCACGGTACTGTTATGCACCGTGAAGATCGTCCGCTACGCCACCCCGGCCGGCGCCCGGGTCGGCTACCTCGAAGGGGAGCTGGTCGTGCCGGTCGCCGCCGGCGACGGCCCGGCCGGGCTGGAGGCCGTGCTGGACCTCGCCATGGCCGCCGGGGCGGGCCGCACCCCGCCGCCCGCCGGCGACCCGCTCCCGCTCGAGCGGGCCCACCTCCTGGCGCCCGTGGCGGACCCGCCGTCGGTGCGCGACTTCTACGCCTTCGAGCAGCACGTCCGCACCGCCCGGGCGCGCCGTGGCCTCCAGATGGACCCGGACTGGTACGAGCTGCCGGTGTTCTACTTCTCCAACCCGGCCGCGGTCATCGGGCCGGGCGAGCCGGTGGCCGCCCCGCCGCGCACCGCCGAGCTCGACTACGAGCTGGAGGTCGCCTGCGTGCTGGGGGCCGGCGGCCGTGACGTCCGGGTCGAGGACGCCGACCGGCTGGTCGCCGGCTTCACGATCATGAACGACTGGTCCGCGCGGGACGTGCAGCGCAGGGAGATGCGGCTGTCGATGGGCCCGGTGAAGGGCAAGGACTTCGCCACCTCACTCGGTCCGTACCTGGTGACCACCGACGAGCTGGCGCCCGACGGCCTGCGGACGGTGCCGAGCGCGGCCATGGTGGCGCGCGTCAACGGCGTCGAGTACACGCGCTCCGACCTCGACACGCTGTGGTGGAGCTTTGCCGAGATGGTCGCCTACGCGGCCGAGTCCGCGCCCCTGCGGCGCGGCGACGTGCTCGGCTCCGGCACCTGCGGCACCGGCTGCATCATGGAGCTGGCGTTGGTGCACGGCGCGACCGAGTACCCGTACCTCAAGCCCGGCGACGAGGTCGAGCTGGAGGTGGAGGGGCTCGGGGTGCTGTCCAACCGCGTGGTCGCCGGCGACTCGCCCGCCTTCCAGCCCGACCCCGAGCGCGCCCGCCCCCGGCTGGCCCAGTGAGGAGCGACACGCCATGACCGACGACACGATCACCGATACGACCGGGGGCACGCCGTGACCGGCGACCGGGGCGCACGGCTGCTGGCCGCCGCCGAGCGCATCCGCGGGGCCGCGCCGGCCGTCCCGGACCAGGCGCGGACCTTGCCCGATCCCGAGACCGGCGAGCAGTGGGACCGCGGCCAGGTGCTCGCCCACGTCGCCGAGATCCTTCCCTACTGGGCGTGGCAGGCCGAGCTGGTCGTCGAGCGGGGCGGGGGAGTGCCCTTCGGGCGCGTCAAATCCGACCCTGAGCGCATCGCCGCCATCGAGCGCGACCGCGGCGAGGACCCGGGACGCCTGCTCGAGCGCATGGACCAGGGCGTCCAGGAGGTGCTCGCCCTGCTGGACCGCCTCGACGACCAGGCGCTGGCGCGCACCGGCACGCACCAGCGCCTCGGCGAGATGACCGTGGCCGCGATCATCGACCGCTTCCTCGTCGACCATCTCGAGGAGCACGCCGACCAGCTCGAGGAGCCCGCCGGGGCGTAGGGCGGCCGGGGCGGGTTGCGTCCGCGTGGCTGCGAGGCGTACCAAGACGGTATGAGCAATGAGCTGGTTTACGACGTGACCGAGGCCGATTTCGAGGCCAAGGTCGTGCAGCGGTCCTACCAGGTCCCGGTGGTCATCGACTTCTGGGCCGGCTGGTGCGCGCCGTGCCGCGCGCTCGGGCCGCTGCTGGAGCGGGCGGTCATGGCCCGCGACGGGGCCGTGGAGCTGGCGCGGGTCGACGTCGACCAGGCGCCGCAGCTCGCCGCCGCCTTCGGGGTGCAGGGCATTCCCGCGGTCAAGGCGGTCGCGGACGGCCGGCTGGTCGACGAGTTCGTCGGCGCGCAGCCTCCGCAGGTGGTCGAGCAGTTCATCGAGTCGCTGCTGCCGAGCCAGGCCGACGTCGCCGTCGCCGAGGCCGCCGTGCTCGACCCGGCCGCGGCCGAGGCCCGCTACCGCGAGATCCTCGCCGGCGACCAGGACAACGTGGCCGCCCGGGTGGGGCTCGCGCGGCTGCTGCTGGACCGGGGCGAGCCGGGCGAGGCGGTCGAGACCCTCCGCCCGGTCGAGCACGACCCCGAGGTGGCCGAGCCGCTCGCCCGTGCCAGGCTGGCGGAGGCGGCCGCCGACGCGGGCTCGGGCTTTGCCAAGGCCGCGCGGCGGGCCACCGACGGCGAGGCGGACGAGGCCCTGGCCGAGCTGCTGGCCGCCGTGCGCGAGGGGCCCGGGGAGCGCCGCGAGCGGGCCCGCGAGCTGATGGTCGAGGTCTTCCGCGTCCTCGGCGACGACCACCCACTTGCCCGCCGCTACCGCAGGGAGCTGACCACGGCGCTGTTCTAGTAGGCTGCCCGGAACAGCCGCAGCCAAGTCGAGGAGGCCGCCAGCCGTGGCCAGCAAGGCCGTGCTCACCCCCCAGGGGAAGGATTTCCCCCAGTGGTACCAGGACGTCGTCGCTCGCGCCGAGCTGGCCGAGAACGGCCCCGCCCGGGGGACCATGGTCATCCGACCGTGGGGGTACGCCATCTGGGAGCTGATGCAGTCGGACATGGACCGCCGCATCAAGGCCACCGGCGTGCAGAACGCCTATTTCCCACTGTTCATCCCCATGAGCTTCCTCGAGAAGGAGGCCCAGCACATCGAGGGCTTCTCCCCGGAGCTGGCGGTGGTGACCCACGGCGGGGGCGAGCAGCTCGCCGAGCCCCTGGTGGTGCGGCCCACCTCCGAGACGGTGATCAACCACCTTTTCGCCAAGTGGATCCAGGGCTACCGCGACCTCCCGCTGCTCATCAACCAGTGGGCCAACGTCGTGCGCTGGGAGATGCGGCCCCGCCTGTTCCTGCGCACCACCGAGTTCCTGTGGCAGGAGGGCCACACCGCGCACGCCACCTACGAGGAGGCGCAGGCCGAGACCGTGCAGATGCTCGAGGTCTACCGCGCCTTCATGGAGGAGACCCTGGCGGTGGCGGTGGTGACCGGGGAGAAGTCGGCCAGGGAGCGCTTCGCCGGTGCCGACCGCACCTTCACCTGCGAGGCCCTGATGCGGGACGGCAAGGCGGTGCAGATGGGCACCAGCCACAACCTGGGCCACAACTTCGCCCGCGCGTTCGACATCACCTACCTGTCGGCCGGGGGCACCCGCGAGTACGCCGCCACCACCTCGTGGGGCACGTCGGCCCGCATGCTCGGCGCGATGATCATGGCCCACGGCGACGACCACGGCCTGCGGCTGCCACCCATGGTCGCGCCGCACCAGGTGGTGCTGCTGGCGCTCGCCGAGGGCGAGCCGGCCAGGGTGGTCGGCAAGCTGGCCGCGGAGCTGCGGGCCGAGGGCGTCCGCGCCCACGTGGACGACCGCTTCCACCTCTCGTTCGGGCGCCGCTCGGTGGACTGGGAGCTGAAGGGCGTGCCGGTGCGCATCGAGCTCGGCGAGCGCGAGCTGGCCGCCGGCCAGGCCACCCTGGTCCGCCGCGACACCAGGGAGAAGCGCCCGGTGCCGATGGACGCGGTGGTCGGCGCCGCCAGGGAGCTGCTGGACGAGCTGCAGCGCGCGCTGCACGAGGAGTCGCTGCGGTTCCGCACCGACCACACCTACGAGGTCTCCAGCCTGGAGGAGCTCCGCGAGCGCGTCGCCGGCGGCGGTTTCTTCCGGCTTGCGTGGTGCGGCTCGGAGGCCTGCGAGGACGCGCTCGCCGAGGGCACCGGCGCCTCGGTCCGCGCGATCGTCGCCGAGGACCTCCCGGCGGCGACCTGCCTGGTCGACGGCGCTCCCGCCCGCCATGCCGTGCTGGTCGGCAGGGCGTACTGACCAGCCCGGCCGTTGCCCGCCGGCTGCCTTCCCTCAATCGTTATGCCGGCAACGGGCGCTGAGCCCGGCGCGGTGGTGTTTACTGTCGAACGCACCGGGCAGTCGTTCGGGCACCCTCCTACCAGACCCCAGGATCTGCAAACGACATGCGGGTAACTTTCCTCGGACAAGCCGGCCTGTACATCGAGACGGAACACGGCACGATCCTTTGTGATCCGTGGTTCAACCCTGCCTTCTTCGCCTCGTGGTTCCCGTTCCCGAGCAACGAGGCGGTCGACCTCGAGGCGATCTCCCACCCCGATTACCTGTACGTGTCGCACCTGCACCATGACCACTTCGATCCCGAGCTCCTGCGCGACCACGTCCACAAGGACGCGGTCGTGCTGCTGCCCGAGTACCCGATCAACCACCTCGAGCGCGAGCTGACCGCGCTCGGCTTCCACCGGTTCGCCAGGACGCGCAGCGCCCAGCCGGTCGAGCTGGGCGGCCTGCGGGTCATGATCGTGGCCCTGGTGGCGCCGACCGACGGACCGATCGGCGATTCCGGGCTGGCGGTCGACGACGGCCGGACCAGGCTCTTCAACCAGAACGACTCGCGCCCCATCGACCTCGACGCGCTGCGCGGCTTCGGCCGTTTCGACGCCCACTTCCTGCAGTTCTCGGGCGCGATCTGGTTCCCGATGGTCTACGACTTCCCGCCCCGGATGAAGCAGGCGCTGGGCCGCAAGAAGCGCCAGAACGAGATGGCACGGGCCAAGCGGTACGCCGAGGAGATCGGCGCGTCGTACGTCTTCCCCTCCGCCGGCCCGCCCTGCTTCCTGGACCCTGACCTGTTCGACCTGAACGACTTCGACCGCGACCCCGCCAACGTCTTCCCGGACCAGACCGTGTTCCTTGAGTACCTCGCCGGTCATGGCATGGACAACGGCCGTCTGCTGCTGCCCGGCTCGGTCGCCACCCTGACGGACGGGCGCTGCGAGGTCCGGCACCCGTCGCCGGACGCGGTCGAGCGCGTCTTCGGGGACAAGCGCGCCTACCTGGAGGCGTACCAGGCGCGCAAGCTGCCGGAGATCGAGCGGCGCAGGGCGAGCTGGGCGCGCGGCCAGGTCGACGACCTGGTCGGGGCGCTCAAGCGCTGGTGGGAGCCGCTGCTGGCGCAGGCCGACCTGACCTGCGCCGGGGTGAACGGCCGCGTGCTGATCGAGGTGGCGGACGCCGAGCGGGGCGACGAGCAGATCGTGGTCGACTACCTCGACCGCCGCGTCGACGCCTGGAAGGGCGAGCCCTGCCGCTACCGCTTCCGCATCGACCGCCCGCTGGTGGAGACGTGCGTCGTCCGGCACGAGGAGGACTGGGTCAACGAGCTGTTCCTGTCCTGCCGATTCGAGACGTCCCGCGAGGGCCCCTACAACGAGTACGTGTACAACTGGTTCAAGGGCCTGTCGCCGGAGCGGCTGCAGTACGCCGAGGGCTGGTACGCGGAGCAGTCGCCGGAGCGGGAGCTGATCCAGATGGACGGCTACCTGGTGCAGCGGCGCTGCCCGCACCTGAAGGCGGACCTGGCGCAGTTCGGCGTGGTCGAGGACGGCGTGCTCACCTGCCGCATGCACGGCTGGCAGTTCGACCTCGCCACCGGGCGCTGCCTCACCTCGGACGACCGCCGGCTCCACTCGGTGCCCAACGGCCCTTCTCCCGGCGAGCCGGGCCACAGGGCCGAGAAGTCGCGGTGACGAACGGGTAGGGTTAGAGGACCCGCACCCACCAGTCACCAGCGAGGACATTTGGACGCGCCCGTCGACCAGCAGCGAGCGCTGCTCGAGCTGCAGACCCACGACTCGGCCATCGACCGCCTGAGCTACCGCCGCAGGTCGCTGCCCGAGCACGCCCGCCTCGAGGAGCTGGCCACCGGCCTGGCGGCCATCGACCAGCTCGTCGCCGAACGCCAGGGCGAGCTGGCCACCGTGCGCCGCGAGCAGACCCGCCTCGAGGACGAGGTCGAGATGGTCCGCCGCAAGGCCGAGACCGAGGAGGCCCGCGCCATGTCCGGCCGGGTGACCAGCCCCAAGGAGCTGACCGCGATCCAGGACGAGGTGGCCGCGCTCCACCGGCGCCAGTCCGCGCTCGAGGACGACCTGCTCGAGCGCATGGAGCGCCACGAGACCCTGGACGCCGAGCTGGCCGAGCTGCGCGTCCGGCGCGAGGCCGTCACCGCCGACCAGGACGAGGTCGTCAAGTCGCGCAACGCCGCCCTGGCCGACATCGACCGGGAGCTGGAGGTGCAGCGGTCGGCCCGCACGGCGCTGGAGCCCAAGGTCGGTGCCGACCTGCGCAAGCTCTACGAGCAGATCCGCGCCCGGCAGGGCGGCGTCGGCGCGGGTGCGCTGGCCGGCAACACCTGCCAGGGGTGCCGGGTGTCCCTGTCCCCGGTGGAGCTGAGCGCGCTGCGCGCGCTGCCGCCGGAGCGGGTCAAGCGCTGCGAGCACTGCCGCAGGATCCTGGTGCTCCAATGAGCCGGCCGTCGGGGAGCGCTGGTGCGGGGAGCGTTGGAGAGGTCGTGGTCTGGACCGACGGCGGGGCGCGCGGCAACCCGGGTCCCGCCGGCTACGGCGTGGTGGTCACTGACCGGGACGGCGCCACCCTGGCCGAGCTGTCCGAAGGCATCGGCTGGGCGACCAACAACGTCGCCGAGTACCGGGGCGTGATCGCCGGGCTGGAGCGCGCCCGCGCGCTCGGCTCCCGCAGGGTGGTAGTCCGCGCCGACTCGCTGCTGGTCGTCAACCAGCAGCTCGGCCGCTGGCGGGTGCGCAACGAAGGGCTGCTGCCGCTGGCCGCCGAGGCGCGCCGCCTGGCCGGCGGCTTCGACCGGGTGACCTGGCAGCACGTCCCGCGCGAGCGCAACCGCCGCGCCGACGCGCTCGCCAACCGCGCCATGGACGAGCAGGGAAGGGTGCGCCGCCCTCGGCCGGTGCGGGGCGAGCCGCACTGACCCGGGACGGGGCTTCAGCTCCGCGGCCCTGGGGTCGGCCGTCGCCCGTTGGTCGGGCGGGATCCCGGTGCCGGGGGGTCGTCCAGCTCGGGCCTGCCCCAGACCACCTCGGTCGATCCCCCAGGGCCCGCGCCAGGGCCCGGGCCCGTGACCGTGATGCGGGTGCGGCGGCGGAACGCGCGCCGCCGTGCCAGCGCGGGCGCCCAGCGGCGCGCGAGCGCGCGGCTGGGCGGGACCAGCAGCACCAGGCCCACCAGGTCGGTCAGGAACCCGGGGGTGAGCAGCAGCGCCCCGGCGAGCAGGATCATCGCCCCGTCGGCGACCTCCCGGGTCGGGACCCGGCCCTCGGCCATGGCGAGCTGGAAGCGCCGCCAGGCGGCCAGACCCTCGCGCTTGGCGAGCCAGGCGCCGAACAGGCTGAACGCCAGCAGCATGAGCAGGGTGGCGAGCACGCCGAGAGCCTTGCCGACCGCGATGATCACGGCCAGCTCCGCGAGCGGGACGAGGATGAACAGGACGGCGAGCGCTGGGACCACGATGACCTCGCTGCTGGCAGGGCTCTCCACACCAGTATGCCGATAGGCCGGCGACAACGTGGGCCGCTTGAAGCCCGCTTTGGAGCCCACGCGGCGACCTGGCAAAATGACAGCGGCAGGGGGAGTCGGACGGGCGGTCGCGGTCCCGCTCGTCGGGATCGAGGAAAGTCCGGCCTCCGCAGGGCAGGGTGCTGGCTAACGGCCAGTCGGGGCGACCCGCAGGAAAGTGCCACAGAGAACAGACCGCCGCCGGCAGCGCACCGTCGGGTGCGGCCGGCGGCAAGGGTGAAACGGTGCGGTAAGAGCGCACCAGCGGCCGGGTGACCGGTCGGCTCGGCAAACCCCACCCGGAGCAAGGTCGAATAGGGGGCGCACCGGTCGTACCGCGGCCGGAGGAGACTGGCCCGGTCGAGTCCCCTGGTGGGCCGCACGAGGCCGGCGGCGACGCCGGTCCCAGATGGATGACCGCCTCGCCGCGGCAACGCGGTCAGACAGAAGCCGGCTTACAGCCCGACTCCCCCTGACCACCGCCCCATCGGCCAGTCCCGCGCGACGGCGCTCGAACCGGCGACCCGGCAAGCGCCAGCAGGCCAAAGGGTCCATCCAGCTATGAGAAAGGCTCACTGATTCACTGAGGCGGTTCGAAGCACGGCAGATTTAACACAAAGGGGAGCAAAAAGACATAAGCCTGCCTGGTATGTTTCTCTTGGAAGGTGCATACTTCCCCGACCAGGCAACAAGCCGCGTGAACGATAGTAGCAATTCCGACTAAGGGATAGATTGGGACCGAGAGATTCACGGCGAGCCGAACGCCGCCGAACAGACCGACCGAGAGCTGCTCAGCAACCGAGCACAACGAAAAGCAGTGGACAGGTCTACGTGACCACCGATGATGAGCGCTCGGCAACGCATGCTGCAGAATCGGCGCTTCCAGCCTCCAATCTGGTACCGTCACGGCGGTTCACGACTTTCGCTGAGGCGTGGCGGCTTGGGTACCAAGAGGTTTACTCGGTAGCGATAGTGGACCGCATCATACGGGCGTGCGAGAAGCGT
>WNGF01004868.1_pt1 | contig 17388 bp, 18 predicted proteins | sample 5400641 | NCBI WGS metagenome assembly WNGF01 (sample SAMN13153371, study PRJNA577476) | soil metagenome | isolation source: 80 cm soil or saprolite under grassland replicate 2 | place: USA:California | collected 2016-06-15
CACCTGACCACCAGGAAGGCCACGACGGCCGACACGAGCGAGCCGAGCGCCACCATGCTCCAGTCGGTCGGAGGATCCAGGGCGGGCTGCTCGAGCGCCTTGTAGATCTCGTAGGCGCTCGCCGTGAAGAGCGTCGGAATACCCAGCAGGAAGGAGAACTCCGTGGACGCCGGACGGTTGAGGCCGAACGCCAGGCCGACCAGGATCGTGGCCCCGGCGCGCGAGGTGCCGGGGAAGACGGCGGCCAGGAGCTGGGCGAGCCCCACCGCGACCGCGATGGTCCAGGTGATCTGCGAGCCCAAGCGTCTTTGGCGGGCCCAGCGCTCGATGACGAGGATGAGCACGCCCCCGACCAGCGTGGCCCACGCGACGGGCCCGGTCTCCTTGGGCAGGGCGAAGCCCGCCTTCTTCGCGAGCAGGCCGCCGGCGCCGGTGAGCGCGAAGGCCACGATCAGCTTGAGCAGATAGTCCCGCGTGTCGCGCGCCTTCAGGTTCAGCGCCAGATCCTTGACGCGGTGCCAGAACGCGAGGAAGACGGCGAGGACGGCGCCGGCCTGGATGACGACATTGAACAGCTCCGACTGCTCGGGCAGGAGGTGACTGTTCTCGGCCAGCAGGAGATGACCGGTGGAGGAGACGGGCAGGAACTCGGTGACGCCTTCGATGACGCCCAGGATCACGACGGCCGCCCAGTCCGGCATGCGTCGTGGAAGTCCTGCTAGCCGGCGATGTCCTCGCCGCCGTCCACGCCCAGCACGTTGCCGGTCATCCAGTAGGTGTCGGGATGGGAGAGCACGACGATGGCGCGGGCGACGTCTTCGGTGGTGGTGAGGCGGCGGTGCGGGTTGCGCCGCGCGGCCTCCCTCGAGAACTCCTCGTAGTTGGGAATGGCCCGGGCCGCCGGCGTGGCCGTCACCCCCGCCCGGATCGAGTTGGCGGTGATGCCGTGGGGGGCCAGCTCGGCGGCGAGCTGGCGGATATTGGATTCGAGCGCCGCCTTGGCGGCGGAGACCGGACCATAGTGGGGGAGCACGCGCGAGCCGCCGGACGAGGTCATGGCGTAGATGCGGCCGCCCCGTCCCATGAGCCCGCGGCCCACGATCTCCTGCGCCCAGTAGACGAGGCTGTGCGCCATCACGTCGAGCGTCATGTCCATCTGGATCTTGCTCACCGCCTCCTTCATCGGGTCGGCGACGAACAGGCGCAGGGTGCCGAAGGCGAGGGAATGGAGCATGATGCGGAGCTGGCCCATCTCGTTCCGCTCCCGGAGGGTGCGCTCCATCTCGACCGCGACCTCCGTCCGCTTCTCCTCGTCGGCGGCGTTGGTGTTGAAGAACCGCGCCTCGCGGCCGAGCGCCCGGATCTCGGCCACGACGCGCTGGGCATTGGGCAGGGTGGACTTGCGGTCGAGATGCACTCCGAAGATATGGCAGCCCGCCCGCGCCAGGGCGAGGCTGGTCGCGGCGCCGAATCCCGAGGACGCCCCGAGGATCAGGGCCCAGCCGGAGAGCTTGATCGGTGACGCGTCAGCGTTCATGGCGGTCTCCTTGGCGACAGCCCGCGGTCCGTTCACCCGCCACATTCTAGCAGGAAGCCGCGCCACTCGCAGGGTGCTCTTCCCCCTTACGGAGCCGGCGGAGGTCCGTGCTACCATTGGCTGCGTCTATGGCGAGGACGGCCGGCATCATCCTCATCGGCAACGAGATCCTGTCCGGCAAGGTCGTGGACGCCAATGCCTCCTACCTCTGCCGTGAACTCCGCGCGCTGGGCGTGGAAGTGCGCAAGATCTCCGTGATCCCCGACGAGGTGGAGCTGATCGCATTCGAGGTGGGCGAACACAGCCGGGCCTTCGACGTGGTCTTCACTTCGGGCGGGGTCGGGCCCACGCACGACGACGTGACCATCGAGGGCGTCGCCCGCGGCCTGGGCGTGCCGGTGGTCCGCGACCCGCGGCTGGTGCGGGTGCTGGAGGGATTCCACAAGGGCCGGCTGAACGAGGCGCGGCTCAAGATGGCAGAGGTGCCGGAGGGGGCCGAGCTGATGGCCGGCGAGGAGCTGGCGTTCCCGGCGGTGGTGGTGCGGAACATCTACGTCTTGCCGGGCGTGCCCGAGATCTTCCGGCAGAAGTTCGACGCCCTCCGGGAGCGCTTCCGCGAGTCGCCGTTCTACCTCTGCAGCGTCTTCATCAACATGCCGGAGGGGACGCTGGCCGATCACCTCAACGAGCTCTTGCGGCGGCATCCAGAGCTGATGCTGGGATCCTATCCGGAGTTGTTCAACGCCGGGTACAAGGTCAAGGTGACGCTCGAGTCCAAGGACCGGAAGTACGTGGAGCGGGCGGTGGAGGATTTCCTCCAGCGGCTGCCGGGCGCCGCCGTCGTCCGCGTCGAACGATAAAACTGGGTGGGGCGCCCGGCGGCGGTGCTATCCTGGTACGACGCATGCCCGTCGCGACCAGAGAGACGCCGGTGAGCGGCTCACCGTATCAGCTCAAGGACGACCCTTACTCGAGCCACAGCGTGGTCCTCTCGCTGCTCGGGCACGGTGACGGCCGGCGGGTGCTGGATGCCGGCGCCGCCGACGGATTCCTGGCCGAGCTCATGACGGGTCGCGGCTGGATGGTGACGGCTCTGGAGCGCGATCCCGTCAAGGCGGAGCGGGCTCGGGGCAGGTGCCACGAGGTGATCGTGGCCGACCTCGCGGAGGCTTGCCGCAAGCTCTCGGGCCCGTTCGACGCCATCGTCTATGGAGACGTCCTGGAGCATCTGAGTGACCCCCTCCCGGTACTCGTGTCGGTCAATCAGCACCTGGCGCGCGGGGGCCGCGTCATCGTGTCGGTGCCCAATGTCGCGCACCTCTGGGTGCGCCTGTCCCTCCTGGCGGGCCGCTTCGATTACGCGGACCGCGGCATCCTGGACCGCACCCATTTGCGCTTCTTCACGCGCCGGACGCTCCTGGCGCTCCTGGCTCGCGCCGGCCTGGCCGTGGACGAGGTGCGCGTGACCCCGGTGCCGCTTCCGCTCGTCGTGCCGCGTCGCCTTCACGGTGGCTGGCTCCGCGCCACCCATGCCCTGAGCGCGTGGGCAGCCCGCCGCTGGCCGGGCGGCCTCGCCTACCAGTTCGTCGCCGCGTGCCGCCTCCTGTCGGACCGGTGACATGCTGAAGAACTCGCAGGCGGCGCGAACACGTCCGGACGCAAGGCGGCGGCCGACGGCGACGCGCGAGACGGACGCTCGGCCCGTCGAGCGCGCGGCCGAGGGGCGAAGGACCGGCGCGGATCGGTCGTCCTTCGCGGGCGGCTAGGAGAGCCCATGGCGCCCCCCGCCAAGGTCGTCGTGGTCATGCCCGCCTACAATGCGGGGCGGACCCTCCGGATGACGTATGAAGAATTGCCCAAGGACACGGTGAACCTCGTGATCCTCGTGGACGACGGATCCACGGACGCCACGCTCGAGATCGCGCGCGAGCTGGGCCTGGAGATCTTCGTCCACGACAAGAACTACGGCTACGGCGCCAACCAGAAGACCTGCTACACCGAGGCCCTGCGGGCGGGCTGCGATGTCGTGGTGATGGTCCACCCCGATTACCAGTACGACCCCACGCTGGTCCCGAAGATCATCGAGCCGATCCTGCACGCGGACGCGGACCTCGTGCTCGGCTCCCGGCTCAAGGGCGGAGGGTCGGTGATCCAGAAGGGCATGCCGTGGTGGAAGTACATCGCCAACCGTTTCCTCACCGGCGTGGAGAACCTCGCCTTCGGCCTCAAGCTGTCCGAGTTTCACACCGGCTATCGGGCCTTCCACCGCGAGGTGCTCGAAACGGTGAACTTCAGGATGAACTCGGACGGGTTCGTGTTCGATCAGGAGATCATCGCCCAGGCCGTCGCCGCCCGCTTCCGCATCGCCGAGATCGCCGTGCCCGTCCGCTATTTCCCCGAAGCCTCCTCCGCGAGCTTCTCGGCGTCGTGCGTCTACGGGATGAAGATCCTCTGGGTGGTCACCCGGTTCCTGCTCCACCGGTCGGGGCTCAAGCGGTCGCGACGCCTCGAGAGCATTCACGGCCGCTACACCCGCCTCGACCGCGAAGCCGGGCCGCCGCCATCCGGTCCTTGAAGATTGGCCTCGCCCCCGGCCGCGCGGCTCCTCGATGCGACCGCGCTCGCCCTCGCGCTGGCGCTCCTGACCGCCCTCGTCCACTGGTGGGCACGTCCGGAAATCCTGTTCTTGCTGCTCCTGGGCGCGGTCTCCCTGCGGCTGGTCGTGGCGCCCATCGTCGTACCCGCCTTCCATCCCCGGCGCGTGCTCCTGATCGGGGTCGTCGCCTACGCCCTGGCCTTCTCCTTCGTCACCGTGAGTCGCCACCTGACCTTCCTGACCCACGCGCTCGATCTCGGCTACTACGTGCAGCTCACCTGGAATCTCGCCGGGGGGCGCGGCCCGCGCGTGAGCCTGCCCGAGATGCACGCGTGGGGCGATCACCTCTCGCCGATCATGTACCTCTTCGTGCCGATCTTCTGGGTGGCGCCGGGCCCGGTGCCGCTGCTGATCGCCCAGTCGGTGGCCCTCGCCCTCGGCGCGCTCGCCGTCTTCGGAATCGCGCGGCGCCGGCTCGGTGACGGGCGCCCGGCCGCCGCCTTCGCGGTGCTCTATCTCGTGAACCCGTCGCTGCACGGCATCAACGTGCGCGACTTCCACGCGGCCGCCCTCGCCATCCCTCTGCTGCTGGCCGCGATCTATGCAGCCGAGACGCGCCGTCCCTGGATGTTCATCGCCGCCTCGCTGCTGACGCTCCTGTGCCGGGAGGATGCCGCGCTGGCGGTGGTCGGTCTCGGCGCCTGGCTGGCGGTGGGACGGCGGCGCTGGTTGCCGGGGGCGCTGACGGCGGCGGCGGCGCTGGCCGTTCTCGTCGTCGACATCCGGTGGGTGATCCCGTGGTACCGCGGCGCGGCGTATCCGCATCTCGGTCGCTACGCCCATCTCGGCGGATCCCTCGGGGGCATCCTGACCGGGGCGTTGCTTCATCCGCTCGCGGTGCTGGAGAGCGTGCTGACCGGCGGGCGCCTCGTCTACCTCCTCGCGATGCTGGCTCCCCTCGGCTTCTTGCCGCTCCTGTCACCCGTCGATCTGCTCGGCGCGCTGCCGGCGCTGGCGCAGAACCTCTTGAGCGGCGACCCGATCCTCCAGAACCACCGCACCCAGTACCAGGCCTTCGTCCTGCCCTTCCTGATCGTGGCCGCCATCGCCGGCTATGCGCGCGTGGCGCGGCGCTCGGACCGCTGGCCGGCGGCGGTGCTGGGCGTCGCCATGGTGGCGAGCCTGGCGCTGGCCTCGCGGACCGTGAACAACTTCGCCCTGGCGCGGTGGTGGCCGGCGACGGAGCAGCGCGCCGCCTACGGCATGTTGGCGGGGGTCCCGCCGGCCGCCGCCGTGTCCGCCCAGGACCCGTACGTGCCCCATCTCAGCCTGCGCGCTCTCGTGTTCGTGTTTCCCGTGGGGATCGAGAAGAGCGACTACGTGCTCCTCAACGTGGCGACGTACCCGTGGCGCAGCCTGCCCGACGTCACCATGGAGCGCGACGGCCAGACGGTGACCATTCGCGTGTCACCGGGACGCGAGTACCGGTACGCGGTGGCCGGCGAGGCGGGCCCGCATCTCTCGCTGCGCCGCCTCTCGAGTTCCTAGCACGGCTTGAATGAGCTTCCGGAGTCGACGCTACACGTCAGGTGTGTCGGCGGCGTCGCCGCCGTGGCGTATGCGAGTCTCACGCGGATGGAATCGACACCGCTCGCGACGCCGGCGATGGTGAACACGTCCTGATCGGCGGTGATCGTGCCCGTCGCGCAGTCGAGCGTGACCGTGGTGGCGCCGCCCGCGGCGACCCGCCAGCGCGCTGGAACGGTGCTGCCCCCGTTGTTGAAGCCGGCGCTTGAATACCCATAAGACACCCGCGAGGGCGTCCCGCAGCTCGCCATGGCGTGGCTCTGGATCACGGTCCAGAGAGAGCGCGCCAGGAGCCTGGCCTCCACCGTCCTGGCGTCCTGAACGTAACCCAGGTACGGCGGGGCCGAGATCGCGACGAGGAACCCCGCCGACAGGATGCCCAGGAACAATGTGAGGAAAGGGAAGCCGCCGCCTGTCGTGGCCGACTCGATCCCCGTTCTCGTCCTGCCCGCGCGCGCCACCATGGTGTGCTCGATTCGTCGGTCCCTGGACTGGCGAGACTGCAAGGCCTATACCAGGCTCATCGAGACCGCGGTGGTGTGCCCTAAGGGTAGGAATATGGGGCACTGCGGCGCCGGGCGCCAGATGTGCCCGGCCTCCAACGAGATCGAGCGCGAGCCACGGACTGCTCGTGAGGTGCCGTGAAACGGCAGTCGGGTCGTGGAGCGCTACTTAGCGGGCACGGCGCTCGCGGGCGCGAGCCACGCGAGCGGCCGGCCACTGACGGAGCGCGGAGGGCAAGAGCGGGAGCAGGTGGCGCGATACGGCGGCGAGCACGATGAGGGCGCGCTCGCGCCTCTCGTCCCAGGGGAGGCCGTAGCCGCGGCGGATGGCCGGCGGAAGCAGGCCGATGGTGGGCAGGCGCGCCAGCGCGAAGAGCGGGCGCGCGAGCAGGGGGACGGGAGGCTCGACGATCTCGCGCGCGAGTCTGCGGGCCGTATCGCTGACGGCGATCTCACCCTCGGTGAGCTTGGCGTGCATGTACACCCGTAGCTCCGCCATGCTTCGCGGGAGCGAGCGCGCCGGGATCCCGAGCAGCGCCTCGATCGCGCCCGACTCGGCGCAATAGCGATCGCGCTCCTCGGGAGTGAGCGGGGCGACGAACCGCTCGTAGGTGAGAAGAAACGAGTCGAGGAGGGTCGCATGGACCCAGGCGAGCAGGGCTGGGTCGTGGGCCGTGTAGCGCGTCCGTTCGGGGAAGATGCCCTGCCGCGCCCGCAGCTCGCCGTGGACGCGGTCGTGGATGCCGTTGATGGTCCGGGCGGCCCGCTCCACCTCGTCGGGTGCGCCAAACGTGAGGGCGAGCATTGTCCGCAACGTCCGGTCCAGCCGCTGGAACCGGCCCCATCGCTCGGCGAGAAAGCCGCTGTGCTCGGCCACGCCCTGAGCGACCAGTGGATGGGCGAGCTGGAGCAGGATCGCCCGTCCCCAGCCGGCAAGGAGCACCATCTCGCCGTGAAGCTTCCACGTCATGCTGTCCGCTCGAGCGGACTCCGGCGGCGGGTCGAGGCGTGGCATCTTCATCCTCTTGCTATTATCCCTGGTGGTGAGCCATGGCGTCACTCCTGTCGTGGCAACGCTGGCCGATCGCCGCCTACGATCGGCTGTTCCGATGGCTGAACGGCCTCGACCGACCGGGATGTCAGGTGGGCCCCGTCCTCCGGGTCAAGGTCCGGCCCAGCCGTCGGGAGGTCCGGTTGGTGGACGGCACCGTGGTTCGCCGTGGGGACCCGATCGGGGTCATCCACCTGAACAATGAGCGGGTGGTGTCCTTGCATGCCGATCGCCTCCGTGGGCGGGCTACCGGCCTCGAGTTCCGGCGGCGGTTCCTCGCCTCGCTCCGCGAACTGGCGACGCTCTCCGATCTGGGCTCGCTCGCCGGCGTGCGGGCCTTCACCGCCACCACGATCCTGCATCACGCGCTCGCGCGCCTCGGCTTCGAGCCGGCGCGCGGCAGCTCCAGGGGATCGGCGCTCATCGGCGCCTACCAGCGCGCGCTGCTGGCGTCGCTCCGACCCGCCGGGCGCGCGCGCCTGGACGCGTCGGTCCGACGGCACGCCCGGCAGCTCTGGCTGTCGCGCGAAGCGCTTCTGCTTCGCTTCCGCGGCCAGGAGGACGCGGCCACGGGGAAGCCGTGAGGGCCGCCTATCCGGAACCCCGGCGCCTGTCGGAGAAAGGCTCGTCCGGCGTGACCGTCGTTCGAGCACCGGCGGGGGGGCCGTTCGAGTATCAGCGCGGGGTCTCCCGGAAGGCGGGGAGCACGTCTCGGGCGAAACGTTCGATCTGCTCCTGACGCTCGGGCCAGTGCGGCACCATGAACTGGAGCGCGATGTGCTGGACGCCGATCTTCTCGAAGGCCCGAAGGGCGGCGACGATCTGCTCGGGACTGCCGATCAGCCGATCCGCCTCCTGCGGAACGGGCTGCGGCCTGAGCTCGATGGGCAGGCAGCAGGCGAGGGCGACGTGGTCCGGATCGCGCCGCGCTTCGACCGCCCACCGGCGCACATGGTCGAAGCGGGCCTGCAGGTCCGAAGGCGTGATCCTCACGAAGTAAGGGAACCATGCGTCCCCGTGCCGCGCCGCCCGGCGCTGCGCGCGCAGACCTTCGCCGCCCACCCAGACGGGCAGCCGTGGACCGTGGAAGGGCTTCGGCGAGAACCCGACATCATGGAAGCGGTAGTAGCGTCCCTCGAAGCTCGGCCGCTCTTCCCCCCAGAGGCGCGTGAAGACCTCGAGCTGCTCGTCGGCCACCGCCCCGCGCTCGCGAAAGGGTGCGCCCAGGGCCTCGAACTCCTCGGCCATCCAGCCCACGCCGACTCCCAGGATGAGACGCCCGCGCGAGACGTGGTCGATGGTCGTGGCGATCTTCGCGGAGTACAGCGGGGAGCGGTAGGGCAGCACCATCACGCTCATGCCGAGCGAGATCGTCTGGGTGCAGCCGGCGAGAAAGGCGAGGCACGTCAGGGGCTCGAGGAAGGGACGATCCGCCGGGACGATGAAGCGCTGATCGGCGCTGTACGGATAGGGCGTGTCGATGCGCCACGGCGTGACGATGCGATCGGCGGCCCAGACCGAATCGAAGCCGAGGATCTCCGCGCGCCGCGCCGCCTCGGCGAGGACCGAGGCCGCGGCGCGGCCCGAGATCGGGAGGAAGACACCGAACTTCACGCGGGATCGCTCGGCGCGCGTGCCCGGATCGGGCGGCGCCGCTGGTGAAGCCCGAGCTCGAACCGCCCGCCGCGGGTGCGCGTGGCGCCGCCCGCGATCCGCCTGGCGCCGCCCGCGATCTGATAGATGTCCAGGCGCTCGAGGGCGCGGCAGAAGCGCGCGTCCACTTCCTCGATCTCGGCGGCGTCGGGTGTCATGGCGGCCATGTCACCTCCAGCGACTCGCCGTTCTCCTCGATCCGGAGCGCCTCGAGCCGGGCGCCGGGGCAGGGGCCCTCGACGCAGAGGCCGGTGTCCGGCTCGAACACGGCCCCGTGGGTCGCGCAGATCAGGTGGCGGCCGTCTTCGGTGAGGAACTCGTTGGGCCACCAATCGAGCGGGGTCCCGGCGTGGGGACAGCGATTGACGTAGGCGTAGTGGCGACCGTCGTGGTTCACGACGAAGCCGGGGACGGCCCGCCCGTCACGCTCGAGCCGGAACGTCGCCGTCGCGCCCGGTCGGAGCGCGCCGGGAGGGCAGCGCCACGAGGAGGCAGGTGTCGCCGATTCCACGCCCTCCTTCTACCAGATCGGCTCGCGCCGGGCAACAGCTTCGCGCCGGCGTGTTACGATGAAAGGGTTATGCTTGCCGTCGACGCGCGCGATCTCGTGAAGACCTTCCGGAGTGGTTGCCTGCGGCGCCGTCGCACCGAGGCGCTCGCGGGCGCGAGCCTCCAGGTGGACCGCGGCGCCCTCTTCGGTCTCCTGGGGCCCAACGGCGCGGGAAAGACGACCCTCCTCTCGATTCTGGCGACGCTGCTCCTGCCCGATGGCGGCTCCGCGACCGTGCTCGGCCTGGACGTGGTCCGTGACGCCTTCGCCCTCCGCCACCGGCTCAACATGGCGAGCGGCAACGCGTCGTTCGTCTGGAGCCTGCGGCCGGCCGAAGTCCTCACCTTCTACGGGCGGCTCTACGGGCTCGGCGGTCCCGCGCTTCATCGCCGCGTGGAGGAGCTGATCGAGCGGTGCGAGCTCGGGCCGCACCGCAAGACGGAGTACAACGAGCTGTCCACCGGCCTCAAGCAGCGGCTGGCCTTCGCCAAGGCGCTGCTCAACGACCCGGAGGTGCTCTTCCTGGACGAACCGACGCTGGGCCTGGACCCGGACGTGTCCGTCCGCATCCGAGCCCAGATCGGAGCCCTCCGGCGCGAGAAGGGCACCACGATCATCCTCACCACGCACTACATGCGCGAGGCCGAGGAGCTGTGCGACACCATCGCGTTCATCAAGGGAGGGCGCATCCTGGCGCAGGGGAGCGCCGACGAGCTGAAGCGCCAGATCCGGATCGGCGAGGTGATCGAGCTCAGGCTGGACCCGGCCGTGCCCGAGCGGCTGGGCGAGCTGCCCGGCGTCCTCCAGCTCCAGGTGAGCGGGGAGCGCGTCGAGTGCACGGTGGACGCGGCGGAGAAGCGGTTGCCGGAGATCCTCCGCTGGCTCCACGAGCGAACCGTGCTGGTGCGTGACTGTCGGGTGCGGGAGCCGGACCTGGAGGAGGTGTTCGTTGAGCTCGCCCGCTGAGGGACTCCGCGCGGAGTGGGCGAGGACCTGGGCCTTCGCCCATCGCAACGTCATCATGGCGCGGCGGAACGTGTTCTTCGTCTTCGAGCTGACGTTCTGGCCGGGGGTGGCCATGGTCTCGCACGGCCTGCTGACGCGCTTCCTCGATCTCACGCCGGCGATGACGTCGTTCATCCTGGTGGGGACGATGGCCCTGTCCGCGGTCCAGGTGTGCCAGCTCGACGTGGCCTACGCGATGCTCTTCGACATCTGGGCCAAGTCGATGAAGCATCAGTTCCTGAGCCCGGTGCGGATCCACAATCTGACGCTGGGCTCGTGGCTGGTCGGGGTGGGGCGCGGCCTGGTCGTCTTCGCGCTGATGGCCTCCATCGGCACCTGGGCCTTCGGGTTCGACTTCATCGGGGGCGGGTGGGCGACCCTCACCCTGTTCCTCCTCGGCTGCTTCCTCACCGCGCTCGTCATCGGGGCCCTCGTCTGCGCTCTCGTCCTGCTGTTCGGCACGCGAGCGGAAACCTCGGCGTGGGCGGCGGTGAACTTCATCGTCATGCTGGCCGGGATCTACTACCCGGTGTCGGTACTGCCCGGCTGGGCGGCGGCTCTGTCGGCGGCGATCCCGCTCACGTACTTCCTCGACGCGGTGCGGGCGGGCTACGGCTTTCCCTCGCAGTTCGCGCACCCGCTCCTGACCGGATTCGCGCTGGCCGCGCTCTACGTGGGGCTCGCGCACTGGGCGCTGGCGTCCGCGGTCACCCGCGCGCGGCGCACCGGCCTCCTCCTCAAGCTCTCGGAGTGACCGTCGAGCCTGCCCTCAGTCCAGCGTCTCCATGAAGCCGGCGATCTCGTCCACGTGCACGCCGGTCACGGCGACCTCGGGCGCGTAGACGACCTCGTCCGCCGCCCAGACGACCGTGCCCTTGACCTCCTTGGTGATCCCGATGATGTGCTGGAGCAGGCGGGCGATGTTGTCGCTGATCCGGATGGTATTGGCCTTGAGCGGCCGTGCCAACCGCCCGTCGCGGATGATGCAGGAGTCGCCGACCACGGTGCAGGTGAAGTCGCCCTTGCCGAGGCCGTTGATCGGGTAGGTGTACCAGATGCGGCCGATGTACAGGCCGTCCTTGACGGCGGCGATCAGGGTGCCGAGCGATACGGGATCGGCGCCCTCCACGATCACGTTGGACGCCGCCGTCCCCGGGCGGGCCTCGAAGGAGCGCCCGCCGCCGTCGAAGCGGAAGCCGTTGCGCGGCACGAGGGCGGGCGCCGCCGCCTCCCGGCTCGCGCCCAGCTTCTGCGTGAGCATGGGGTCGTTGAGCAGGCGCTGGGTATCGTACCAGTGACTCAAGAGGCCCACGAGCACGCCGTCCCGGATCAGGTCGGTGCGGCCCGTGGGCAAGCCCTCGCAGGTGATGCCCTTGGAGCCCGTGAAGCCGGGCATGGCGCCGTGATCGTAGATCGTCAGCATCGGGGCGGCGACGCGGCTGCCCAGCTTGCCCAGGAACGGCGTGCTCGACGAGTAGAAGGCTCCCGATCGGCAGGCGGGGACGACCAGGTTGTTCAAGAGATCGGTCACCGGTTGCCGGCCGAAGATCACGGTGTAGTCGCCCGTCGTCACGCGCTCGCCGTCCATGGCGGCGACGGCATTGGCCGCGGCCTCGCTCCCCGCCTCGTCGGTGAAGTGATCGAGGCGCGTGCAGGTCGCCCAGCCCGATCCCTTGGCGTCGCGCGCCTCGACCATGGCGGTGACGAAGCTCGTCATGAGCGTGGACTCGTCGGTCTGCGCCTCGGGCATGCGGGTCGAGGCGATGGCCATCCGCTCCTGCAGGATCGTCACGTCGCCGCCCAGGATCAGGCCGAGCCGCTTGAGCTCGGCCTCGCGTCCCGCCAGCTCCGCCAGCCTCGACGAGGCCATGAAGGTGCGGAGCCCGCCGGTCACGACCTGCCAGCCCGCCTCCACGAGCCGCTCGTCGCCGATCGCGAGGAGCGCCGGGTCATGGTAGTCCACGAGCGTCCGGGGCTCGCCCGTCGGGTGGGGCAGCGACCTGAACTCGGGGTCGTGGACGGCGGCGCGACGCGCCTTGTCGAGGGCGCGCCGCGCCCCCTCCACGCTCAGGTCGCTGGGCTCCGAGCCGAAGCCGATCCGGGCCCCATCGGGCGAATCGAAGACCGCCTGGATGCCCAGGCCGTGCATCTCCGTGGACTTGGGCTCCTCGACGCCGTTGCACGGGATGTGCGACGTGTAGTTGAGACGCGTGAGCAGGGAGCGATTGGAGGCCGCGAAGACCTCGCCTTCGCGGATCCCGGGCTGACCCGACAGGAACCGCAGCGCTTCCTCGACCGCCCGCTTGAGCTCCGGCGTGGAGACCGCGCGCGTCACGCTACTGCCCGCCGGTGAGGATGGCGCGGCTCCGCATCGTGGGGCCGCCATTGCCGAGCCTCTTGGTCTGCATGGGCTGCCCCTTGCCGCAATTGGGGATCGGGTAGAGGTGAAAGTCGGCGCCCACCGCGTCCACCTTCATCAGGTAGTCCCGCGAGTCGGCCATGATGCCGCCGTCGCGGTACAGGCGCCCGAGGCGCCCGTCGCGGATCTCGTAGACCTTGCGCGCGGAGATGCGGAAGTTCTCCCGGCTCTCGGCGATGGACGGGATCCGGTGCCCCACGAGGTAGTAGCCGTGGTCGACCTCGCCGATGATGTCGAGCGGATCGCGGTCGCCGGCGCCGAACACCGTGCTCGACATGCGGATGAGCGGCACCAGGGGCGCGCCCGTCGCCTTGAAGTGGCCGTTGGGCGGGCCGCCGAAGATCGCGGCGGTCTGGCGGCTGTTCATGAAGCCCGTGAAGATGCCGCGATCGATGTGGACCACGCGCCGGGCGGGGGTGCCCTCGTGATCGTACCGGTAGTGGCCGTAACCGGGCAGCGACGGGTCGGAGTAGGCCGTCACCAGCGGGGAGGCGACCCGCTTGCCCACCTGGTGGTCACCCAGGTGGCGCAGCAGCCAGGAGCGCCCCGCATAGGCCGTTTCCATCTTGAGCGCGCGGTCGAGTTCCACCGGATGGCCGATGATCTCGTGGGAGACGAGCGTGTTGTAGTGCGGATCGGTCACGACGGTGACTTCGCGGTCCAGGGTGGGCAGGGGCGGGGCGCTGGCCAGCTCCACCCCGTCGCGCGCCAGCGCCAGGGCGAACGATGCGAACGGCGGGAACGCGATGGGCGGCTCGTCCACGCCGCCGGTGAGGATCTCCCAGCCGCGCTGGTGGCCCAGCACGTCGTACAGCTCCTGGCTGGTCCCATCGCCCGCCACCACGACGTAGCACAGGCCCTGGGTGAGGGCGAAGGACTGGTCGATGAGGGCGCCCTCGGAGGAGGCGAACAGCTCACGATTCAGCTGGGTCACCGCCGAGATGTAGTTGTACCGGACCTGCCCGGGGGCCGCCGCCACCTGGCGCGAGACGTCCGTCGCGAAGCGCACCATCTCGTCGAGGCTGATCCCGCGGGGGTCGACCTCGAAGGTCGCGGGGACCACCTCCTGGCTCACCGCGATCGGGCAGAGGCGCGTGTCGGCGAGGGCCTCGCCGAGGCTCCCGAACTTGCCCTTGGCGTCGGCCTTGAGCTCCGCGTTGGCCATGGCGCGACGATAGGCCGAGAGCAAGCCCTCCTTCAGCAGCTCGGCCAGGTGGCCGAGATCGGCGGCGCCCAGCCCACGCCCGAAATGGCCCGGGGCGACCATCCGGTCGCCGGCGAGGACCCGGATGCCGAACGCGAAGGCGTAATCGTCGCCGGACGACCTGGCCGCCCCGTTCTCCGCCGACGCGAACTTGCCCTCGCTCACCTCGACCCGGACGTCCGCGTGCGCGAGATGCGCCAGCGCGCGCGCCCGGGAGGTCACCAGCTCCTGCACGAGCGGCGTGATGCGCTCGATCAGCTCGGTCTCGATTCCGTGAGGCACGCGCTCTCCGCCTCAGAGCCCGGTGAACGGCTCGACCCAGACGCTCTCGCCGGCCGCCACGTCGCCGCGCTCCTCCTCGATGAGGATGAAGCAGTTGGCGCAGGTCATGGAGGTGAGGATGCCGGAGCCCTGGGGGCCCGTGGTCTTGACCTCCCATCGCTCGCCGCCGTAGGTGAGGATTCCGCGCTTGAACTCCCGGCGCCCGACCTTCTTGCGCATGGGCTCCAGGGCGACGGCGTGGAAGCGCGGGCCGAACAGCTCACGGCGGCCCGCGAGCTTCCAGAGCGCCGGCCGGACGAAGAGGTGGAAGGTGAGCATGCAGGCCACCGGGTTGCCGGGGAGGCCGAAGAAGTGGGCGGATCCGATGCGCCCCACCGCGATCGGGCGTCCCGGCTGCATGGCCACCTGCCAGAAGTCGATGCCGCCCGCCTCCTGGAGCACGGCCTTGACGAGATCGTAGTCGCCGACGGAGACCCCGCCCGAGGTGAGCACGATGTCGGCGCTCCCGGCCGCCGCGAGGAGGCGCGCGTGCAGCTCGTCGAAGAGATCGGGGACGATACCGTGGTCGGTGACCCCGGCCCCCGCCGCCTCGGCGAGGCCGCGCAAGGCGAAGCGGTTGGAGTCGTAGATCTGACCCGGCTTGCGTCCGCCACCGGGCTCGGCGACCTCGTCGCCGGTGGAGAGGATGGCCACGCGCGGCGGCTGCCTCACCAGGAGCTGGGCGAGGCCGAGCGAGGCGGCGACGCCCAGCTCCTGGGGTCGCAGCACGGTGCCGGCCGGCAAGACCACGGCCCCCGCCTTCACGTCCTCGCCCCGCTCGCGCACGTTGGCGCCGCGGGCGATCGGCGGGATGACGACACGGCCGCTCTCGCGCGTCACGATCTCCTGGGGGTAGACGGTGTCGGCGCCGGCCGGCATCGGCGCGCCCGTCATGATGCGGAGCGCCTGGCCCGGTTCCAGCAGATCCGGGAAGACCGCACCCGCCGCGAGCTCCGCCACGACGTCGAGCTCGCGGGTGCCACCGGCAGGAATGTCCCGGGAGCCGACCGCGTACCCGTCGACCGCCGAGTTGTCGGTCGGCGGCACATCCATGGAAGAGCGGACGTCTTCGGCGGTCACGCGGCCGAGGCAGCGGCCGACCGGGATGAGCTCGGGTGGCGCCACGGTGATGACCTGGGCCAGGATCCGGGCCTGGCCGTCGCTCACCGAGATCATGGCGGCATTATACTGGAGTTGTGCCGACAAGCGCGCGCGCCACGATGTCCGGGCCGGGACGTATGCACCTCGAGCCGATGCACGATGGGCTCGCCACACTCGCTCCCCGCCCGTGACGCTGCCGCTGCCGCTGCGCAACCGGCTCGCCGAATTGATCCTCGAGTCCCTGCACGACCCCGACGCCCGCCGAGGGCTCGAAGCCGTGGCGGCCGTGTGCTCCGACCCCAGGGCGTTGACGCGCGTGGCCGATCTCCCGGAGCGCGCTCCGCGCGACCTCTTCGAGGAGCGGGATGGAGGCCTCCAGGTCAAGAGCGGCTGGCGGGAACACGCAGCCGAGTTCCGCGAGCGCTCGCGGCGCGCGTGGCGGGCGATCGCCGACCGGCCGCTGGACCCGCCGGAGGCGCCGCTGGGCGCGACGCTGGCCGCCGCCGCGCGGCTCTTCGACGCCGGCCTCTACTACGAGGTGCACGAGCTACTGGAGCCGTACTGGATGCGGGCCGAGGGCGGCGACCGCGAGGCGCTCCAGGGTCTGATCCAGATCGCCGTGGGCTTTCAGCATCTCGCCAACGGCAACGCGGCGGGCGCCCGGGGACTCCTCGCCGACGGCTGCGCGAAGACGCTGGGCCGACAGCTCCACGGGCTGGATCTGGACCCGTTCGCGCGCGCGGCGCGCGGGTGTCTCCACCAGGTCGTGTCTCGCGGTGCGGCCGCCATCCAGGAATTCGACTGGACGGCGGTGCCCCGCTTCCCCAACACCCACACCTTCAAGGAGTGACCATGGAACTCGGCCTCAGGGACAAGACGGCGCTCGTCACGGGTGGGAGCAAGGGCATCGGCCGGGCGGTGGCCGGCGCGCTCGCCGCCGAAGGCGCGCGGGTGATGATCTGCGCGCGCGACGGCGAGGCGCTCACGCGGGCAGCGGAGGAGATCGAGGCGGCGACAGGCCGCCCCGTGCTGACCACGACGGCCGACCTGAGCGAGCTCTCGTCGGTGGCGCGCGTGGCGAGCGAGGCGGTTTCGCGGCTGGAGCGGCTGGACATCCTCGTGAACAATGCCGGCGCCATCAAGGGCGGCGACTTCCTGAAGACGCCCGACGAGGAATGGCTCCACGGCTGGAGCCTCAAGCTCCTGGGCTACATCCGGATGGCGCGCGAGATCCTGCCGCACATGCAGCGGCAGGGGGGCGGTCGCATCATCAACGTGGTCGGGGCTGCCGCGCGCAACCCGTCGATGACCTACATGATGGGCGGCACCGCCAACGCCGCGCTGATCAACTTCACCAAGGCGCTGGCTGATCTCGGCGCCCGGTCCAACGTGCTCGTGACGGCGGTGTCTCCCGGTCCCGTCAAGACCGAGCGCTGGGACAATCTCGCGCGCCAGCAGGCGCTGGCGGTCGGCCGGGACGTCGAGACCTACGTGAAGGAGCAGAACGCAGGGATGCCGCTCGGCAGGATCGCGTTACCCGAAGAGGTGGCGGATCTGGTTTGCTTCCTCGCCTCCGAACGCGCGGCGTTTCTCACGGGCATCACCATCACCGTCGACGGCGGCTCCACCCGCGGCGTGTATCTCTGAGCGGATGCGCTCGCCGTCACTCGTATTCGTGGACACCGGGCGTATCGAGGGCGGGGCTAATTGGCCGCGTTCATCGAAGACCATTCTTGCCCTAATGGGCATATCGGGACGCTCGGTGCGCCCGAGCGACGGCCGGACCTTTGTTGCGAGGGTCTGACGCATAACCTCGTGAAACAAAGAACATTCCGCCTCGAAGATTCACTTGACAGCCGCG
>WNGF01011808.1_pt1 | contig 17388 bp, 11 predicted proteins | sample 5400641 | NCBI WGS metagenome assembly WNGF01 (sample SAMN13153371, study PRJNA577476) | soil metagenome | isolation source: 80 cm soil or saprolite under grassland replicate 2 | place: USA:California | collected 2016-06-15
GGCTTGGGCGGCGGCGGGGGAGGCGCCTGCGGGATAGGAAGCGGCGGGGGTTTCCTGCGCTAGCTGGCGGGCGGCGACGTCGGGCTTGACGAGTAGACCGTGAGAGTCCTCGTCCGAAATGGAGACGTTTCGGCCGACTTGGAGGCCTCGGTAGCGGCCAGTAGACTCGTCGTAGCTGTCGGCGTAGCCGAAGGAGTCCTTCTCCCACGTGATCAAGTTGAGTCCGCTACGGATCGCGCCGATCAGCACGGAGGTGTCCTTGATACGGGGAAGGTAGAGATAGCGTGCGAAGTCCTCGCCCAGCTGTCTGATGTCGACGTGATCGCCACGCCAGAGGGGAACCTCGTCGAGGTATTTTCGGAGAACGGTCGCACCTAGCCCGGTTACGAGGGAGTCGTCGCCTCGGAGCTTCTTGCTGGCCCTTGCCGCGAGCGCGTCCTGGCCTGTGAGGCGGGTTGCCTGCCACTTTACCGGCGACTGCGGGGTGCTCTGCGTGGGAATCAGGAGCCACTGGTACGCCTCGGGCAGTCGAGCGGTCACGGCGCCGTCGGCTGACGTCCTCTGGGTCTCGGCCTGTTTCACCTGATGCGGCGAGAGATCCAGAATCTCTTTTTCGGCCAGGATGGATTCCCAGGCGAGGTAACGACGCGCCGCCTCGTCGAGGTCCTGCAAGCGGGCCTGGTCAACCGCCAGGAAGACCAGCGTGTTGCGGAACAGGCGCGGTGTGTTGCCGCGGGACTCGAGAATCGCATTTGCCTGGGCTTCAGCGAGATTGCCCGGCTCCTTGCCGTAGGGATGGTCGATATCGAGGATCACGAGGCGGGCATCGATGTCGTCGGGCACATCCTGGCCGCTGTGCGGCAGCGGGTGGACACGGCTGAAGGCGCCTTTTCTGCTTGTCTTCTCTCGCCTGTCCTCGGTTACGTCCTCGCGGATGCGCGACTCCAGCTCCTTCACGACCTTGTCCGGATCGCGTTTGAGCTGCTCGGCGCGATCCTCCGCGAGCTTGGTAACCGTCGGCTGTGTCGAGTACCAGTAGCGCGGGCCATCCTGATAGAGGTACGTGGCCGCGCTGGCTAGCCGCCGCAGAGCGTCGCCGAAAACGGCCGGCGACTCGCCGGGCATCACGCAGCCGAGCTTGATCCGTCGATCCTCAATGCCCCGATGGGCGGCGGTGGCGGTGGGCGCCGAGCCGAGGTAGATCGTCCGCGCCACGCGGCGGCTGGCGGCGTACTTGCCGAGGTTGGGCACCTCGCCATCCAGCCGGAGTGGCAGCGCATTGGCGCCGTCCACGTCCTTCTCAATCACGGGCACCCAGTTGTCCGAGAGGTAGCGCGTTAGCTCGAACTGGACGCGCGGATCGTCGATGGAGATGTTGGCGGGCAGGATCAGGGGGTTCCTGTCGCCCTTCGCCCATAGGCTGTGGATCACGGCGGCCATCAGTCGCAGCACGCCGCGCGTGCGCTGGAACTTCACCAGTGTGGACCAATCGTTGTAGAGCCGGTCGAAAACTTCGGGATGTATGGGATAGGCGGCCTTGAGCCGGTTCTCGTAGTCCGAATCGCGGCACTCGGACGGGAATTCCTGATGCTGCGTCCGGTAGAGGTCGTAGAAGGCTCGGGCCACGGTGTCCCGTGCCACAAATTGCGCCTTCTCAACGAGCGGCTCGAAAAGTCGCCGCCGCACGATTTCAAAACTCTCCTCCGCGCTGGCCGGCCGCCAGGACGCCTCGATACGGCCTACGGCATTGCGCAGGCGATCCAGCGCTGCGCGCCCTCGCTCACCGCCGACCTCGACGTCGTCGGCCACCGCGTGGGGAGAGCCTGTGGTGTCCGAGGCGGGCAAGCTGATCACCAGCAGGCACTTCTTCGCCGCCTTCGCGGATTCCGTAAGCACCTGGGCAAAGCTGAAATGGGTTTCGAAACTCCCGGCCGGCAGGTCGCTCTGGTCGTGGAGCTGCCGCGCGTAGGCGACCCACTCGTCGATCAGGATCAGGCACGGCCCGTACTCGTTCATCAGCTCGCGTAGCGCGTCGCCAGGGCTGGTCGCCTTCTCATCGTCTGGCGCGACGCGCTGGAAGGCCTTCTTCGCTTCCTTGGCACCGCCGGCCACGGAGCCGAGCTGCCACGCAAGCTCACCCCACAGCGTCCGAACGACGGTCCCGTCGGGCTTCGTGACCGGGTTTCCCGGCGAGATCTTGTTACCCACGAGCACAACGCGCTTAACCGAGGGAAGCTTCGAGACGCCGGCCTCATTCAGGACCGCGCCCACGCCAAGCAACTCGCCGAGCGTGGCCCCGGAAAACAGGTGGTAAAGCGCGAGCATCGAGTGGGTCTTGCCGCCGCCGAAGTTGGTCTGGAGCTGCACCACGGGGTCGCCGCCCTGGCCGGCCATCCGCCGCACCGCGCCGACGAGCAGCCCCTTGAGGCTCTCAGTGAGGTACGTCCGCCGGAAGAACTCGGCCGGATCTCTGTATTCGTCGGTCCCCTCACCCAGGTGCACTTGCCAGAGATCGGCTGCGAACTCCGCCTGTTGGTACCGGCCGCTAGCCACGTCTCTGTGAGGCGTGACGACTTCCCGCCAGGGCTTCAAGGTCCCAGCCGCCGCGCTCTCGATAGCGGTCCCGGCGCTCTTGCGCTTTTCGCTTCGCACCTGCTCGTCGAATCGAACGCGCAGGAGTTCCATCTTCATCTTCTCCAGCTCGTCCGACTGAGGCGCGGAGACCGCGGTGAGCAAGCGACTTGCCGAGTCCAGAATGCGGTAGGCGTCGTCTCCGGAAATCGTATCCTGGTGGGCCCAGCGCTTGCGCGCGTCGCGAAGCTCGCTCACGAGCGTTCGCTCAGCCTGGCCGAGGATCTTGCGGAAAACGACGTTCCATTGGTTCCACATCACTACTAGGAGGCTCGCCACATCCCACTTAGGAGCAGAGGCGGTTCCGAGAAAAGTCGTCTGCATCTCGCTAACAGACGCCTTTGCTTCGTCAAACCAGCTCTGAGAGTGATGCGCCTTCAGCTCTCGCTCGACAAAGGGAGCGAGGCCGTCCTTGAGGAGCTCCATCGCCTTGCCGACGCGCTCGTGGTTGCTAATAGCCATGGCGAACCACCCCTCAGGCGGGTATGTCCTTCGGCTGGATCCAAACGACGCGACCGTTCTGCCACACCGCAACGGGGTTGCCGGCTTGCTTGTGGCGCAGGAGCGCCTCTCGGACAGCCTGCTTCATCGCTTTGAGGATGCGCGGAATGTCCTCAACCCGCTCGGCTGGGATCAATTCCCCATTTCGGCGTCTCTTCAACGTCAAGTCCTCTGCTTCTGTCGGATCCAGCGGGTTTCCCACTCCGCCCTACTCCGATTAGCGTCTTCGATCGAGTGAAACTTGTGCACGCCCGGCTCGAAACGCCACGGAGACATTCGGTAGGCGACCTCTGTCAGCGAAAGCGCTGCTCTCAGGTTCGCCGGATCGAGCGGCGGAAGCGCCGGCGGCCCTGGCATCTCCTCGACGGAACGGTACTTCTTGACCGGCATCATTCCTCCTTCAAATCGAATTCTCGCCGGATCGTCTCTGCATCCACGCGGTCCTGGGGACGAATCGTGTCCTTCTTCATGCGCCAGAGCATCCGCGGCGTCGCGACCTGAACGCGGATTCCATCGACGATCATCTCCTCAAACTCTAGATCCTCATATCGAAATGCCTCTCCAAGCCGAGCGAGGATGTCCATCGAATACCGTCCGTGCGGCGGAACGTATTCGATCGCCGGATAAGGGCCGGCAAGGTCGGCCGCCGAGATTTCATCAATCTTTGGGTCGTTGAAGACAGACATCAGCGCTTTCTTCAGCCGCTCGATATTTTCGGTGTCAGGAGAGACGAAGAAGTCCATGTCGCGCGTCGCCCGGACGAGGCCCTGAGCGGCCATCCCCATCGAGCCGACGAGAACGTATCGAACGCCTTCCTTCTCGAAGGCCGCCAGAATCACCTTAGCCTCGTCGAACGTCATCATTCGAAGTCGTCCTATTCGAAGAGGTCGCCGGATACGACCGCTGGAACGGGCTTCTCTCTTGCCAATCGGGTGATTTCCGGCCAGCTCTGGACGAGCGCGTTGTAGGATAGGGCCTCGGTGGCGCGCTTCTTCCGTTCGCAGATCGTGTAGAGCCGGTAGGCCAGTTCACGAGCGACTTCCGCCTTGCTGCCGAGTTGTCCGACCAGTTCTGCCGCTGCGGGCTCAGCACCCGACTCGAGTGCGCGGATCAAGTGGTGGACCATCTCCCAGGCCGTAAGGCGCGTGTCGGTGGCTGGAACCCATCCCGCGGGTAGCTCGTCGGGTCGAAGCAGGCGCACCTTGCCGCCCTTCGAGGCGACGATGCCCGCCTCGACCATGCCGGCGACGCTTGTGTTCTTAGCCTTTGAGAGGGTCTCGGCCACACCGTACTCGCCCGTGTCGAATCCGGACTGCTCGAACCATGCCAGCGCCCAGCGACTGTCGGCGTCGAAGTCGCCCTCCTGCTCGGCGAGCGCCTCGTCGAGGGTCTGGTTGATGAGCGCCAGCGCGTCGCGTACCGGGACCGGTTCGCCCTTGGCGTCGAGCACCCTCTCGTAGCGGGTGTAGACCGCCATGCCCGGGCCTATGGCCGCCTGCGCTAGGTCCACCGGGGCGATGTTGCCGCGCTGCAGGTGGGCGAGTGCCTCCGGCAGCTCCGCCTTGAGCGTTGTGACGAACTCGCGGCGAGTGGCGGTGGGCGCGTCCGTGGCGCGCTGGCGGCAGACGAGGACGATGCTGGAGGCGAGAGCGTTGGTGCCCTGTCCGATCATGCGGCTGCTGTTCTCGGTCCGCATGGGCCAAGTGCCGCTCACGGCGAACCCCGCCTTGATCACGGCGTCGAGGAAGGTCTCCCAGCCGGTACTGGCTCTTCCTTCGTCGCCCTCGATCTCCGATTGCTTAAAGGCGTAGTAGATGGTGACAGGGAAGGCTGGATGGCCCTGCTCCGCTAGCCGGTGCATCGCCCGCGTCATGCCGTCCAAGAAGAAGGCTTCGGCCTGCTCCTTTCCACCATGCCGATAGGGTGTGGCGACCAGCTCCTCGGCCTTGGGCACCGCGAGCGTGGCAAAAAGGTCGGGAAAGACGGGCTTCAACGACCGACGCAGCCAAACGTAGAAGAAGTCGGACAGGTCGGCGTAGGCTATGTTGTCGTAGTAGGGTGGATCGGTGGAAATGACCTTGCCGGTGGATACGTTCTGGGCACCTGCGTCCGCTTGTATGGCTGATCCGCGAAACGAAAGCTGCACGACCTCGAAGGTCTTCAGGAACGCCCGATAGATCCCCTCTACGAACACATCCCAAGCCCCCGAGCTATTGCCGAGCGGATTCCCTTCCGCGTAATCCCAGATCATCGGGATCGCCTGCCGGCCGAAGAGCTGCCGTGGACACTGAGCGATGGGTTCCCAACGGCAAAGACTGTTCCCCAAGTCAGCCTGCTTGCTCAGCGCAAAAGCCAAGTACACCGCTACTGCATCGGCATAGCCGATGGCGCCCGCGCCACCGGCGTCGAGGCTCTTGCCGTCGTCGAGCAATCCGGCGGAGAGTGCGTCGCGCTTCACCCGCTCGCGCGCCTCCTGCACCAGGTCGGACAAGGTCGTCAGCGCCACGAGCTGGCGGGGCGTGAAGAGGTCGCCGTATGCCTTCAGCCCGTACTGCACTGTCCAGAAGTTCCGTGGGTCGTCAGGCAACGGCGTCTCCGGTTTCCACGTCGGCTGTGCACTCAGGGCGATGGCCTCCATCTCGGGCGTCGGCGCAAGATACACGCGCCCACGCTTACTGTCCGCGACGATCGCCATCAACCGCGCGCCCATGCGCCCGGCCCAGCCCTCGGCCTTGATGTAGTCGCCTGCTATCGGCGTTCCGGACATTAGGCACCGGAAATTCGCGCCGCGAGACAGCTTGGTACCGTTCTTCGCTGCCTCGGCGTTCTTCGGCTTGCCAACCTTCACCGTAAAGCGGTAGCCGTTGCCCTCAATCACCGGTTCGACATACGATTCCTTGCCCGCTTTGGTGGAGAGCATGAAACTAGAGGCGAGCGGGACGTCCAACTGAGCGAAGGCCGGGTTCGGACTCTTCACCGTACGCGCCCAGAGCCAAGCGATGAGAGTGAGCTTCCGGCCCACGAGCAGCTTCAGGTCAGGGCGCCCCTTTGCCATCTCCGCGGTGACTTCGATCCTCGGGTAGAGGTGGCCGATTCGCTTCTCCGCCTCGTCGCGCATCAGCCGGCCGTAATACCGCACGTCCTCGGCCAATCCCTGAGCTCCCCGCCACGTCTTCTTAAAGAGCTCCTTGTCCTTCCGCGCCTCTGGGTTCACTGGTGGCCGTCCGGCGAACTTCGCCGGGATCTCGATCATCGCTTTGTTGATCAGCACCGCCACCGGGTTCAGGTCGCTGGCGTAAGCCTCGAGGCCGAGTCTCTGCGCCTCCAACGGCAGCGAACCGCCCCCCGCGAAGGGGTCGTAAAACGCGGGCAGCTTGTACCGATCGAACAGCTCCTTGGCGCGCGGATGATCCGCGTTCTCCGCGCAGGTCGCGCGCCAGCTCTGCCAGATCTCGGCCCTCGCCCGCCCCAGCACTTCCTCGTTCGTCGTGTTCTCCCACTTCACGAGATCCTCGATGATGCGGAACAGCCGTTGACGTTCCTTCTCCTGCGCCTTCTCGGTCCTGAAGATGTCCGGATAACTCGACGGATCGTCCACCATCTGGGCAAAGATCACTGCCCGAGCGGCCGCCAGCGGCCGCCGCGCCCACCACATATGCAGCGTAGACGGATGCCCATGCCGAATCGACTTCTCCCGTGCCGAAGCGACGTTGATCGCCTCCAACGGCAGCGAGACTTCGATGAGCTTCTTCCTCATGTCAGGCTTCGCCCGCTGTTGGCCGTGCACGCTCAGCCACTTCTACGATCCGATCTAGCTTTTCGCCAATCTCGGCATCGAGCTCGCTCGCGGGAACGAAAGGCGCGAGCGTGTGGTAGTCAGTCTTACGCATGATGTTGGGCAGGTTGAGCTTTTCGTAAAACCTCTTAAACAGCGGATCGAGAAATTCGTCGCTCACCTTCAGATCCGGGCTCCAGGGATCTGGTTTCGCAAGGGCAGCCAACGCCCCGGCGATCTCCTCGATCGCCCCCTCCATCGCCTTCTGCCACGAGGCGGCGAACAGGTCTCCTTGCTGCTCCCGCCCCTGTGCCTCCGCGAACGCCGAAAGCGTCGAGCGTTGGCAGAGATAGTTCTCGATCTCTCGGCGCCGCCACATCTCCTGCGCCAGATTTGGGTCGGGGAGCAGCCGATCGAACCGATCGTAAATCGCAATCCCGACGAGGTTCGCCTTGGCCTCGCGCAACCCGTAGAAGTGATGCTTGGCCTGGGCCGTTTGGTTCGCAACGTAGTGCACGAACGGTCGGTCGAGCGCGGCGCGGGCTGGATGGTCGAGCTTCTCGGCAAAAGCGCGGAGGATGGCGAGGTCGGTCGAGCCTTCCAGATACAGAACCCAGCCCGTCTCTTCCGCCTGGATGTACTGCTCGAAGCCGATTTCTTTAAGTGCCTTTAGTAGCTGACTCCCGCGATCATCGATGCGGTGTGGCCTGCCGATGAAGGCGACGACCGTATCTCGATCGGCCGCTTCATTAAGGATTACCTCCGAATGGCTAGCGGCGATTATCTGGCTACGGGTCTCTGCGGCAGTCTCCGACAGCAACTGGTAGATTTGGACCTGCCGCAAGATCTCGAGATGTGCGTCCGGCTCGTCGAGTAACAGGACGGCACCCGGATTGGCCGCCATATGCGCCAACAGCAACAGCGTCTGCTGTTGACCACGCCCGGAGGATGAGAGGTCGAGACGGATACCGTGAGTGTTGCGGTACGACATCACCACCTCACCTCGCTCCTTCACATACTCGGGCTTCTCGATCTGGTCGCCAAAGAGCGCCGTCATCCGCGCCGCAAGGCGGTCCCACTTAACGTTGCCCTCTTCTCCCTGGAGAACCCGCCAGCAGAGGTTGCGGAGCACTTCAGCCGTGCGGCCTTCACCGAGGCGCACGTTGATCGCTCCCTCGTCAAGTCGCGTTTCGCTAGCGAGAAGCCCCGACATCGGGGGCAGGTATGCGAGCCTAAGCTCCGCCGCCTCGGACGGAACCTCCATCCGTCCCCCTTCGGGCTGGTTCTTAGAGCGACAGTAGAACGACTCTTCGTTTGCGTAGTAGAACTCGAGTGCACTGCTCCACGCCTTTCCCATAGAGACACCTTCGACTTCGATCTCCATGTAGATCTTGTCTGTCCCGCCTCCCGGCTTCGTCTGCTGGGTACGCAGATCGTGCCAGAGCAGGTTGGCAGCTGGTACCGGAACTGTAATGAGGTCACGGCGGTTTATGGTGATCCCCGGTCGCTTCGCAGGCACCTCGCCAGATCCCCTCTTCTCAAGCCAGCGTTTAGTGCCAATGTCCCAGAGCGCAAGAGCCTGGAGTGCGGAGGTCTTGCCCGAATTGTTTGGCCCAACGAACACGACTCGCTCACCAAGCTCGATTTCAACGTTCTTGAAGAGTTTGAAGTTCCTTATGACGATCTTGGTCAGCATCGGAAATCACTCCTTCGCCACGGCCAAACGCTGGGGGTTGTCGATTATCGACGAATGTCCGTTCCTCACAGACTCAGCAAAGATCACCGCCCGAGCCGCCGCCAAGGGCCGCCGCGCCCACCACAGATGCAGCGTCGACGGATGCCCATGCCGAATCGACTTCCCCCGCGCCGATGCAACGCTAATCGCCTCGAGCGGAAGGGCGACCTCGATGAGCTTCTTCCGGGTCAGGACCGCCGCATCAGCACTCATTTCGCTGCTTGCTGGATTTTCGCCACGGAGACCTTCAGGCGGTATAGCGAAAGCTGTCCGTACACCGAAGCAAGCGTCACCTTGCCGAAGAACGGCAGTGAGTCTGGAATCGGCTCCGCCGATCGGCTCACGATACCGAATACCACCTCATATTCAGACGGAGTCGGAGGATCGTCCGGAGCGGCAAATCGATGGCTCGCGGGAAGGCGATCGTTTACCTTCTTCCGAAAACTCGAATCAGCCAGAAAAAGGCGTGCGGAAACCAAGCCTTGCGCGAAGAGATGACTCAGCGGCCGCGAGCCAGCGTACCGCTTGACGTGCACGATGCGGCGATCGCGATCGTAGAGATCACAGAATTCGATCGTGCTCCCGCCTCCTCCGTGAGCAACCTTCTTCACGTCCATCAAGGCCAGCCGTCCGCCAGAAGCCGCTGCAACCCGAGCGTTGTATTCCGTCTCGGAACCATCGTTGTAGTCGGGCAGTCCGAGAGCACACTTTGGAACGCGCGCGACGTCGGCATTGATCTGCTCAACGAAAGAAGAGGCCACCTTGTACCAACGTCCGCCGGCGAGCAAGAATCGTTCTTTGCCGACCTCAAGCTCCGAATTGAGGCAAGCGTAGACGGGCCATTTGTGCATCACCTCATCGGCGTCCTTTCCAACACAGCGAACACGTCGGCTCCGGAGGGCCCGCAGCGTGACGGGACCATCATTCCTCAGCGCGTTCTTGAAGTCGCGGAGGTGCACGTCGTCATGGAGAGCGCCGTCATCCGAGTACTTGAATCCGGAGTTCCAGATAGCGGTCCAGAAGGCGTGGGAGATCCCGGAGTTCGGCGGCGACGCGGACCGTCAGAGAATCGGCGCCGGACATCCGAACACCCAGAGTCTCGTCTCGAGGACTACCGGTTACGGCGCGGACGAGATCGCGTTGGATGTCCAGACCAAACTGGTCAGGCGAAGCGTCGACCGAAGAGTGTGACCGAGTGTGAGTAGCGATCGCGTCGAAGGTTCGCCGGTCGATACTTCGAACGCGGCCCGGGTCGATGGAACTCAGCGTGACTCGCAGGCCAAAGGTCTCTTCTAAAACCCCAGCCCGCAGAAGATGCCTGCCCAGACCAAAGGTAACCACGAACCGGCGATCTCCCCGGGGGACGACCAGTACCGCTGACGTCGTCGAGTTGACCAGGCCCTTCGGCAAGCTCTTGAGGTACGGCTTGAATAGCGCCAGCCATGAGGGCGGCAAGCTGCGGGAGAGAGGGTAGTACAAGGTCCCGACTCGACTTGAGCCGCGTCCGATGGCGAGCGAGGCCAATGCTGCTGGGGACTTGAACAGTTCGGCAGGCTTTTCGAGAGCTTCCCGGAGAAGTCCCACGGTCAGTGAAATCTTTTTGGCGTCTTCCGACTCGGGCATCACTTATCCTCCGACCGGCCGAGCGTTGCCGTCCGTCGAGCTTCCGCGCTGGCCTCCCGGTTCCCTGCTTCGATTTAGAGTCGGAGCTGCTCTCAGCGCGGCCGTGCTGCCGTCCCTGTGGTCGCCGAGTCCAGATACAATGCAGGTCTCGACCCAGGCGCTGTCCGCCAGTCGCTTACGGCAAACGATTGCATCGGATTGATTCTGAATTGCTTCATGCCAGTGCCTTCGATGCAATCGGTTCTGCGGCCGCCGCGGGGCCGATTGCCGATCATTTCTTCGCTCGGCGCACCGGCGCCCGCCGCCTCGATTTCAGACGAGCTTGTTCAGGGGCGCCTCCTGATGTCTCTTGGTCTTCCAGGGCTACCTCGACGCCCGTGAAGCTGACGGTTGGGAGCTGGAAGGGTCCCCAAGGCCCTCGTCCGGTCAGGAGGGTCAGATACTCTCGTGCCGCAGAATAGATGATCGAGGCTCCCGATACAGCCACAAGCTGTGCTGCGTGAGGTCGGTCAAGCTTTTCGTCGGTGACGGAGAACTGTCCAAAGGCGACGACGCGGATCTCATAGGGTATTTGGCGTTCTCCCTTCGGTGTGACCTCTATCTCCAGACGCGCCTGCCATGCTCGCTCGTTCTTCTTATTTTCGGAGAGGCTGACGCTCGTCTTTACCTCTGCCTCCGCCGGTTCCGAGGAAAAGGCAGAGCCCGACTTGACGTTGACCTCTCCGAAAAAAAGGCGATCAAGCTGCAGCGGGGGTTGTCGCATTCGGATCCTCACTCGGTAGCGCCGACCTCAGGGCCCTGGACCAGGTCCCCTCGCGCGTGTCTGCTTCAGCCGCCCGCCGGTAGCCCGGCGCCGAGGTAACCGCTTTGACCTTATAGCGAAAAGTGAAATCCGTGTCGGGTCGCGCGGCGAGAGCCTGCCAGGGCACATCCACCCACTTCGTGATCGTTTCGGCCGGCGCGAGATGAAGGCGTGGCCGACGGTCAAAGACCCGCCCGAGCTTCGCGATCGTCCGGAGTGTGAAGTTGACGTCCCCTCGCAGAATCTTGGTGATGTACGCCGGGGAAGTGCCAAGCCGCCGAGCGAGTTCCGCCTTGTTCACCCGATGACCCTCCATCAGCGCGAAGAGTTCTTCTGTGAAATCGAGGACGGCGCTGTGGACCCAGTAGTTGTCATCCTGTCTCGCCTGCGCGAAAAGCTCTCGAAACGACTTCGCCTTCATTCCTCCTCCTCTCGTTCGAATAGCAGCTGGCGCCGGGCCTTCGCATCCGTGTAGGCGTCGAAAGTCCGGCAGGCGCGGTCGATCTCGCTCCGCGGAGTCCGTCGCTGCTTCTTTACGATTCCGTGGCTACAGATAATGAGTTTTCCCTCATCGTAGAACCAGAGCACTCTGAGGTCTCCCTGGATGAACTCCCAGATTCCTTTGCTCTTGTCGAGGTCATGCGAGATCTCGGTGTTGCGGAGCGGGCCGGATTCCGCTACCCGGTTCAGAAGGTCGCGCATCCTCCCCGCGTTTTTCTCGAGCTGACCCTCGAGACCGCCGAGGAAATCCAGAAGCTCGCAATCACCTCGTTCGCTGCAGACCGCATAGATCCTCCAAACCTTCAGGCAAACCGGCCGCAACCGCATATTAACCTATAAGTTAAACTTCTGGTCAAGGGGGGCTTAGCCGGGCGGAGAGGCGAGAGCCAAAATACTCTCCAGCTTGAAGTTAGCGCTCGTAACAGCGAAGTCTGGTTCGTGCTGGAAGGGCTGGCGGATGTAGCGGGACGTCGTGGCGTCGCCGTCCACCTCGACGATCGCGAGGATAAAGTCCTCGGGCTTGTTCAGGCCGGTCAGGATCTCGTTCTTCGTGATCGTAACGACGTCCGCTCCGGCGACCCGGCCTTTTACCTCGATGAAGCGGAGCTTGCCGGTGCCTGGGATGCGGGATTCCACGTCGTAGCCTCGGTTTTCCGTGCTGACGTCGCGGGGTTCGAAGCCGAGGGCTCGCTCGGCGGCCATGACAGCGTCCATGGCGATCTTCTCGACGCGCGCAGTCTCGCGGGCATGGTTAGCCACGTGCTCCGGCGGTTCGCCCCGGAGCCGAGCGAGCGCGCCGGCGGGGATGATGAGTGAGCCACCGATGGCGACCGGCGGCAGAGGAGCCAGTTGCCGCTCCAGCTTGAGTTCTTCGAGTCGCTTCTTTAGGCGCGCTTCGAGTTCGTTTGCGCGTTCGCGGGCTTTTCCCGAGTTGAGCTTGGGCGTCCTGCCCGCCATTTCTTGGGCCTTCAGCTCCTCCGCGCGGTGGTCCCAGTAGTTGATCTCCTTGGTGAGGCGGTCCTTGACGGCGGCTAAGGTCTTCGAGATTAGCTCTTCCTTTCGCGAACGCACCTCTTCGAGATGTTTCGGGACCATCGTGTGGATTGCGTAACCCACCGCCTGAGATTCGAAGTCGATCTGACCCCAGGATTGGAGGCCGGCGGAGACAGCTTTGCGCTCGTCGTCGGTCAATGGGCGGTAGTCGAGGTAGGGCGCGTAGCCTGCCGTTCGTGATTCGCTCTTCTCGCTGATCTCGACAAACTGCATCTGTCTGGAAACTATTCGGCGGACACCGCTCCGGTCGGTTCGGGCGTCCTGGATGGAGTGTTCGAGGTAGAACAGGACGCGCGGCTGGTCGCTCGGGTCGTTCGGATCCACGAGCACGGCACCCTGCTTCATGAGGTCGCGGTGGCGTTCCAGGATGAGGTCAATCGTGGAATCGAGGAGAGGATGGCCAGGGCATACGAACTCAGCGAGCGGCTTGCCGGGGATCGAGATGAGGTCCTTCTCGAAGGTGATGCGCTCGTAGCGCGTCAGCAGGGCCTCGCGCGTTCCGATCTGGCGGTCTCGGTTGCGGATCGAGGCGGGGACGTGGGTTATTTCGTAGCGGCTTGATTCCCTTTCGTGGAGCTTGCCGCCGAGGAGCTTGAAGGCTTCGAGGAAGAACTCGGCGATGAAGTGGGGCTGGAGGCGGCGGGCCTCGGCCTTCTCCATCTCCTCCCGGATCCTCTGGACGCGGGCAGCATCCATCGAGTCTCGGGCGAGAGCATGCTCTTCGAGAAGACGGCGGAGGTTGTCGCGATCGAGTGCCATATCTACCACCTGAGTGAGGCGGGCCTTGACGTCTGGGCGGTCGCCGTAGCGAATCGCCTCGATCAGGAGGTCGCGCAGCTCGTGGCCCTGGAAGACCTTTCCGAGGATGTCGAAGACGCCGCCGCCCAGGGCTTCCCGGGCGACAGCCAGCTTCTCGAGCAGTCGGCGGAAGACGTCGCCTTCCCGGGTCTCCTCGGCGACGAGATTCCAGAGGTGGCAGACCTCTGTCTGGCCGATGCGGTGGATTCGCCCGAAGCGCTGCTCGATGCGGTTGGGGTTCCAGGGGATGTCGTAGTTGACCATCAGGTGGGCACGCTGGAGGTTGATGCCCTCGCCGGCGGCGTCCGTGGCGACGAGGATCTGAACGGTCTTGTCCTGCGTGAAGGCCGTCTGCGCCTTGCGGCGCTCGTCGCGGCCCATGCCGCCGTGGATCGTGACGATTTCCTCGGGGCGCCCGAGGAGACTGCGGATCTTCCCGGCCAGGTAGTTCAGAGTGTCGCGGTGCTCGGTGAAAATAACGAGCTTGCGGCGGTGGCCGTGTGCGTCGAACATCTCGGCGTCGTGCTGGAGAAGCTTCGAGAGCTCTTCCCATTTCTTGTCGGTCCCGCTACGGAGAACTCTGAGGGCGAGGGCTTCTAGCCTCACGAGAGTGGCGATCTCCTGTTCGAGCTCCGCGATCGTTCGCGCCGCCGTAGCCTGATCGACGACCTTCTCTTCGGTCTCCTCGATCTCGGCATCCGGGGCGTCGTCGAGGTCTTCGAGGTCTTCCATCGACAGCACGGGCAGCTTCGGCGTGGCTTCGAGCGGTACCTCGGCGCCACGCTTCAGGAGCTGTTCCTCCCGGAGGCGCTTCTCGAGCCTTTCGCGGCGGCGCTTGAGTGACTGAAAGATGGCCTCGGGCGAGGAGGCGAGACGGCGCTGCAGGATCGTGAGTGCAAACCCGACCGTTCCCCTGCGTCCCTCGCTTTCGAGAGCGTCCGCGCGGTTGAACTCCTCACGGACGTAGTCGGTGACTTCCTTGTAGAGCTGGGCTTCCAGGTCGGAGAGCTTGTAGGTCGGGCTGTAGGCGATTCGCTCCGGGAAAAGAGGAGTGCCATCGAACTTAAGGAGCTGCTCCTTCACGAGGCGTCGCATGAGGTCGGAGGTGTCCACGAGGTGGACGCCGTCCCGGAACTTGCCCTCGAAGCGGTCGCCGTCCAGAAGCGCCATGAAGAGCTGGAAGTCCTCCTCCTTCCCGTTGTGCGGCGTGGCCGTCATCAGGAGGAAGTGACGCGTGAGGCCCGAGAGGAGGCGGCCCAGCTTGTAGCGCTTGGTCTCCTTCACCTCGCCGCCGAAGAAGGAGGCGGACATCTTGTGCGCCTCGTCGCAGACGATGAGGTCCCAGTCGGACTGCTGGAGCTTGGCCTGGACGTCCTCATTGCGCGAGAGCTTGTCGAGACGACAGATTACGAGCGAATTCTCCAGGAACCAGTTGCCCGTGCGGGCGGATTCGAGCTTGTCGTTGGTCAGGATCTCGAAGGGCAGGTGGAACTTCTCGTTCAACTCGTCCTGCCACTGCTCCGCCAGCATGCCCGGGCAGACGATCATGCAGCGGTGGAGATCGCCCCGGACCATGAGCTCCTTGATGAAAAGGCCGGCCATGATTGTCTTTCCTGCTCCAGGATCATCGGCAAGGAGGAAGCGCAGGGGTTGGCGGGAGAGCATCTCCTCGTAGACGGCCGTTATCTGGTGAGGAAGGGGGTCCACGAGAGAGGTGTGGACGGCGAGGAGCGGATCGAACAGATAAGCGAGGCGGATGCGGTAGGCCTCGGAAACCAGTCGGAAAAGAGCGCCGTCCGCGTCGAAACTCCAAGGCCGGCCCTCGGAAACGACCTCCAGCCTCGGCTCGTCCTCGCGGTAAACGAGTTGGTTGCCCGGTCGGCCGGCTGCGTCTTTGTAAGTAACCTCGATGACATTCGACCCGTGCCACTTGATGTCAACGATCGTCACCAGGGCGTCCGGGAGGATTCCCTTGATTGCGGCGCCGCGGGGCAGTTCTTCGAGACGTGCCATGGAACGATCCAGACTCCTTCCCCAGGAGGAATGGCCGATTCCCCAAATTCGCTTCCGGGTTTCCAGTCAGTTTACTCCGTTTTGAGGAATGGATTTTAGTCGTTGAGTGCGGACATCTGACGTCCGAGCCGATGGCCCAGGTGCCAGTGCGGCGTCCCACGCCATCCCAAACGTGGCTTGGTTAAATCGGTGACCGGAAAAACTATCTTGAGACCTTATCGGGCTCCGGCGGCTTCGAGCGACTCGCGCAGGATGACGAGGGCCTCCTCGATGTCGGGTTGGGTCACCGTCAGCGGGGGCGCGATGCGGAAGGAGTTGCTGTCCAAGCCGCCCTTGCCCACGAGCAGGAAGCGCTTCTTGGCCTCTTCGAAGACGCGGTTGGTCAGCGCCTTGGCCGGCGTGCGGTTGCCGCCGGTCTCGTCCTCGACGAGCTCGATCGCCTGCATGAGTCCCATCCCGCGCACGTCCCCGATGTTCTTCGGGAAGCGGCGCTGCAATTCCTCCAGGCCCTGCCGCAGAAGGCGTCCCATCCGTTCGGCGTTACCCGGCAGGTCCTCCTCCTCGATGATCTGGACGGTGGCGTTGGCGGCGGCGCAGGAGACGGGGTTGCCGCCGAAGGTCGAGATCGTGAGCGCCTTGAGTGAAGCCGCGATCTCGGGCGTGGCGATGGTGACTCCGAGAGGCAGTCCGTTGGCGACCCCCTTGGCCATCGTCATGATGTCGGGCTGGACTCCCCAGTGCTCGATTCCCCACATCGTGCCGCCCGTGCGGCCGAAGCCCGTCTGCACCTCGTCGCAGATGAAGACACCGCCGTACTTCTTGATGATGCCGACCGCGATCTCGAAATACTCGGGGGGCGGCGTGATGAAGCCGCCCACTCCCTGGATCGGCTCGGCCAGAAAGCCCGCGACGCGTCCCGTCGTCGTCGTGCGGATGAGCTCTTCGATGTCCTTCGCGCAGGCGATGCCGCACGAGGGGTAGGTCAAGTGCAGCGGGCAGCGGTAGCAGTAGGGAGAGACAGCGTGCTTGATGCCGGCAATTTGAGTCGGCAGAGCACGCCAGGTGGAATGCGCGGTCAAAGACTGCGCGAGCATTGAGCGGCCCGAATAGCCGTGCCGCAGCGCCACGATCTCATTCGAGCCGGTGTGAAGCTCCGCCATCATCACGGCCGTCTCGTCCGCTTCGGTTCCGGAAGCCGTGAAGTAGGACTGCTTCAAATTGCCCGGCGCCAGGCGCGCCAGCCGCTCCGCCAGCTCCACGACGGGCAGCGTGGGATAGAGGGACGATACGTGGGAGAAGCGGTCCAGCTGCGCCTTGACGGCCGAATTGACTTTGTCGTTGGCGTGCCCGACCGAAACCGTCAGGATCCCGCCGAAGAAGTCCAGGTACTGGTTGCCATCGGCGTCCCGGATGCGCAGGCCCTTGCCCTCGGTGAAGACGATCGGCTCGGCGTAGTACTGGATCGTCGCGGGAAAGAGGAACTCCTTGTGCTTCTCGCGAGTCGATTTGGTGATGGGAGAGGTGGGTGCCTGAGTCTTGGTGGTGCTCATTTGTAACTCGCTTTCTCGCCCGCTGTCATCCTGAGCCCTTCGCTTCGCTCAGGACAGGCTCCGCGAAGGATCTGCCCTCGGTCGAGGGGAGCCGGAGCAGATCCTTCGTCGCTTCGCTCCTCAGGATGACAGGTTTCACGCATCGCTCCTCAGGATGACAGGTGTCATGTTCTCGGCTTTCTTTTCAGGAATTGTCCCGATCCGGGCTTTCCCACGAACTTGCCGTTCTCGATGATCACTTTGCCTCGGGAGAGGACGGTCTCCACCGCGCCGGTAATCTCGCGGCCTTCGTACGGGTTGTAGTCCACCTTCATGTGATGGGTCTTGGCGGATAGCGTGTGTTTCTTTTCCGGGTCGAAGACGACGATGTCGGCGTCGGAGCCGGGAGCGATGGTTCCCTTCTTCG
>WNGF01030844.1_pt1 | contig 17380 bp, 12 predicted proteins | sample 5400641 | NCBI WGS metagenome assembly WNGF01 (sample SAMN13153371, study PRJNA577476) | soil metagenome | isolation source: 80 cm soil or saprolite under grassland replicate 2 | place: USA:California | collected 2016-06-15
GTCTGCATCGTTTCAGTGATGGATCGGCGACATCAGGTTGACTCCCCAAAAAGTCAGCAACACAAAAAGAAAACAGCCAACCGCGCCCCACGCAAATCGCCGACCGCCCTGGGCGAAGCGCCAATTCATGATCAGCAGGGTCAGATAAAGCAGCCAGACCAGAATGGACCAATGCACTTTGGGATCGTCGAGGTAGTTGATGCCTTCCGGGAGTTTGAGCCAGACCGCGCCGATTGCCAATCCGCCGGTGAGCAGGACAAACCCGCTTGCCATCAGCCGCCGGATCGCCAGTTCGAGCCGTTGAATGGGTGGCAGCACGGAAAAGATGGCGCGCATCTTGTGAAATTTCAGGTCGTGTTCCTGGGTCAAGTACATCAGTCCGGCCACCGAGCTGAGGCCGAACGCGCCGTAGGAGAGCAAAATCAAAGCCGCGTGCAAGCTGACCCAATCGTGTTTGATCTCGGGAGAGGATCCGTAAGAGTTATCCAGCCCCGGCATCAACGCGAAGACCCCGGCACACAACAATAAGGGCGCGGCAAATGCGCCGAGGAACCGGAACCGGGGCCACAAGCCCACGACCAGATAAGTTGCGACGATCGTCCAGAGCACAAAGGTGGTCGCCTCGTACAGGTTGTTGACCGGACAACGGTCGAAGGAAAAACCGCGTTGGAACATCGCGGCGGTGTGGAAGATCGCCGCCAGCAGCAACACGCCGTAATTCACACGATCATCCTGGCGAAATCCTTTGCGCCAGAGAAAGACCGAGTAAATCGCGCTCAGGCCGTAAACCACAACAGCCGCCAGAAAATAACTTCGCCCGGGCAAACCGTTCACCCGATCAGGTTAATCCAGTCGCGAACCGCCGCAAGCCGCAAAAGGACCAGGACCGCTTCGACCGCTTCGACCTTCTGCTTGCTGTCCGGCCAAGGAGATGCTATTCAAGTACGTGAGTTTCGCCAGGAACGGAAGGCGAAAGATGTGGCGGAGCGTTCGTCGTCATCCCACGCGCCCGCAGAAAGTCGAAGAAACCCGGCCCGGTGAGCACCGATACACCTGCCAACGCAGCCAAAAGAAAAATTCTCCTTGTTGATGACCATCCGCTGGTGCGGTTGGGCATTGGCCAACTGATTGACCGGCAACCCGACCTGATGGTGTGCGGTCAGGCGGACAACGCCAATGAAGCGCTCGACGGGGTGGGACGACTGAAGCCTGACGCTGTCGTGCTGGATTTGACGCTCAAGGAAAGCGACGGCCTGGAGGTGTTGAAAAACATCCGTGCGCAATACCCGACGGTGCCGGTGCTGGTTCTCAGCATTCACGCCGAATCGCTCTATGCGGAACTGGCCTTGCGCGCCGGCGCCCAGGGTTATGTCATGAAAAGCGAGCCGCTGGCGACGGTGCTGTCGGCCATCCGTCGGGTTCTCGACGGCGGCGTTTACATGAGCGAATCGATGACCAGCCGGATGCTGCAACAGCACGCCCGCGGCCCCGCTGTCGCACAAGCCTCGCCCCAGGATCAACTCAGCAATCGCGAACGGCAGGTGTTGAACCTGATCGGTCAGTGGCATACCACGCGCCAGATCGCCAGGAAATTGCACCTGAGCATCAAAACCGTCGAGCATTACCGCGAGACACTGAAGGCGAAACTCAATCTGGATTCCGCCTCCGCGCTCGTCCAGTACGCTGTGCAATTGACCCAGGGCCGCCCGCCCGGCCAACCCGGTGATGCGGAGCGGTCTCAGGACTGATGCCCTCTTGCGGCGACCGCACAACTCAAAGCATTTCGACATTCGGGCTTCGGATTTCTTTCGTCATTCATCATTCGACATTCAACGACCTCAATCGGATGGCTTGGCTTCGAGGACGACGACGACGAGCACGAGCACGAGGACGAACGGGTACATGGTCCGAGTACAAAATATGTTATAGCTATGACAAAAATTGTACCCATTTTCAATGAACCGTTATTGAAGTCCTTGCGAGTCAAGCGGCGGATTTTTGGCCGTTAGAGAGTGGTGCGAGCGCCGACAGAACTTGATTCGTGGCGGTGAGCAGGTCCTGTCGGGGCTTTCCAGCAGGTGATCCTGTCGAATCGAAATCTCATTGCGTTTGCATCGTATTAGCCTTTCCCAGCGTGCGCTTCAAATGTGGTTGAACGTTCCGGATGGTCGCTGTTCCCGAATCTTCCGGGGTTGACCATCGCGGGAGGGCTCTCACCTGACCCGTTCACGCGCTCTTCGTGTTCGACGCGACGCCCAACCGCGAACGCTGCCCCGAACGATTCCAACCACTTCCACACGCGAATGGCTCGCACGGCTTTATCGGGGAAACCCCCATGCCGAACCAGGGACTTTCCCGCATAGCACGAAGTGGCCTTTTCCCTACCCCCGATGGTCAACCTTCTGCTGATACAAAATCATTCTCGCACGAGCAAATCCGCACCGTGCGATAGCGAATGAATGAACAATGGTCGATCAGAAACACGTCCGGCGGCCCCAATCACGGCGCTGCGTCCGGCGGGTCTCATGACTTTCATGTTTGAACACCTGATCGATCACACTCGGTGAACTCAGAACATCGCAACTTTGCCCGCTGCATAGACTCGCCCGATTTGATTGATCGCGCTGTTGTTCCTGAGCGTGCTGGTCGGAGCGAAACAGATTCTCCTCAACGCCCTGGACGCCGGTGCCAATCCCGCCTCCGTGTTGTCTGCGAGGGAAATTCACGGTCCGACCTGAAAAACAATTTGGGTCGCCGGCGAAAGGGTTGCTGCTTCCCGGGCGGGCCATGTGGCCAGGTCACTGGCCAATGGAGGGGTGCGGGTAGCAGAGGGAAAAACGTCGGCGACCCTCAGAATTCTGCCGAAGCCATCGACTCGACGACGGTCGACGACGGGAACCTTCCGCGCGTCGGGTTCATGGCCAACGCGCGCCGGGGCCAATGGGTCCCGGCGCCGGCTGATGGCAGCGTATTGATTTACCGGCGACGACCCGGACGCAACCAACTCGCTCGAATGAAGCCCGTCAGGTCTTCCGCCTTACTGGCGTCTGGCCGTTCGACACGTTAATCAACCGGACCTCATGCCGCGCTAATCACACGATGACCTCTCGTTCCAACGTCTGTCCACAATTTCGACTGTCCTCAAATGTGACTTGGCCCGCGCCTGGCTTGGAACGACGCCGTTATCAAGACTGCGATGTAGAATTTATGAACTCAGTAAGATCAATCAGAAACCCTGCGATGAAGACGCATTCCTAACTGGCGCACCTGCTTTTGTTCGCGTGCGCCTGCCTCTGTTCACAATTGCTCTCAGCGCGCACGCTGGCAGCGACCGTGACTACTGACAGGGAAGATTACCCTCCGTATTCAGTCGTGTGTTATCACATTGCAAACGGCAACCAGAACTTCTACAGCCTGCCTGTCTCCGCCGATGGCCAACTGACGCAACGCATCGCGCTCATCGATCAATTGCTCGCTGTCACCTCAAATCCCGCCGCCGTGGTCGCGTTGCAAGAAGCCCGTGCCACATTGACTGCGCTGGTGCCAAAAGAGTAGGCCTTGCGGTTTCGATCCCCGGCGGGCGGCAATGTTGGCCAATCCCGTCACTCACACTTCCACAAATTGACAGCCTTTGCCCGGCAGAGTCTTCTCGCCCGCGTCCTGGTGATTCCATCGTTGTCCCTTTATGTCGCCTTCCGAACGGAAAAACGACCCGATTTCTCCCGGTCTCGAGCCTTATTGCACGACCCATTGGAGCGTCGTGCTGCTGGCGGGAGAAGAAGCCTCGCCCCTGGCGACAGAAGCGCTGGAGAAGCTTTGCCAGATTTACCGGTATCCCCTTTACGCCTACCTGCGCCGCCTGAGTTACAGCCCGCACGACGCGCAGAACCTGACCCGGGACTTGTTCACGTATAGAATTCTGGCCAGCGGCAGCGAGGACAAGACGGTAAAGCTATGGGATTTCGGCAGCCGCAGGCAACTGGCCAATCTGAAATTCGACGACGCCGTACGGCTCGTGGCTTTTTCGCCGGACGGCAACAACCTGGCGGTGGTCACGGACAAAGGAACCCTGCGCCTGCTGAGGGCGGTGACTTTGGCTGAAGCCGACGAGGAAGACAGGACCTTTTACAGCGACGGCGCGAAATAAGGTCAGGCGCCCGAGCAAGAGAAAAACTGATTTTAGAAGGGCTGTAAGCCGAATTCTGTCTGCATCCCTTGCGGGACGGAGAGAACCATTTGTCTGAGCAGCCAGTACCCGGGACCTGTTCCGCTTGCGCGAAACATGGAGCGGGCCGCTCCGCGGTCCCCTATTTGGCCTTGCACCCGATGGGGTTTTCCGTGCCTCCGCGCTTGCGCTGGGAGCGGTGGGCTCTTACCCCACCTTTTCACCCTTACCGGCGTTTCTCGCGAAACGCAGGCGGTTTAAGTTTCTGCGGCACTATCCGTCGGCAGGCCTCGCGGCCCGGCCGCCCGCGTGTATCCCGGCAAGCCGGGTTACGCGGCATCGCGCCCTTTGGTGTTCGGACTTTCCTCCCCCGGCTCGCGCCGGAAGCGGTCCTCCGCCCTTCCAAAATCGGCGACAAGATAACGGAAATGAGCAGGGTTTACAAGCGGTGGATTCGCGGGCGCGAAATGTGACGCGAGCATGCTCACGGAATACGGTTCACGGATCGCAGATCCTACTCCGCCACGGCCAGGCTCATTTCCCGCGTGTAGTAGAGGATGCGCCCGCAATTCGGGCAGGAAACAATGTCCTGGTGGCCCTGGCATGAAACGATTATCTGCACCGGCAGTTTCATGTGGCAGCCGCCGCAAACCCCATGGGCGACCCCCACCACCACGTTTTCGCCTTTGCTTCTGCGCAGACGTTCGTAACGCGGCAGGACGTCTTGCTGCACGGCCGCCGCCAGTTGGTCGCGGTCGGCTTCCAGCGCGGCCAGTTCCTTTTTCAGATTCTCCTCGCGCACCGCCAGGTCGGCGAGTTGTTTATCGGCCATTCTCTTGGCTTCGTCCGACACCCGCGTCGCCGTGGCCAGCTCCTTCTGGGTCGTTTCCGCCTTTTCCATCAACTCCAACTGCTGGTCTTCCAATTTGAAAATGGCTTCCCGGGCCGTCTGGATTTCATGGGCCAGCGCGCGGTATTCGTCGTTTTTCTTGGTCTGAAATTGTTGGAGGGAATACCGCTCGATCGCCTGTTTCTTTGACTCGACTTCGAGTTCGAGCTTCTTCCGGTCGCTTTCGATCTGTTTGATCCGTTGCCTCGATGCCTCGAGAGCCGCCTGGGAGGCCGCCGTCTTCGCCTGAAGCGCGTGGCGCTCCGGCCCGATATTGGCCAATTCATTCCGCAGCCGCGAAATCTTGCGGTCGCGGTCCTGCAGGGTCAGCATTTTTTCGATGGCTTCCAGCATCTGGACAGCGAGCAGCTTATCGGGCAGGTTGAGTCAAGTCAATCGTGTCAAAAGGCGGTGCCCGGATCAGCGATTTTTGAACGTTTCGCCGGACAAATGCTCAAAATCGTTGAACGTCGCGCCGTGGAAATTACAAAAGAATGAACGTTATCAAAGCTCGTGCGGGTCTTCTTGCCTTCCTGGGAACCGTGGCGCTCTGGCCCCTGCCCCTGCCCGCGAAGGAACCTTCTTCAGCCCTGGAGCTGGCGCGGCAACTTAACCAGGCCTTCATCGAGGTGGCGGACAAAGTCTCACCAGCGGTGGTGGTCATCCGCGTCGCCCACAGGCCCGATTACAACGGCCCGGACGATAACGACAATCCGTTCTTCGACCTCCTGCCGCGTGAATTCCGGCGGCGCTACGAGGAACGCCGCCAGCGCACCCCCCACCACAGTCGCGAGCCCATTTTCGATTCCGAAGCCTCGGGCATTGTTATTCGCGAAGACGGCTACATCCTCACGAACCGGCACGTCGTCGAAGACGCGGACAAAATCAAAGTGCGGTTCAAGGACGGGAAGGAATACAACGCCGAGGTGCGCGGCCAGGACGCGCAGTCGGACCTGGCGGTGATTAAGATCGATGGGAAAGGCCTAACCGTCGCCCGCCTGGCGGATTCCTCGAAAACGCGGGTCGGCGAATTTGCCATTGCGATCGGCGCCCCGTTCGAGCTGGATTACAGCGTGACGTTCGGTCATGTCAGCGCCAAGGGCCGCCACATTATCTTCGGCGAGGAGGGCGCGGCGATGGACCAGGATTTCATCCAGACGGACGCGAGCATCAATCCCGGTAACAGCGGCGGTCCCCTGGTGAACATTGACGGCGAGGTGATCGGCGTCAACTCGATGATCCGCGGCCTGCGCACGGGCATCGGCTTCGCCATTCCCAGCAGCCTGGCAAAGGAAATATCCGATAAGCTGATCGTCGAAGGCAAGGTCACGCGCGCGTGGCTCGGCGTGGGCATTCGTGACTTGTCCGATTACGCTGAATTCAAAGACACGATCGGTGGCGTCGAGGAGGGAGTCGTCGTCAGCCGGATTCTGCGTGACGGTCCCGCATCCAGATCCGATCTCAAAGCGTCCGACGTCATCACCGCCGTCGATGGGAAACGGGTCTCGACGGCGCAGGAATTGAAAAATGAATTTCGCGACAAGAAAATCGGCAGCATGGTGACCCTCGCCGTGGCCCGGCCTGAAGGCGCCAACCGGGTTAAGAACCTGAAAATCAAAGTCAAAGCCGAAGAATGGCCGGATGAAAGCCTGACCGTCGTCGCCGCCCGCAGGGAGACGAGCGAAGGCCAGACGGCCAACCTGGGCGTCACGGTCAAGACGTTGACCCGCGAGCTAGCCAAACGATACGGAGCGGCGGAGGTAACCGACGGCGTCATTGTCACTGAAGTCGAAGCAGACAGTCCGGCCGCACGCAGCGAAATCAAATCCGGCGATGTGATCACCGAAGTGAATCACCAGAGGGTCACCAGTCCCAAACAGTTCCGCGATGCGATCAGGAATGCCGATGCCAGGAAAGGCGTGACCCTCAACCTGATCAGCGACGGCACGCGCCGGTTCGAGGTTCTCAAGGATAGTGGCGATTAGCCTCCCCGCCATCCAAGAGAGTGCGCCAGCGCCTGTTCGGGCTGGCGCATTTCTTTTAGCGGGCTGACAACGCACTGTCAATTTTGGAAAGCCAACCTTGTTGAGTGGGAGCCCAACAAAAAGGCGCGCCAAGAAGCATGGAAACGACTCAAAGATTTGCTCAAGAAGATTCAGGTTACCGCCGGCCGGCGCGCAGTTTGAGCCGCGCGAATTGCTCCATCAATGCCCCGCGATCGGCATCGCGGTAGCGCTCCGGCAGGTAGCGGCGGTCGGAACATGCCAGGACGGCGGCCAGTTCCTGCAAGGCGAGCAGATCCGGGTCAAGCGGGTCAATGAACGAGTTCACCGCTTCTTCCAAATCGGCCAGTTGCACGTCGCGTTTCGCCAGCACGGCGCGCTCTCTGGCGCGGGTCAGGATCGCCTCCACATCGCTGCCGGTCAGCGGACGATCGCCCAGGTGCTCCCGGATGTAAGCCTTGATTTCGTCGGCGAGCGCGATCTTCTTGACGCCGGCCACGGTGGTGAAGAGGTCGAGGACATCGTCGGGCCCCAGCGCGGGAAAGAGGGGCACGCAGAGACCGAAGCGGCCCTGACGCTTCATGTCAATGGCCAGCAGGTCCGGTCTTGAGGTCATCGCAACCCAAAGTTCCCGGCCGCGCAGGCTCGAATCGCCGATGTGAGCGGCGAACGCGGCGAAAATCCGGCCGGAGACGCCGCTGTCACCGGACTCCATATCGCGCGTGCCGAACACGGCGTCGGCTTCGTCCACCACCACAATCACCGGCCCCAGGGCGCGGATCGTCATCAGTATTCGCATCTGCTGCAGTTCGGTGTCGCCGACCCATTTCGAGCGGAATTCGCCAATCTCCATCACCGGCAGGCCACATTCGCTGGAGAAGCAGTCCACCAGGAACGATTTGCCCACCCCGACCCGGCCCGGCATCAGGACGCCCCGCTCCAGCACGTCGCTCTTATTGTTTTTGATGAGCCACGCCAAATCGCGCAATTTGGCTTTGGCCGCGGTGTGCGTGGCGACGCATTCGAGTGTGACGCCCGCTTTCGGGTCTTTGAAACGCACCAGGCCCTGGCAGTACTCCTCGATCAGCCGTTTCTTGCTCGCGGCGACATGATCGTTGGTGATGCGCGCCCCGTTGCGCACGGCCTCGGCCAGCAGGTGCTGGGTGCGCAGGAGATTCAGGCCGGCTGTCCGCGCCGCGAGATCCGCGGCGGTGAAGTCGCTCCAATCGCTCAACGATTTTCCGGCCGCCATTTTCTCGGCCCAACCGGATTGGAGAAAGCGCAAGCGATCCTCGGTGTCGGGCAAGTCGATTTTCACCTGTGCCACGTTCGGGTTCTGCAACAGGTCGGCGCTCAGTTCCGCCGCCGACTCCGCCACCAGAATGACGCCCAGGTCCAGTTGGCGCATCTCCGGCGCGGCCGCCCATTTCAGAAGCGTGACCAGCGCCATCCGTTCTTCGAGACTCGCGCCGGCCTCTTCCTGCGCGGGGATGATTTTCTCCGGGAAATCTATGATGAGCGTGGCACTCGTCCGCCCGCGCCGGTCGTCGGCCAGGCGCAGGAAGAAACGGCGCAGCAGCGGCGCCAGTCGGATGAATTCGCGCGGCGGACCGGTCTGATGGAAATTCGTGTTCTCGACCTGGTCGTAAATCTCCAGCCACTCGAAGAACCGCTTCTGCATGTCCGCCGAGCCGAAGGTCAGCCCGTCGCCGATGTCGTAGAACAACAGGAAATCCCGTTCCGGAAAGAGGCGGCGCGAGAGAAACGTCTTGAGCGGGAGGTATTCAATCTGTTCGCCGGTCGGCACGGGAAAGGCGTCGAAGATGTTTCCGTGGAGGACAAACAACGTGTAGGCGGCACTGTTCCAGCGGCGCGCCAGTTCCAGTGCCCAGCCCCGCAACGGCAGTCGGGACTGGTTGCCGGCGGTCGCGACCGGCGGCGCGTCGGGGACAAAAACTTCGCGCGTTTTCATTGAGTCATTTTGGAAAACCTCCGGCTTTGCCGGGGGGTCGCTCTAGTATCTCTGCCGGGTGACGACACGCCGGCCGGTTTGTGGTTGGGCCTGCGCCTGGTCGAGCAACGGCGGTGGAGTGGCGGCGGCATAGCCGACGCGCATTTCGGTGGCGGGCATGTCCGGGACGAGGTCTTTGAATTCATCCAGTTCGGACAGCCATTTGTTCGTCTGATCCAGGTGTTCGACGGTTGCGTCGATGCGGGCCGTGAGTGCCTCGGCGTTCTTGGTCGCGACCGCATCAGCGCGGATCAGTTTGATCTGTTGGTCGAGCCGGTCCTGTTCCGAGACGACCAGCGCGAGGTTTTCCTGGGCCTGTTGGAGACGCTGCTGCCGTTTGTGGAGGACTTCGAGCCGTTCGAGCCGGGAGCCGACGTACCGCCGCTTGGTTTCCAACGCGCCGTTGTCCCCTTTCGCCTTGAGCGCATCAAGTTCACCCGTCAATCGCGCGGCTTCCGCCTCGGCGTCCTTGAGAATGCCGGGCAGATCTTCGCGCCGCTCCGTTTCAAGAAATTGCTCGAGGGATTCCTCGATGCCCAGCAGGCGGAGGTAGGTCCACATCAACTCGTCAAGCTTGCGCAGACGCGGGTCGGTCACGGGGTCGGGCGAGGCCAGTGGATTGTCCGCGCTGGCGATCTCGATGTCGCGACACACGGCGGCGAGGCGGCTATAGCGTTCGCGGCGCGACGCAGAAAGGGAATCCAGCAGCGCGTCGCGGCGCCGGACAAAACCGGCAACTTTTTGCATCTCTGCGGCGTGCCGGGCGGCCGCGTGGCGGCGATCCACCCAGCGCCGGAAGAACGGCATGTCCGGCAGATGAAGCCAGCCGAGGGTGTAGAGTGTGCCGCCCACGATCAGCCCGAGGAGGTTGGCGCTGAGGAAGCCGCATCCCAGCGTCAGCAGCCCGAAAGCGGCGTGGTGCGGGCTTCCCAGAAACTCGCGGCGATAATTTGGCGCCTGATCATCCATGCGTTGAGGACAGTAATCTAATTCGTCAGGCAGTCCGTTGGCACGAAAATCTTCGACTTTCGCGTCTTAGCTGCGCGCGCCGGGTCGGGGGAAACGGCCGGCAATTTCCTGCAGGCTTGCATGCCCCTGCGGCGACACTTCTGAGGTTTTGCATGACTCATCGCCAGCTCTCCGTGCCGGGCAATTCGCCCGAAGCGGGCGCGTCCGTCTCCAGACGTCGCAGCAGTTCCTGGGTCAGTTCGTTGAACCACGGTTTCTTGCGCATCAATTCCGGGGGCACATCCGGGCGCGGCAATTTCAGGATCTCCACCAGCCGGCCGGGCCGGGCGGCCATCCGCAACACGCGGTCGCCCAGGTAAATCGCTTCATCCACCGAGTGCGTGACGATGAAAACCGTGCTCTGTTGCTCCCGCCACAATTGCACCAGCAGTTCCTGCATCTGCATGCGAATCTTTGGATCGAGCGCGCCGAACGGCTCGTCCATGAGCAGGATTTTCGCCTCCAGAATGAGCGTCGCGGCGATGGAGACGCGCTGCTGCATTCCGCCCGAGAGTTCCGATGGATACTTGTCCTCGGCGCCTTCGAGGCCGACCTTCTTCGCCCACTCACGGGCGCGGTCGAGGCGTTCCCGGGCCGGGACGCCGCGCAACCTGAGTCCGAACGCGATATTATCCAGCACCGTCAGGTGCGGCATCAGGGAATATTTCTGATCGACCATGCCCCGCTCCGCGCCGGGTTTCTCGATGGTCTTGCCGAACACTTTCGCCTCGCCGCTCGTGGGCGGATAGTGCGGCCGCAACCCGGCGATGATCCGCAACAGGGTGGACTTGCCGCAACCGGAGGGTCCGACGACGGCCACCAGTTCGCCTGCATCCGGCACATCGTGAATGACGAACGACACGTCCTGAATGGCCACGCGCGCTTCCGGTCCTGTGCCGAAGGATTTGGTGACTTTGTCGAACCGCACCAGTTCGGGCAGCGCTTCCGCGGCGGCCGTTTTCGCCGGTTCCGGCGCAGGCGCAGCTGACGCCGGCGTGCCGGAAGCCGTGTTTGGTTGCGCTTCGTTCATGGCTACTCAGTGCGATGGGGCTACACCCAGTTCCCCCTCACCCCGGCCCTCTCCCCAGGGGAGAGGGTGAATGGTCCGCCGTCTCTCGAACAGAGCAGCGACGGAGTTCGCCGAGCCAACTCCCGCCACACACGCATCAGTCCCCTGCGGTTCCCTCTCCCTCAGGGAGAGGGTCAGGGTGAGGGGAAGCGACCGTTTGACTGCCACAAGGTGTTGCATATCCCGACAACTCTCAGCAAGCCAGATATCGGTAAGGAAACAGCAGGCGACTACCCATTCGCCAGAGCTGGTCGAAAGCGACGGCGATGGCCACAATGACCACGACGACGGCAAAATACCGGTCCATGCGCCCGCGGCGATAGGAAATTTCCAGCAGATATCCCAGGCCGCTTTCAGCGTTGGCCCAAACTTCGGCGAGAATGATCCAGGTCCAGCCCACGCCATAGGCGCCGCGCAAGTGGTCCCAGATGTCCGCCTTGGCCACCGGGAACAGAACGTGGCGCACCAGTTGCCACTGGCTCGCGCCCTTCGTGACCGCGACATCGAGATAGGCTGCGGGCACATCGGCCACGGTCTTGATCACCAGCGGCAGGAGCGCCACGAAATAAACGATGAACAAAAACGCGATCTTCTGGATTTCCGTGGCGCCGAACCACGCAATGCTCAGCGGTATGAAAACGACCGTGGGAACGTAGGAGCCGACGAGCGTGACCGGGTGGAAGAAGGCGGCGATGGGCGGAAACGTTGCCATGTAAACCCCCAGCGGGACCGCCACAATCACTGCGAGCCCAAAGCCGAACGCGATGCGTTCGATGGACGTGAGCGCGTTGCGCACCAACGCCTGGTCGAGGTGCAGCGGCGCAAACGCCTTCAGCATTTCCAAGGGGCTGGGCAGGATGGTCACATTGACCAACCGGTCCTCGAAACGTTCGCCGCGGGTGAGGAACCACCACGCCAACAGGACCAGCGCGACAAAGAGCCCGGTGAGCGCAAGTTCATTGCGGTCTGGAAGCTCCTGGCGGACCCCCAGGCCGGTCAGCCGCACAACGACGGTGAGCAGCCCGACGAACAGCACCGCGAAAAGAAAGAAGCCGAGCATGCATTTTAACTCCGTCACTCCAACACTCCAGCACTCCATTCCGCGCTCCGGCTACTCCTTCTCCAGCGGGAAGACCTTGACTTCGACGCGGCGGTTCTTTTTGTTGTGGTCCGGATTGCTCGAGTCGGTCATGCCCGCCAACGGATTGTCCCAGCCGTTGCCGATGACCTTGAACTTGTTCTGGTCGAACCTGTATTTTCCCAGGATAGCCTTGCGCACGGCGTCGGCGCGATCATAGGAGAGCTGCCGCACGAGGTCTGGCGGCACGACCCGTTGCCCTCGACCACGATGTAAGCATTGCCGAAGGCGCCCGCCAGTTTGCCGATTTCCTCCATCACAGTCGGGATGCTCGGGTCATAGTCCGGATTGAGCATCGACTTGTTCGGCTCGAAAGAGATGATTACGGACTTGGTGAGAATCTCCCCCGCGTCCGCTTCGGCGGTCTTGAAGAGTGCGCCGGGCCGGAACGTGGGCTGCGAGAGATCCCGCACTTCTTTGTACTCCTCGGACATCTTCGCGAGGATGCTGGCGGCTTTGACCTTGGCCGGCGGCACGGGTGCATCGATCGCGCCAAGCGATTTGTAAATGGTCGAGGCCCGGTTCCAAACGATCTCGAAGTTGGATGGGTTCATCGGGTCGAGGAAGAAGTTCGCATTCTCGCGATAATTCGTGAGATGCGCGTCGCCCTCGGCCACTCCGCCATCCTTGCCGATCATGTTCTGGCAATCCTCGACCGGAATGTTGTAGGCCTTGGAGAGGATTTGCGCGGCGGCCGGCACGTTTTTGCGCACCAGGTCCACGCCTTCGAAGATACCGCGCATCAGGTTGGCAACGATGTCGGGGTGGTCGTGATAAAAGTCGTTGCGCACGGCCCACACATCGGCGATCAGGTGGTTTGCGCTGCCGGTGGTCACCACGAGCCGCGTGCCGGGCACCTTGTCGGTAACCGTGTAAATGTCCGGCGACCAGCCGACAAAAGCCTCGAAGGACTGGTCCTGGACGAAAATCTTCGCGGCCGCCGGCGCGTCCCCCGCCCATTTGAAATCCACTTGCGCCGGGTCGATGCCGGCGTCGATCAACAGCGACATGATCAGGTAATGGCTGGGCGAATTCTGCGCCAGCACGACCTTGCGGCGCTTTCCGCTGCGCATCCGAAAATCGTTGATGTTGCGGATGTCGCCGCGCGCCACGACGCCGTCGCCCCCGCCCGACCAGTCGATCTGCTGACAGACGACCGGCACGGTGCGCGAGTCTTTGACCAGTTCCGGCGCGAACAGCGCAATCATGTCGAGCGTGCCCCAGAGGACATGGCTGTGGCCGCTGGCGAACAGGTCGCGCGCTTTGACCGGGTCATCGACAATCGCCAGTTTCACATAGAAACCGTATTTCTTGTAAAAAATGCTGCCTTCATTCGGTTCCAGCCCGTTATTGGCGACGATAATCGGCGTCCAGCCCGGCCAAATGTTGATCGGGAACTGGACGATAAATTTGCCGTCTTTCATCGGCTTGTCGTAATCGCTGACGCCGCTGACAGGCGGGATGGCGGAACCATCCACGAGCGACACGGCCTTTTCGCCCGCGAGGAGTTTGCTGGCGACATCGGCCGCGGCCTTCTCGGGAGACGGTTTGGCGTCCAGGCTCTTCTTCAATTCCTGGAAATTGCCGGACGCCTGCTGCGATTTGCCGGCGGGCGCGATCTTGTCCCACCAGCGGTAAACACCGAAACCAACCACGGCAAGAATCAATAGGGTCAGAACCAGTTTTCCACGGGTTGTCATAGAAGTTGTCGTTCAGTTTGAGGGTTCGGTCGGTGGAATAAATGACGGCGGGCAACCCGGCGGGCGCGATGGGAACTCCCGGACCTGGCAACCCGCGCCTTCATTTCTCGGAAATCTTCTGTCGCTCGGGTTGTTTCTCGGACGCGGGAGCGGAGGTCGGCGCGGCTTCGCTCTGCACCAGACCCATTTTCTTTTTGTATTCCTGGAACAACATCGCGCCGCGGGCCTTGCGCATTTCCTGCTGACGGGCAATGCCCGATCCCATTTCCCTGGCCAGATCCAGCGTGGCGCGCATCTGGCCTTCGCCGGCGGCGGCAGCCTGGCGGAGTTGCTGCATCGATTGGCCCATCTCGCCGCCCATCATGCCCTGCAACTCGGTGATCGAGTTTTTCATCATCCCGGCGAGGTTCTCCAGCGAACGGCCGATGGCGACCTTGGCTTTGACCGCCTCGAACTCGCGCTGGAACTTCTGAATCTCGCGCAGGCTCTGGGCGATGATCTCCGTATTCTGTTTATAGAGTTGTTCCAGGCTGTCGAGTTGGCTTTTGTTCTCGCCCAGGTCCTGCTCCAGTGTGGCCAGTTCGTCGGCATAATGCGCGCCGTTGGCCTCGTCATTCGCGGCGGCCGCGGCCTGAAGCATTCCCTGCAGGTCTTCGCGCTGGCGCTCCTGGCGTTTGACTTGATCGTTGAGCAGCGCAACCTGTCCGGCGAGTTGCCCGTTGGCGTAGTGCGCCTTGTCCGCCTTCGCCTTGGAGTCGCGAATGCCGCGTTCGACGACCGCTTCGTTGATCGCGTCGGTTTCGGTGGCCCTCTCAGCCGCCAGCCCGAGCCAAATGAATAATCGCTTGATTGCTCTGAACATAAGTTAGCCTCTCGATTTATGATTTTTTCCTGGGCGCCTCTTCGTCCTCCAACAGGATCTTCTTCTCGAGGATGAACTCCAGTTGGGTGTTAAGCTGGGCCTCATCCGAGGCGCCAACCACTGTTCCACCGAGTTTCTTCACCCCGTCGAAGACCTTGGCGTTCACATCAAACGCGACGAAGTGAACCGACAGGCCGGTCTGCTTCTGTTCGGCCAACTGCCGGAGTCGGGGCAGAACGGCAGCCGGGTCGGGGCCGACGTTGTTGATGCCGTCAGTAATGATCAACACGTGTTTGCGCGTCAGGTCCGACTTGAGAACCGTCTCACTTGCCGCCCTGAGCGCATTACCCAGCGGCGTGCCGCCTTCCGGCGCGGAGAACTTTCGCGCCCAGCTCTGAAAAGCCGGCGCGTCAAAAGGGCCGAACGGCACCGCCTGTTTCGCGCCGTTACGCTCGAAGACAAACAACCCGGCGTGGATTTTCCGCGGGCCGCCATTGGTCGAGAAAGTCTGGAGGCGCGCGGCGATGGCTTCAAGGGCGCGATTGGCGACGACATACTTCGGAGACAATTTGCCGTTCCGGTCGCGCACCTGTTCTTTCATGCTCCCGGACGTGTCATAGACAATCGCCAGCGCCACCCCTTCCTCCGGGGCGGCCAATGCCGGAATTGAAAGCGCAGTTACGACCGCAAGAGTGCCCAGGGTTATGATCAAGCGGATGCTGTCCATGTTCGGTTGTCCCTTCTTATCAGCAGGTTCATGGCGTGTCAATCTTACCTCGGCCCATTCCAACGACAGTTATAATCGCCTGAAAGGTTTGTAACTCAGCATTGGTCTCGACGACGACACGAAGACTCAGCAACTCACCCAATGGCGCCATCTCGCAGCAGGCCATCTCCATGATCAGGCGGAATCCAAAAGCGGACGGCGCGCGGACATTCTTGTTCGCAGCACGTCCGCGGGAAAAAAATCCCCGTCCCCAAGCCTGAAAGTGACAGTTCGCCCGACCGGGCGCCGGTTCGCGGGCAGCCGCAACTACGCGTACGCGCGACGCAGGAGTTCCGGTTCATTTCATTTCGGAATCCGCGCGCGCAGCCACGTGTACGGCCGGAGTTCGACCTCAAACCTGCCGCCACGCAATTCCACGCGCGATCTCGCGGGCTTGATTGCATCGGGGGTTTCCATCGTGTTGCCAGCCCAGGGAGCTTCCGCCGCAAGCGTGAGCAGTTCGGCGCTGCCGGCCGGCTTGAAATCATTCAACTCCACCTCAAGCCGCACCGGACCCGCCGTGCCGCGCGACACAATGGAAAGCAGCAAACTGCCGTCCTTCGCCAGCGCCGCGAGCGCATCGACCGCGCTGAACGAGGCTTCCCTCGCCACGTTCTTCAGATCGGGCAACACCATCGGCGCGCGCTCCATGACTGACTCGATGTCCACCGCCACGGGCGTCGCCTCCGCGAAATCCGCGAACGCAGCCTGGGCGTAATGACACGGGTTCGCCCACACGCGTTCGCGTTCCTTTCGCAAGCCGCCGCCGTGATTGACAATCGCCGAGTGCGTCACCATCTCCACAAACGGCGCCAATCGGACGGCCGCGTGGTAGATGAGTACATCGTAAAGGGCTTCGGTGATGCTGGCCTGGCCGGGCAGGTTTTCGCGCGTGAGGCGGACCGGAGTCTCGCTCCCGGCCGCGCGACCGATGTGGGCGAACAATTGCAGTTCCGTCACAGCCAGGCGCGGCGCCGTCACGCCCGCCCGGCGCAGGTCGTCGCGCAGGGCGGCCCACTTCCGCTCCAGCACTTCGGGCACGGCCATAAAATCGCGATAGACATCGATCGGCGCGGCCGCGGGCGAGACGTTGCCGCCGATGAGCGGATGGTCGGTGATGCTGCCGAGCGACGGCGCCGCTCCCGCAATGAGCGTATCGTTCCATTCCTTGCCCCACATCGCCGGCGCGCCGCAGGCATACAGTTTGATGCCCGGGTCGGCAGCCCGCATCGCGCGGGTGAATTGCTTGAAGCGGTCCACGTAGCCGGCAGCGCTCGTCCAGTAAAACTGCCACTTGCCCCACAGCTCGTTGCCCACTTCCCAATGCCGCGCGTTGAAGGGCTCGGCGTGGCCGTTGGCCGCGCGCAACCTGCCCATCGTCGAATCGGCCGGACCGTTGCAGTATTCGATCCAGCGCGCCGCCTCCTCAGGCGTGCCGCCGCCGGCGTTGACGCAAATCATCGGTTCACAGCCAACCGCGCGGCAGAAGGCGATGAATTCGTCCGTGCCGAAGGTGTTCAATTCAACACCGCCCCAGGCGTAATTCGGTTTTGTTGGCCGCCGCTCGACCGGACCCACGCCGTCTTCCCAATGATACGTGCTGGCGAAATTGCCGCCGGGCCAGCGCAGGACCGGCAGGCGTGACTCCTTCAGAAGGCGAACAACGTCCGGATCCGCGCCCTGGATATGGTCCGCGGGCCGCAGGAACGCGTGACGCACAACGAATTGGCCGGCGGCGCCCGCGGTGATGCGGAATTGGCAGGCAGCAT
>WNGF01005071.1_pt1 | contig 17378 bp, 24 predicted proteins | sample 5400641 | NCBI WGS metagenome assembly WNGF01 (sample SAMN13153371, study PRJNA577476) | soil metagenome | isolation source: 80 cm soil or saprolite under grassland replicate 2 | place: USA:California | collected 2016-06-15
GGCCTCTCGCTCGGAGGCGCACGGCGGGTGCGGCGGCGGGCATTCTGGCTCGTCAGCTCGCCTCGGCGAGCCGCCTTACAGTTGCGGGACAGCACCGGAATCAAACCGGACTTCCCCCGCTCGTCGCGTATGCGGTTCGTGCGCAGTATATCCACCGCGCCCGGCCGCGTTCCCCAATCCCTCAGCCCCCGCGCTCGTCAGTCCTACACTCAACCATGCGCGTGAGGCTGCCGCTCTTGATCGCGCAGGTGGCCGGCATGTTCTGCGTCTTCGCCGCCATCCTCTTCACCGCCGCGGGCACCATCGCCTGGCTCGCCGGGTGGGCCTTCCTGGCCCTCTTCTTCGGCTTTGTCATCGCCCTCAGCGTCTGGCTCATCCGCTACAACCCGAGCCTCCTCACCGAGCGCATGACCGGCATCGGCAAGTCCGACCAGAAACTGTGGGACAAATTCTTCTTCGCCGCCCTCAACGGTCTCTTCATCGTCTGGCTCGTCACCATGCCACTGGGTCTCTTCATCGTCTGGCTCGTCACCATGCCACTGGATGCGGTGCGCTTTCACTGGTCAAATATGCCCATCGCACTCCAACTGGCAGGCGCAATCGCCCTGACCGTGTCCTTCTACTTCTTCTACCAAACCTTCAAAGAAAACGCCTTTCTTTCACCAGCAGTTCGCATCCAATCCGACCGCGGCCAGCACGTCGTCACAACGGTCGCACCACTACGTCCGACACCCCAAGCGAGCCCAATCAAGAAGCCTGTAGCCCCGGGTGCGCATCGAGCCGGTGCTCCTCGCCCATCACTCGGTACGCCTCACACAGCCAGCCGCGCAGCTCGTCGTCACCGAGTAGTCGCCGCACGCATGCCACATGTTGCGCCCAACCAGCTACGCACCACGCTTGGGGCATGTCCACAAAGGAGCGTTCCGACCCACGACCACCGCCTAGCGCCCGAGTCTAGGCCTACTCCCGCCGAGTGGTAGGCTGGCGCCCGCATGGCCCCTTTGCCGACGGGGACCCTGACCTTCCTCTTCCGACGTCGAGGGCTCTACGCGGCTGTGGGAGGCGCACCCTGAGGCGATGCGGACCGCACTGGCACGCCACGATCACCTGATCGAACAGGCGGTCGCGCAGCACGCCGGACAGGTCGTTCGGCCCCGTGGAGAGGGTGACTCGCGCTTTTGCGTCTTCGCTCGGGCCACTGACGCTGTAGCGGCGGCTGCAGCCATCCAGCACGCGCTGCAGACGGAGCCGTGGCCGACGCCGGCACGGCTCAAGGTGCGGATCGCATTGCACACAGGCGAGGCCGACCTGCGAGACGGAGACTACTACGGGTCGGCTGTCAACCGCTGCGCACGGCTGCGGGCGATCGCCCACGGTGGTCAGACGCTCCTGTCTCAGGCCACGGCCGACCTCGCACGCGCCGGACCACACGACGGTCTTGGTCTGCGCGACATGGGCGAGCAGCGGCTCTCAGACCTGATCGCGCCCGAGCACGTCTTCCAACTCAGACATCCAACATTGCAGGACGATTTCCCCCCCGCTTCGCTCGCTCGCAGCAGCGCCGAACAACTTGCCGTTACAGCTCACCTCCTTTGTCGGGCGAGAAGCGGACGTGGCTGAAGTGCGAGCGCTGATCGCTGCTCACCGGCTCGTCACACTCACCGGCACTGGCGGGACCGGCAAGACGCGACTAGCCTTGCAGGCCGCTGCCGAGCTGCTTGATGCCTACCCCGACGGAGTGTGGTTCATCGACCTGGCTCCCCTGACCGACGCAGCCCTGGTGCCGGGTGCTGCACTCGCCGCGATCGGCGCGCACGAGCAGCCTGGCCGATCCGCGGTCGAGACCCTGATCGACCTGCTGGGGTCCAAAACCGCGCTGCTGGTGCTGGACAACTGCGAGCACCTCCTCGACGCGAGCACCTTGCTGGCCGACTACCTCGTCCACCAGTGCGCTGGCGTGCGCGTGCTCGCAACCAGTCGCGAGGTCCTTGGATTAGGCGGCGAGGCGATCTGGCGCGTGCCCTCGCTCGACACGCCTGGCGACGGTCCTGGTGTGTTAGACGAGCTGCTGCGCTGCGATGCGATCCAACTGTTCCTCGAGCGCGCGCGGCTCGTGCAACGCGGGTTCGCGCTGACGGACGCGAACGCAGCCGCGGTGGCGCAGGTGTGCACGCGCCTCGACGGGATCCCACTTGCGATCGAGCTAGCCGCTGCGCGTGTCGCCGTCTTGAGCGCTGAGCAGATCAATGAGCGCCTCAGTGACCGCTTCCGCCTGCTCACCGGTGGCAGCCGCACCGCGTTGCGCCGCCAACAGACGCTCCGCGCCCTGGTCGACTGGTCACACGACATCTTGTCCCCATCTGAGCGCACGCTGTTCCGACGGCTGGCCGTCTTCCGCGGGGGTTGGACGCTCGAGGCGGCCAAATCTGTAGGCGGCGGCCCTGAAGAGCCAGAGGACCAGCGAGAGAGGATTGCTCCGGAAGAGGTGCTCGACCTCCTCGCGGCGCTCGTCCAGAAGTCACTCGTCGTCGTCGAGGAGGACGGCGGCGCGATCCGCTACCACCTTCTGGAGACGATCCGTCAATACGCTGAGGAGAGGCTCCTCGACGCAGCGGAGGGCGCGGCAATCAGGGACCGCCGTCGCGACTGGTACGCCGCTTTCGCGCATGCGACCCAGGACGAGCCGGATTTCGACACGCCCGCCATGGCGCGCCATCTGGCGCGGGAGCACGACAACCTGCGAGCGGCGGTGGCGTGGTGCCAGGACGCCCAGGGCGCAACCCGGATCGGCCTCCAACTGGCGATTGACGCACATCGGCTCTGGTTCCTCAGAGGCTACGGCGAGGCGGGCCGCTGGCTGAAAATCTTTCTCGACGCCTGGCGCGAGCCGGACATTCTCCGCGCCACCGCCCTTGTGCGCATCGCGGAGTGGTACCGCTTCGGTGGCCTTTTCGCCCTCGCGCGTGTCCGGGCATCGTCCACGTCTCGAGCAGGAAGATGACGAGCCTTGCTACGGATTCGGTTCACTGCCCGACGCGACAAGGCCAAGCCTCTCGAAGTTTTGCCGCCAGATTTGCCGCCAAACGGCGGAAAACCCTGGGACAGCGAGGCAAAACAGGACGCACGCGATTGTCACATTTGAACTCGCGCAGCGTACCCTGGGTCACGCGAAAGTAGGCGAGGACAAGGGCTAGGCCGTCTTCAGAACGGTTACTCGACCGGCCTCTAGAGGTGAACCTCGAACGTAGGATCCTCATGCGCGTTTCTGACACGGCAGCATGGCCGGCGTGGCCAGCCGCGGCCGCACCACGAAGGAAAAGAAGAAGCCACGCTCAACTCGAACGCCAGCGCCCTGGGCGCTCGGTCTCGTCGCGGTCGTAGCGGGAACACTGCTTTTCCTGCGCTCCAGTTCAGGCAGTGGCGCGCCGTCCGCGGTGCTGGCCACACTCGACACGAGCGACCAGCATGCCCTGGTCTTCAGTCCAGCTGGGCCCAACGTGGTCTTCTTCGGCCATCACAATGGGATCATGCGTTCCGACGACGCCGGTCGCACCTGAAAGCGCAGGTGGACCGCCGCGGCTTCGACGCGATGCAACCGGCGAGTGGCGGCCAGTCGAACCCGGGGCGGTTCTATCTGGCGGGTCATGAACGGGCGATGTAATGGCCCGTTTTGGTGGTGCGCTTGGCGGAGGTGCAGCAGAGCATTGACCTGCTTCTTGCTGCCGGTGGACCAGGTCCGCGCAACGCACCACCAGCGCGACAACTCTCGGGGAGGGGCCAGGCGGAGATAGAAACGCCCCGCGGTAGGGCCGCACTCTCGTTGACCCTGGTTGACGGCGATATTGTCGATGTCCGGATCGACACGCCATCGAATCGTCTGGCCGCCCTCGTCGAAACAGTCACGCGCGATCGAGAGCTCGCCGATGCACTGTTCGGAGTGGCGTCGCTCGACCTGTCACCATGGGAGTTGGCTCAGTGAGTGGCTGGTGGCTGCTGCCGGCGGTGCTTGTCGGTGTCTACGCCATCGCGCTGCTCGAGGAGTGGAGCTTGACCGGTCGGCTGGCGCCTGGTGCACCCCTGATGGCGGGACTCGCGCGTGTCGCGCGCGGGTCAGTCGTCCCGCGCTAGCCGGATCGGGTGCTGTACGAGACGGCTCCGCTATTGCTCCTGATCGCCGCGCTGCTCGCCGCGGCGGTTCTGCCTCTGGCGCCCGGAGTGATTGCGACTGACCTTGCGACGGGGGCGCTGTTTGTCACGCCGCTCACGCGTACGTCATGGTTGCGTTAGTCATGGTTGGCTGGGCGCCAAACGGCGCCGTGTTCGGGCTCGCTCAAGCGCTTGGTGGTCTGCCCGATGCCGCCGTCAACTGGCGGACGACTGTTGCCGTACGGGCGGCGGTGTCCATGACGTACGGCAACCTGGCTGCGCAGGAGCTGTCGAATGTCATCCGACTGCTGGCCTACTCTTCAATCGCCCAAGCCGGCAACTTTCTGCTGGGCGTGGTTGCGTTGGGGGTCAGCCCACTGGCGATGCAGTCCCTAGCTGTCTTCGCGGCTGCCTACGCTGCGATGAACCTCGGCGCGTTCGCAATCGTTGCCCGCACTGGTCGAGACATCAGCAGTGTGGCGGGGAACGGGACGTTGCGCCGTGGGGTGGTGCGGCGCTAGTGATCTGCCTGCTGTCGCTCGTGGGTGTTCCGCCGCTGGCTGGCTTCTTTGGCAAGCTCCTGCTGTTTGCGGTGGCGCTGGATGCGGGCTTCGGCTGGTTGGTGTCGTCGGCAAACAGCGTCCTGTCGCTGGCGGTCTACATGCGCCTGCTTGCCACGGCCTACCAGCGTCCAGCTGACACCCGGATGCCGTCGCTCAGTGTCGTCGCAGCCGCGTGCACGGTGATCGTCGTCGGCCTGGGGCTGATGTACGACACCGTGCTCCAACTCGATGCCGAGCAATCGACCAAACCGCTGTTGGCGACCGATGTGAAAGCAAGCCAGGATGGCACCGCGTACGAGATCACGGTCCGCTCGGGTGTGCGCTGGCACGATGGCAAACCCCTCACAGCAGACGACGTGAAATTCACCTACGAGTACTTCCTGGCCAACACACAGGGGCAGTTCACCACGTCGTTGCTTGCGCCCCGTCGACTCGATCACGACCTCGGGCGCCGACAAGTTAACCGTAAAGCTCAAGTCGCCATATCGGTCCTTCACGATCCGCGCGCCCGCAGACGTGCCGATCATGCCGAAGCATGTCTGGGAGGGCGTGCCTGGCGAGAAGACGAAGGAGACATTGGCCACGGTCGGGTCTGGCCCGTACAAGCTGCTAGAGGCCACGAACACCCTCTACCGCATGCGTGCCAACAAGGACTACTTCCTCGGCCCGCCGCTTGTCGGTGAGCTGCAGTTCCCGGTAATCAAGGACGCCAACACGGCGCTTCAAGCGCTCCGGATGGCCGAAATCCAAGGCTGGACTCAAGAGCTGCCGCCCAGGCAGGTCTAGCAGTTCGACCAGGCGCCGCTGAAAGTAGCCAAAGGTCCCAACTTCGCCAGCACCATGCTGCAGCTCAACGATGAGCTCGCGCCGTTCGATCGCAAGGCGGTGCGTCAGGCGGTCGATCTCGCCATCGACAAGAAACGCCTCGTCGCCACGGTCTTGCTAGGCAGCGGCGTCGTCGCGACGCCCGGGTTCTTTCACCTCAGGCTGCTTGCCGGTAGGTCGGCAATAGGCCTCGGTCCGTGCTTCCTTAACGGGATTGACAAGTTGGAGCAGGTAATGAAGTAGATCGGGCTCGTGTCCCGCTAGGGTCGTGCCCGCCTCGCTCTCCGGCCTACGGTTTGCCGCCTGTGATCATCGGGTGCTATACGGCAAAATCGCGTCTGCTACGCATGCCCGGCTTCGAGAGCAACTAAGTAGACCAGGGGCTTTACGACCGCCATCGCATTCTTCAAGGCGGGCTAAGGGGCTCAGGCAACGACGTACGCGGAGTCGCGGCTCGCACGCGCGGTCGGTCAGGCATGGCACTATCACGTGAGTCTCGTTTGCGAAACTGCAGCCACGCGCATCGAGCGCATGGTCGCCCGCCGCTCTGTCACCATGGTCCCACGATATGGTCATTCGTCGGCAAACGGGATGCCGACGGAACCCACTAATTCTTAGCGGAGGACCCTGGTGTTCGACTTTTGGATCCAACTCGAGAACCACGCCTGGGACGTTTGCCCAAACGATTTGGGTCGCGATCGCATGACGAGCCAGACTGCACAGGAGCGACCCGGCGGACAGCCGCCGGTTATGAAGACGCTGACCTCCCCGATCACGAGGGCTCATCACGACCAGACGATGTTTCAGCCCCTCAGTCAGGATGCCCTCATCTTTCGTCGCTATACCGAGAACTGGGCGGCGCCGGCCGACAGGAAGGTCAATCCGTGGGATCTGAACGAGCCGGATCCAACCGATGGCGGGACCATGGGCACTATCCCCGGAGCGACCATTGAGTGCAGTGTGGGAGACGACGTAGCGGTTCATTTTCGAAACATGGACACGCGGAGTCACACCGTGATGGGCGTCGGTGAAGAGCTGTTGCCGGTGCTGCAACGTATGCACAGCATGCACGCTCACGGCATCCTGTTTGCCGCCACGTTCGACGGCGCCTATCCGCTTTCGCCACCCGACGCAACCCAGCTGGTGCCCCATGGGCCACAAACTCCGGGCTCCGTCGAAGAACAGGACCAGGCGGCGTGGACCGCGGCCGGCTTTGCCGAGGGTGCGCCCAAGCAGGGTGACCGCGTACCACCCGGCGGGACCTTTACCTATACCTGGCAGACGCTAGGTTGGCCAACAACTGCGGGTGTGTGGCTCTACCACGACCATTCAATCTACGACGACGACAACATGCTGCTGGGAGCTATTGGAATCCTCGTTATCCATAATCCGAGCGATCCTCAGGACTTCGTACTCACCAACGCCGATTTCCCTGTCGGGGATCCTAATGGCAGCCCGGTCGACGCCGGTGTGTATCGCATTCCGCCGAACGATAAAGCGCAATACCTGCAGCTATTTCACATGTTGAAGGGAGCGGGGATGGTCATCAACGGGCGGAAGTATCTCGGCCAGGGGCCAACGGTGGTTGCTGGACCGACTACGTTGATGCGCTTTGGCGTGGTCGGCATGGGCAGCGATACGCACACGTTCCACATACACGGGCATCGCTGGATTTTGCCCGGCCCAGGCGGGACCACGGACGGCAGCGGCGGAGCTGGCAATGTTCAGGACAACCCCACCCTCCAAGCTGTTTCGCAGTTCGAGGACACACGCGTTTTTGGGCCCGCGAGCTCATTCACGTTCACCATCCAGGAGGGCAGCAGTTTCATGGGAGCTCAGCCTCCCGAAGGCGAATGGCACATGCATTGTCATGTCCTCGACCACATGATGGATGGCATGATGGGCTCGCTGCTCGTCGTTTACGACCAACAAGCTGTCACGCCGCTACCACACGGCGTGCCTCTCCCTATGTCGGGCATGCCGGGTAATGGTGGCATTGGCATGGTGACCATCGGCGACAACTTTTTCCAGCCGGCCAACGTTCAGATTGTGGCCGGTGAGACAGTGACGTGGACGAATAGCGGCGGCGCACATACGGTCACGAGCAATGGCCATATGGGTGCGAACTTCGTGACCTGCATGCCGGTTTCAACTGAGGATTTCGATTCAGGCGCCGCGCCGATCGCGCACAACGCAACCTTTCAGCACATGTTTCCCACTCCGGGCACCTATGCATACCATTGTGACATTCATGGCTGCACCATGGACGGGGCCGTCGCGGTTACCTAGACCGCGACAAGTTGCACGATCGGGGCAACGGCGGGCACGCCTTCACCGTCGAGGACGAACAACATGTAGTGCCCCGGCGGGGCGAGGTTGGCATCAGCGGGCGCGGTGATCTGGAACCCGTCTGGGTCACCCGCGGTGAAGTCCAGCGTCACGTGGCGCTGGCCCATGTTGAAGCAGTGGGTTACGGCGGACAGGCGGATAAAAGCGACGCTCGAGATACTCACGTCTTCGAGTAGGTGTATTGGAAAACCCTGGCCGTACGTAACGCTCGCCGGAGCATCCGTGATGACCGGTCGTGCTCCACCCAACAAGTAGTCTGGGCTGTAGAGTTCCATCCGCGTTTCGCCGTCCGTGCCTGCCACCCATACCCGTCCGTCGGGAAGTAGAAGCGCGTTGGAGTGGTACAACCGCGGCACCTGCATCGGCGCGTCTGTCGTCCAGGTTTCCGTCGCAGGATCGAAGATCTCTGGCTCCAGCACCGGATCCTGATTTTGGACTCGGCCGCCGCCGACGACGAAGAGTTTGCCATCAGGTAGGAGTACTGAGTTGGGGAACCACCGCGGATTGGCCATCGGCGCGATCTCACGCCAGGCTGGATCGGGGGCGTTGAGGTCGATGATGTGAGCCGCCGTAGTACCGGCGTCGCCGGATTCCGGCGCCGCACCGCCGGCGTGCAAGAGCTTCGCGAACTGAGCAGGCGCCAGCAGGACGGCGACATCGTCGTGTGTGTGCGGTATCGCGCCGGCCGGGCCAAGGTCGCGCCATTCCTGGGCCTCAGGATTGAAGAAGGCCAAATCAGAACCATTGCCGAGGCAAGCGACTTCGCCACTCGGCAGGACGTGTAGACGAGGATAGAGAGGCAGGAATCGATTGGCGCTCTCTGCGAGCAACTCCCAGCCGCTGAGCGGATCGTAGATTTCTACTCTGGGTGTGATCCCTCCGTCGTCACTCGCACCCGAGACGACGAGGACTCGCCCATTCGCAAGCATGATGGCCGACGGATACCAGCGGCCAAAAGCCATGTCTGCCACGCGAGTCCAGCCAACCTCCGAGTCGAGGAGATACGCGCTCTTGCTGCCAATGAACGGATTGGTATCTGTCGGGTACAGCTTGGTGCCCCCGACTACCAGGATTTTGCCGTCCCATAACGGCGTCAAGCCGCTGCAGAATACGTCAGTCTCCGGAACAGTTGGCGGCTCGCGCACTACGCGCGTTGTTGGATTCCAGATACGAGTTGCCGCCGGTATGTCCTGTCCCGTGTTGCCGGAGTAGTAGACTACGTCGCCATTCGGGAGGAGCGCCGCATGGACGGCCGCCACCTGTGAGCTCTCCTCGAGGACTTCCCAGGCACCCATCGAGTGATCTCCTTCCTGAGCATCTGATCGAGTCTGTTCTGCGGTCGCGCTGCGAAGGATGTTAGGGCCGTTCGGTCCTCACATCCAGTCATACCCCCGTCGGACCTGCGCCAGCCGTCGCGGGCGGCAGCTGCAAACCAGGAGATGGTGAGCGCGGTAGGCGTTACTGCACGGGCGCGTGATCAGCGCTTCGAATCACGCTCCGCCAGTCCGTGGCGACCTGTTGCTGGGCGTCCGCGAGTGAGATGGTGCCGTCACACACCTGACGATGCAAGAAGTTTTCGATCGCGTCTTTTTGAATCGCATTTGCGGGCCCGCTTCGGGCCAACGGCCATAGATTCGCCGGATCCCGTGGAGCACCGCCCAGTTCGAGGGAGATCAGGTGGTCGAGCTCGTAGTTGGCCAGCGGCAGCCCGCCATAGCCGTAGGCGTCCATGAGCTGCCGCTTGAGTGGCGTGGTGTAGGACGTTGGCGGGCGAACCGTCGACGTGTAACCCGGCACGCATATTGTCTGCTGCACGTTATCCTGAGTGACTGCTGAATCGATGGCCCCGGGCGTGCAATCTCCATCAGGAAGACCATCCAGGCTCGTGCAGCCCGAAGTCTTGCCGCGCGGTGGTGGGCTCCAGTTCAGAACTGGTGGATCGATGGACGTTCCAGCCCACGCGACCAAGCCGCGGCTGGTGAGCCCCCAATGGTTCCAGCCATCGGTGAAGGTAGGCGTGTTCGTCGCTCGGCGCCAGAAAGCCAGGCCTGCCGTCGTGTCCTGAAGTGTGTCGCCCGTCCCACCAGGGTCTGCGTACTCGCACGACATCGGTTCGCCCATCGTCGCGCCCAGGTCGAACTTCAAAGCCGCGAAGCCAAACTCGAATGTAGGAGCGCCGTCAGTGAGACAGTGCGACGCCGGCTGCGCTGTGCCCTCCGCGGCAGTACCAGACAGCAGGCCGAGGAGCAAACTGAGCAGAAGAACTGATCGGATAGCCATCGGCGGCGAGCAGTCTACCGCTCGCTCAGCGGACCAGGCCTGTGGAAGGTTCCAAGCACCTCGGTGCACCGTTCACTCGTTTCGCCGACTTCGCGTCAACGGTCGCACGAGAGTTCCCTCCGCACCCGTTTCGTCCGAGTTGGCACGTTCCCGGTCCAAACCTTTGAACCTGTGTTCCGTCATGCGGGTGCCGGAGGCGGAATCTGCGTGGGTGGAGGGCCCGGGACCGCCGGCTGCAGCCGCCATAACCAGGGCACAATGTCACGAAGCCACCATTTACTCCCTTCGCAGTGCCGTACGGAGCCGGGTCAGTACCTGCTCGCATTTCACGGCTGTTGGTGCCCTGGTCCTGGCCGGCGCGGGCGACGCTATGTTCCTAGTGCTCGGCGTGCTCATCAGCAGCCTGGGCGCATTTTGGGCCAGTCGCGTACGGTCGTATATTCGCGCGACCGAAGCCTCGATGAAGTACTTCGTGTTCGGCTCTGTCAGCGAGGCGACCATGATTTTCGGCCTCACGTTCTGGTTCGTGCAGTCGAATGTCGTCCGACTACTTTGCTTACTCGTCGATCGCGCAAGCCGGCTACTTTCTGCTGGGCGTTGTCGCCTTGGGGATCAGCCCACTGGCCATGTAGTGGCTCGTTGTCTTTGCTGCTGCGTACGCCGCGATGAATGTGAGTGCGTTTCATCGTTGCCCGCACCGGTCGCGACATCAGTAGTCTGGCGGGGAACGCGCACGTTGCGCCGTGGGGTGCTGCGGCGCTCGTAGTATGTTTGCTCCCCCTCGTCGGTGTTCCGCCGCTGGCTGGCTTCTTTGGCAGACTCCTGGATACGCCGATCCACCCGGTCGTTAGCCGGCGTGCGCCACTCGGTGCGCCCGAAAGTCGTAGCCGCCGAGGAGCCCTAACCCGAGCGCACCAGCAAGCGCTAACAATGTTCCGCCGACCCAGAACAGTGGCTCAACACCTAGCGCATCCACAAGCACACCGCCCAGCGCGAGCGACAGCAGACGCATTGCACTCCACGTCACATCCAGGGTGGTGAAGACTCTGCCCCGCACCGCGTCCGGGACGGCGCCCTGCACCGTACTGTTGAACACGACCACGCCGGTCGATGCGTTCAGCCCGTAGATGAACAACAGCAGCAGCGCAATTGGGACAGCTGTAAAGACCCCCAACAGTACGTCGCCAACGCCGCGGATGATGAATGGCACAAACAGCCAGCGCGCGGTCCGGTAGTCACGGGCGAGCGCGTTCGGAATCAGCGGCCCAATCAGGGAGCCGATCCCGATCGCCCCGATCAGCCAAGCGAAGCCAGCTGGAGGCAGCTGCAAGTGCCGCTCCGACAGGACCACCAGCATCGCACTTGTCGCCCCTACCGCGAACGAGGCAAGACCCTGGACCAGCAACAAGCGGGAAATGAAGCGGTCTTTACGGGCAAAAACCAGCCCATCGCGCGCATCGGCCCAGTAGCTACCAAGGCCTCGTTTGGCGGTCGCGCCAAGCTGACCGGCGTGCGGCGCGATCCGCAGCCTGCCGATCAGCACCGCCGAGGCGAGGAAGCTCAACGCGTTGACCGCGAAGGCTGGACCAGTGCCCATCGCGACAATCAGTCCGCCAGCCACTGCCGATGCCACGATCTGCACCAGCCGTCCGGTCGACCACGCCACGGAATTCGCGGCCAGGCGCTGCTCCTCAGTTGTGAGCACCGGGATCACCGCCTGGACAGTCGGATTGAAGAAGGTGTTTCCCGCGGCCAGGCACGCGGCGACCACATACGCGTGCCAGGCGCCCTGCGGCCAGAGCAGGGTGAGCACGAGCGACGCTCGAAAGAGATCGGCGCCGATCAGCACTGCTTTGCGGCTGATGCGATCGATAACGACACCTGCCACCGGCGCCAGAAGGAGCACCGGGATCACTTCTGCCGCGACCAGCCCCGCCACGGCCAGCCCCTGTCCCGTCAATTGGAAGACGAGCACTACCAGCGCGATGTAGTGCAGCGTGTCGCCGAAACTCGACAGGAGTTGGCCCAGCCACAGCGGCAAATAGGTGGGACTGGCGATTACGCGCCCATACGACTCGGCTACGGCGCTGAGCCGCGGACGCATCCCAGCTATCACTGCAACACCGCCAGTTAGAAGGTAAGCCCGAGTCCGAAGGTACGTATCGCCCAGATGTTGATGACGGTCAGCTGACCCGTGAAGAGCAGCACGCCCATCCCGATAAGCACCACACCGCCGACACGCTCGAGCGTGCCAAGGTGACCGCGCAGTCCACGCGCCCAACTGAACGCGCGATCCGCGGCGATGCCTGCTAACACGAAGGGCACGCCCAGCCCGAAACCATAGAACAGCAGCAGCAGCGTGCCCTGGACCACGATCTCCGCCTGGGCAGCCATAGTCAGCAGACTCCCCCAAAAGAGCCCAATACATGGTGTCCAGCCGATGCTGAAAGTGGCGCCGATGAGGAAAGCGCCGGCTGGACCGCGGTGCGCCGCAAATCGAGCGGGGTCGACGATCCGCAGCTCGCGCGCCAACCACCCCAAGCGCAGCACACCGAGCATCTGCAGGCCGAAGATGACCACGAGGATGCCGCCAATTTGCATCAGGATTGGGCGGTTCATCAGCAGCGCGCCGCCCAACGCGCTCGCGCTAGCGCCGAGCAGAGCGAACACCACTGACAGACCCGTCACGAACGCGAGGCCGTTCCACAACAGGTGCCACCGACGCGCACCGACACTCGTGTCGGTCGCGGAGCCTGCGATCATCTCTAAATACGCCGGCAGCAGCGGCAGGCAGCAGGGCGATACGAACGACAGCAGCCCAAAGCCAAGGGCCAGGATTGGCGATAGCAGCGAGACCTCAGTCATGTTGATGCGTGCCTCAACGGGCGCTGGCGCGCTGCAGTTCGCTGAGGTATTGGTCGAGGGCAGCCGGGGTCGGCGCGCCGTTCCACTTGCGGAGGATTCGCCCGTCGGTGGCGATGAAGTAGGTCTCGGGCACACCGCGCATGCCATACGCGATAGAGATGGGGCCGGCGTTGCCCGGGCCATTCGGGTAGGTGACACGGAACTCGCGCAGAAATGCGAGTGCGTCCTGGTCGGTGTCCTGTACGTCGACGCCAACCAGACTGATCCGCCCGCGATTGCGCTGCCAGGCTGCTTCGAGTATGGGCGCCTCCTCCCGACATCGCATGCACCACGAGGCCCAGAAGTTCACTACGACGGGCTGGCCCGAGGCGAGCATCTCCGAGAGGCGATACGTGCCGCCGTCGAAGAGACCAAGCTCGAAATCGGGTGCCAGGCGGAGCGGTCCGCTGGACTCGCCCACACCGCCCTTGTCGCGCTGCGTGATCCCGAGCCACAGCAGCGCCAGCAGCCCAACCACCACGGCTCCCGATATGCCCGCTAGCGCCGCGGGGAGCCATGTGGGATGTGTACGTGGTGGCATGCAGGGCGCTGTTTTCGGCTGCCGTCGGTGGAGCAGCGGCCTGTTCAGTCGTGGTCATCGAAGCACCTGTCTGATAGTGGCGACGACGTCGTCTGGTGATAACTGGTCGCCCTGAAGGCTGGCCCGCACCTCGCCGCGGGTATCCGCGACCGCGAAACGATTGCTATGTGGGATAACGTCTCCGCCGGCGTACGCGCGCGCCACCTCGAGCGTGTTTAGCTTGAAGCCGACCAGTACCTCGAAAACGGCATCGCGCTCGCCGCTGAGAAAACGCCAGGCGCCGGCATCGGCATGGAACCGCGAAGCATACTCGGCCAGCACGCCGGGTGTGTCGCGGTCGGGGTCGACGGTCACTGACACCATCTGCACCTTCGACCCGAGTAGGCCCTGCGCCCGTAACCGCTGCTGCACGCCAGCCATCGTCGCGGTCAGCAGTCGACAGGTGTCCTGGCAGTGGGTGTAGACGAAGCTGTAGACGCCGACACGGCCTGCCATGTCAGCTGATCCGAATGGCCGGTCCTGCTGATCGATCAGCCGGTAGGCAGGAACGAGCCAGAACACAGTAGCGGCTCCACAGCAGTAGCACGCAATAGGAACACCGCGATGCCCATCCAAACCACGACCAAGCTCAACGCAGCCGCGCCGAACCCGACCGCGATAGTGCGCGGACGCACGATTGCCGTCGAAGAAATCGCCGTCAAGTGTTTCGGCTACTCATCGTGAGCTTCCGACCGGCTTCCCGCGCTCGCCCGGTACCGGCGGTGGGCCAGTCGCCTCAAGCTCATCAGCCTGCAGCCCGCCCGGTCCCAGCAGTTGGGTGCGGAGCTGCGCGAGTTGCTGCTCACGTGTCAGCGCGACCGCCGATTGCGCAGCGGCTTGAGTCCTGCCAACCTGCCTGCTGCTCGTCCTCCGCATTCCGACCAGCATGACCAGCATCGACAACGGACACGCGAGCAGCAGCAGCGTCGGTAACGCCGCGGCGAACGCGCCAGGCGCGAGGATGTAGACCGCGGCCGCAGCCACTCCCAGCCCGGTGAGCACCTTCCAGTTCAAGCACATCTTCAACATGTTCATGGGCGTTCGTCCCTCCTCCTACCCTGGATCGCTCATGAGCGCACTCGCACAGGTCCGTCGTTGTCGATCCAGGGAAGCGCAACTAGTGGTTCATGTCTTCGCCCGGCACCTCGTGGCCGCCCGCGCCTGGTGTGGGCGCAGGCTCGAGCATGCTGCCGTTGCCCCAGGCAAGTCGCCAGGCCTGCATCTGGCCAATCTCACGCTGCTGCGCCTCGATGATCGCCAGCGCCAGGTCCTTGATCTCCGGTCGGGCCGACTGCTGCAGCGCTAGCCGCCCAGCCTCGATGGCGCTCTGGTGGTGCGGAATCATGGTGTCGATGAACGCAATGTCGAATGGTCCGCTGGCTGAGCGGAGTCGCTCGACATCCGCGGCCATATCCATCGTCTGACCCGAGTCGCCCATCATGCCAGCCATTCCGCCGAGCATCGGCATCTTGTTCATCGACGGTGTCGTTTCGTTACCGAACCACTCGCGCCGCCACTGGCGCATGCGGCTGATCTCAGCATCCTGCGAACGCAGGATGTCCTCGGCGAGCTGCCGCACCTCGGGTCGTTCCGCGCGCTCCTGAGCCAGCCGGGCCATTGCGAGCGCACCCTCATGGTGCGGGACCATCATGTCGATGAACTGCTGGTCGATGGCGGGGGCCGCCTGAACGGTCGCAACGGCGGGTGGTTGAGTCGGTGCTGTTGCTGCTGCCGCCGTTGGGGCCGACGTCGGAACCACAGCGGGAGGCGGCCCCGAAGGCTGCGGACCGCATGCCACGAGGGTTGTAGCGGTCATAACAGCTAGCCCTAGCCAGCACGCGAGTTGAGATTTCCTCATCGAAACACTCCTGGATTTTCTCGACTGAACCTCCGAAGACCCTCTCCTCGAGCGGCAAAGAGACTGCACAGAGTTGGTTGTGGCTCAGGTCAAGAAGACGCCAAGAAGCGCTTGCCGCCGCGCACCAGGCGGCGGGCGGATCTGAACGCGTGCCTGCACAACGACCTGACCCACCAGACCCAACCCAATGAACGCGAACGCGAGGATTCGCGGAACAGTGAGTTCCACTGTCATGCAGCCAGCAGCCACGCTGGCCAAGTCCATAAGCTCCGGCGATTCTCTCGAAACAGCACCAAACAAGATTTGGCTGCCGTTCGCCGAGTCATGACGACCCGTTGGTTGCCTGTAGGTGCGCCGAGTGAACGACGAGGACGAGTATGGCTAAGGCGGCCGCACCGGCGAAATCAGCCCGCGCGGCAGGCGTTGCTGCCCACCTACTAGTCGTCACAGGCCTCGTTGATGACCGCCCCGCGTTCAGAATACCGGTGTTGTCAACTTGTTTGCATCGGGAAGGCTAGAGCCGGCGAGCGACGCGAGTCTATGCGGAGTGGGTCGAATTCAGTGCCACGCTCCGGCCTGAGTGACGTCCTGCCAGGCGATATGTGCGTGATGCGGATCTGCCTGTAAGCGGAGGCGGTCAGTCGGTGTCGGCGCGGACGGAAGTAATTGAAGACCGCGCTGAACGGGCCCAGGAAGCGCTGGGCGTGCTCGGCTGATTTGAAGCGCTGCAACACCCGTTCGCGCTTGCGCGTCGGGAGGTGCGAGTTTTCAGCGCGATTGTTCAACCGCTTGTGACGCCGGTGGTCCGCAGCTGGGAGCACGCGTTTGATGGCGGGCGGATAGCTGGCCAGCTTGTCGGTGATCACCACACGCGGCTCGGCGCCCCGATACGGGCGAACGGTCGGCGGGCTCGGCGATGGACATCAGCCAGCCCTTATCGCTGATACCCGCCCAACTTGACAACTCCCGAGCTGGAGCCGAATCGGCTGCAACCGGCGATCGATTGTGGCGGCGCTCATCACCAGGAGTTGGCTGTGCGCCAGCGGCTCCAGACGCAACGCACCCTCGGCTCCAATGCTGGAACCAGTTTGGCGAGAAACGGCGCCAATCGCTTGCCACACAGCCAGCCGCTGGCCCCAGCACACAGACGCAACGCGCCGACCACAACGGACGAGTAGACGCAAGCCCGACCACCATGCCCCGCTCGTGGCGGAGGCGGGCCGTTCCGAAGCAACCGGATGGCGTGCTTGCGGTGATAGCCCCGTGGCCGCGCAGAACTCGTCTACTAAACGGGCCTTGCCAGCCCGATCGGCCCGCCGATAGCGACCCTGGAGCGCTGCCACCAATTCGTGCTTGCTTCGCTGCCTCACGGCCATGAGAGGTCCCCTCGGTAGCACTTGATGTGAGGCAACGAATCCGTTGAGTCAACGCGGGGAGTTGACATGGAATGCAGCGGGCCGGTGTGCGTGAAATTGTGTTCTAGCTCTCCATCAGGAAGAGACCGCCGCGCGTTGTCGGCGCTACGCGAACTGACAATCACGCGACCGACGCCAGTCAGGGTCTCGATCCTCATAAGTCGAAGACCGAGGCCATCGGTCGAGCCGACGGGGCCACTCGTTCGTCGACGCTACGATTGCGGTCTCTAGATGTGGTGCTCGAAGGCACCGCCTGCAGCCCAGCACTGGCGTGCCGCTTAGACGTCGAACACAGCTGCCTGTTGTCTTCGTCCGGATGCGCCTCGACCTCGATGCACAACACGCCCACGCGCCGCCGCCGGTGCACTCAGCCGATTTCCGGCGGTTCCACCGGAATGCACCGCGGCCGGCAGCGGCGGCCTGTCTCTTGCGCCTGGTGGTCAGTGTGGAACTCGGCT